>OGZK01001175.1_pt1 | contig 25493 bp, 26 predicted proteins | sample 1576791 | NCBI WGS metagenome assembly OGZK01 (sample SAMEA3541556, study PRJEB24748) | human gut metagenome | biome: human gut; feature: human-associated habitat; material: faeces | place: China | collected 2012
CCTGTTCACCTGTCAGTCCACACTCGTCTTTGTCGGCAGGATCGAAGCTGATGAGGTAGTGGTGCGTCTTGATTTCGTCGTAATTCTGATTCTTGTGGTACTGCGCATTAAGCATTTCGCACTCCACATCAAAAAGTTCCGGTTCACAGTTTATGCCCTCCAGAAGAATATCTCGACGGAGTACCCAGTTCCCGTTTGCATCCAGCAGGGGTCTCTTCAGAACTTCGTCATGCTCATATTTCAAATAGTCGAGTGCAGCACCATAGTCTGCACTTTTACCCGCGACGTGTTTTAAGATTGCCACGATAATCACCTGCCAGTCCTGCAATTTCTTTCCGCATAGCGCGGAGGTCGGTCATGCAACGATTGATTTCTTCCAGCATGGCACGAGATTGGATGCCGCCGCTGTTGAAAAAGGCTGCAATTTGGTTCAGGTTATTTCCGATATGGGAAAGCTGTCTTGCAAAATCTCGCAGTTCTGCAATGTCGGCAACGATGTTGTAATGAACGTGAAGTTTTTCGGTTATGGCCTGTTTCCTTACATAAACGGCAACGGGATAGCCAGCCTGTTCAGCAGAACACGAAACCAGTGTGTACTCCACATCGGTAAAACGAACCATTACATTCTTAGTCCGTTTGATGCTTTCATCCTTTTTGGGGCGAGCCATAGTGTGATCCTCCTGCATTTTATAGTTGCGAAGCAACTCCCGATAAGCCGTAGGCGTTCGGCTGCGAACACATTCATGTGGAGCCAGATAGCCAAAATCCAAGATTTTGTGCGTACCGTGGGGATGGGGAACGGAATCCCCATCAAGATTGCCGGGAATGAAAAATCACGAAAGTGAGTTTTGAGTTACCATAGGCGAATCTTGCTCTAAGACAGAAAAAGACCTGTCTTTTATCGTATGCCGTAGACCTATCAAAAGAAGTCCTTCTATAAATAGGAATCCGCAGCCCCTATTTGGAATACACTTTTCAATTTTTTTGAAATTTTTTCAAAAACTGTATTCCAAAATGCCCTTCTGGATTCCTATTAGTAAAGGGGGATTGATTTCTATGAAGCAGAAAGAACGATTTGATGAAAAGCCTAAACAGGAACATACGGAGCCTGTGCATCACAGAAAAGCCATCATCAAGGGCATCACCGTATATGAATCGTTCCGGCCGGAGGGCAGCGAACTGTGGGATTGCCTGCTGCAGAGTATGGGGAAGCACTGAAAAATAAATTTTGAAAAATGTGCGCAGCAGCTTGATTTTTGTGTCACAGCTTGGTAGAATACAGACGGGTTAAGTGAATAGTGCAATCAAAAGCCATTAACTTTCTGGATTTTACCATGCAATTTGCGTGGAGACAGGAGGTTTAATGGCTTTGTTTTTTTACAAGGAAAAGAATAAAGACATACGGGCAGCGGCCTATCTGAGATTGTCCATCGAGGATGGCGACAAGGCTGAGAGCAACAGCATCGGCAATCAGAGAGAACTGATTCGGGATTTTGCTGCAGAACGGCCAGGACTGTATTTGGTCGAAGAGTACGCTGACGATGGCTACACAGGAACCAACTTTGAACGTCCGGGCTTTAAGCGGATGATGGAGGATATTAAATCCGGCAAAATCAACTGCATCATCGTCAAGGACTTATCCCGCCTTGGTCGTAATTACATCGAGATGGGAAAATATCTGGAACAGATTTTTCCCATGATGGGGATTCGCTTCATCGCCATCAATGACAACTATGATAATGCGAACACTGAGAGCAGCGATTCGGACAACATTGTGGTTCCATTTAAGAATTTGCTGAACGATTCTTACTGCCGGGATATTTCCATCAAGGTGCGCAGCCAGCTGGACATGAAACGGCGCAAGGGTGAGTTCATCGGTGGCTACGCAATCTATGGTTACTGCAAAGACAAACGGAACAAAAACCGTCTGGTGGTAGACGAGTATGCAGCAGATATTGTCCGCTCTATCTACCGCAGAAAACTGGAAGGCATGAGCGCACAGGTGATTGCCGAACAGCTGAACAGTGAGAATGTGCTAGCCCCCAGCGAGTACAAACGGCTGTGCGGTTTGAATTACCATAGTGGGTTCAAAGCTGGCACTCATGCGAAGTGGCAGGCAATTCAGGTGCTTCGGATTCTGAAAAATGAAGTTTACACTGGAACGATGGTGCAGGGCAGGCGGCAGAAGATCAATTACAAAATCAAAAAGATTCGGAATGTGGAAGAATCCGGCTGGATCAGAGTTCCCAATATGCACGAAGCAATCATTCCGCAAAAGCTGTTCGATACCGTGCAGGAAGTCTTGAAACTGGACACTTGTGCATCGAAAGGACAGCAGACCGTAAATCTGTTTTCGGGCATCGTTCGCTGCGGTAGCTGTGGGCAGAACATGGTGCGGCGCACGGTGTCGAAAAATGGAAAGAAATATATTTATCTGCACTGCGTCACAAACCACAATGGTTTAGGCTGTTCCTCACATCTTATCAGCGAAAGTAAGCTGGCCGAAGTGGTGCTGGCCGCATTGCAGGGGAAAGTTCAGCAGATCAGTGGACTGGAACATCGGCTCGATGAAATTAATGAGATTCCGAAGAATGAGCGCAGACTGAAATCTGTGGAAGAACATCTGAAGATGCTGGGGCAGGAAGAACAGAAATACCAGACCTTGCGCCGCCAGCTTTATGAAGATATGAGCAGCGGTATTGTCAGCAAGGAAGAGTATAAGGAATTCAGCCATTCCTTTAATGAAAAGGTTGAAACCATCCGCAAAGCCAAAGCAGAAATGAACCGCCAGAGGGATTGCCTGAACAATCTGGATGTGGAACATCTGCCATGGATTGAAGATTTCAAGTCCTACCAAAACCTGACAAGTCTGAACCGCCGCGTTCTGGTGGAACTGGTAGAGAGCATCACCGTCTATGATAAGGAACACATTCATATTCAGTATCGGTTCGATCAGGAAATTCGCAATGTGCTGGAATATTGCAGTAGTGTTCCGGCAGCAGAAACGGAGGAAAGTGCATTATGAAGTGTGTAAGCTATACCCGGACACTTCCTTGGAAGAACCATCAAAGTGAACTGACGATTGCCGAGCAGAATCAGCGTATTGCGGCATATCTGGCGGAACATAAAGAACTGGATTTGCTGAAAAAGTATTCTGACCGCAAGAACGATGAAAAGGCGCGCACCGCGTTTGACCAAATGACCGATGATGGCGTAGAGCGAAAATTTGATTGCATTATTGTGGCATCCATGTACTACTGCGGGCCGGATTTCCCGGCGGCACGACAGGCAATCAAGGAAACGCTCTATGCGACGGGCATCGACCTGATCGTGCTGGATGAGGGCTTGGACACCAGAACAGCCAGCCGAAAAGAAGTCGAGGACTATTTTGAAGCAAAACGCTGTGAGATGCACGCAGAAATCATGTTTGCGTGGAGAAGGAAACAAGGCGCGGGATTCCGGCTGACAAACTCTGTTCCATTTGGCTATCTCCGCAGGAATGGCGAAAGCAACATGATAAAAGATGAAGAAGTTGCTCCTTATTTAAGCGAGGCTTTTTCCAGATATGCGTCCGGTCAGAAAATGCGTGACATTGCAAAGTGGTTAAATGAGCAGGGTGTTGAACCCCCAATGAGACACAAAAAGAGAATTTTGGGAAAGCCTTATGATGCAGAATCCGACCAGTGGACAACTGATATGCTGCGCTGCTTGTTCCGAAATCCTACTTATACAGGTGCGGCGACAAATGGAAGCCGCCAGATCATTGCGGAAAACTGTCATGAACCGTACATCACAAAAGAACAGTTTCATGCGTTCCCGTGCAATATGCGCGAGGGCGAAAACAAAATCTCCATTCGGAAAAGCTACAAAAAGCCGAATCCGCTGGCAAAGCACATTGTCTGTATCTGTGGACGCGCACTTTGCTGGCACAAGGATAAGAAAACAGGGGAGGAACTTTTCTATTGCCGTTACTGCCGCGCACACAAGGAAAACGGAAAGAATCTGAAAGTTCCGGCAGCTACCATTTATAAAAAGGTGATGGATGCTCTGGAATTGGAACATCTGGAAAAAGAAAAGCTGACTGCAGCGATTCAGCAGGGAGCGGGCCGGAAAGCAATCGAGGTAGTCCGAGCTGAAAAGTCGGTGCAGATGAAGTCCGTTCTGGCCGAACTGAATATGGAACAGTTTCGCCGTGTGCCGCTGTATGAGAGTTATATAGCCGATGAAATCACCGAAGAACAATATCGTGCCGAACTGCTGGACTACGAAGAAGCACATCGGAAATTGAATGAACAGCTTACAACAATTATGGAAGATACGCTGGTATGGGAACGAGCGTTGAGCCTGCGCAATCCATGGATTCAGCAGATGGCACAGTATAAGACCCCGGAGGAACTTGACCGCAATTTTGTGAAAAAGTATATCGAGCAGGTCACGGTTACATTACGGGACGATGGACAGGCAGAAATCAGCCTGACCATGAAAACGGATGAATGGAAACAGATGCTTAGTCGGATAGAAGTGGAGGGTACAGACAGTGGCACGAAAGAGTAGAAAAAATCTCCCGCAGCCGGAACAGGCGGCAGCTTCTGTGCTGCTCCCGGAACTGGAAGAAGCAAAAATGCCTGCGGCAATCTATGGGCGGCTTTCTGTTGAGGATGAAGAAACAGAAGAAAGCATGGAAACGCAGATCGCACTGGTGCAGGACTATATCAACCGCAGCAGGGAACTGAGCTATGTGGATACCTACTTCGACAATGGATTTACGGGAACAAATTTCAAGCGGCCTGCATTTACCCGCCTGATGAACGATGTACGGCAGAAGAAAATCAAGTGCATCGTGGTGAAAGACCTCTCACGCTTTGGCCGCAACTATCTGGAAGCAGGATACTATATCGAAACGGTGTTCCCATTTTTGGGGATTCGATTGATTGCTGTTACAGATAATTTTGACAGTACGCGCAAAGAGGATATGGAAAGTCTGGCTCTCCCGATTCGGAATATGGTCAACGCAATGTACGCGAAAGACATATCCAAAAAGATATGGACTTCCTTGCAGCGCAAAAAAGAAGCAGGCTATGCTGTCGGAAACGATGCTCCGTATGGCTATATTCGGAACTCCGTGACAAAGCGAAATGAAATTGACCCGGAAGCTGCATTTTATGTGCAGTTGATTTTCCAGTGGGAACTGATGGGTGTGCCAATTTTTGAAATTGCTCGACGAATGACATTGCTGCAGGTTCCGACTCCACGAGAGTGGCATAGAAAAATGGTTGAGGGGAAAGAAGTGCTTACCTGTAAAAAGTGGGGCGTAACCACAATCCGGCACATCTTGGAAAATCAAACCTATGTGGGCGATACCATCAACAATAAAAGTACACAGAAGTTATTCGCAGGACAGGACAAGCACGACCTTCCCAAAGAACAGTGGTATGTGGCAAAGAACACACATCCGGCCATCATTGCAAGGGATGATTTTGAAAAGGTGCAAAAAATCTTGAACAAGAATCGAGCAGTATTCAAGACAGTAAGAGCAAAGTCGGAGCAGATTCGGGCAGAATATCAGAATGACCTTGCAGGAATGGTGTTTTGCGCAGACTGCGGCAGACCGATGGAGTTTGAACGACTGCCGCATGGAGCGGAAGAAAGTAAAAAGGTCTGCTATTACATCTGCAAGGCAAGACAGGCTGACGATAAGTGCATCGGCCATCAGATTCCGGAAAAACTGCTGAAAGCCCTGATAATGGATCAGCTGCATTTGTTCATTGTCCAGCTGAGCGATAAACGGAAGGTGCTGGAAGAATTGCAGAAAATCGAGGATGTGCAGAATCCCGTTTACCGGGCAAAGGGTGAAATTATGAGCCTGACCGATAAAGTCAGCCAGATGGCCAAGAAGCGGGAACAGCTTTATGCAGACTATGTGGCTGGTGTGGTGGATTCCGAAGATTACCAGCTGATTCGGGAAGATTATTCCAGACAGCATGATGGTCTACGGGCTGCGCTGCAGGAAGCAGAAAACAAAAAAGCAGAAGTAGAACGGCAGATCGAAGAATACCTGAATATGACTTCTCATTTGGAAGAACATCTGGACAACTTTGAATTTGACATTCAGTTGGTAAAATCCCTTGTGCAGAAAATCGAAGTGAGTGCGGACAAGCGGATTCGGATCATTTTCGGATTTCGGGATATATTTGCAGAGGTAGAAAAGGAGAGTGCAGAAAAATGATTGCAGCGTATCAGCGCATTTCAAGGGCTGATGGCGACCTGGGTAAAGATGGCAAGGATAAGAGCAACAGCATTGAAAACCAGAAAGAACTGATCCGGCGGTATATTGCCTGCAAAGAAAGTCTGCAAAATGTGCCTGTGATGGATTTTGTAGATGATGGCTACACAGGCAGCAATTTTGACAGACCGGGATTCCAGCAGATGATGGATGGTGTTCGCAATGGCAAGATTGATACCATCATTGTAAAAGACCTCTCTCGCTTTGGTCGTGATTATATCGGTGTGGGTGAGTACATGGAGCAGATTTTTCCTTTGCTGGGGGTAAGGCTCATTGCCATCAATGACAACTATGATAGCAATAATTATAAAGGTACAACGCTGGGCATGGATGTGGTGGTCAGCAATCTGGTGAACACGATGTACTGCCGGGACGCAGGGAAGAAGCTGCGGACTGCCAATCAGGTCAAGTGGCGAAAAGGCATCACAACGGCATCTGCTGCACCGTTCGGCTATCAGTTCGACCCAGACAAAAAGGGCGCATTTATCATCGACCCGCCAGCAGCAAAAATCGTGCGGCGTATTTTCGACCTTGCGATTCTGGGGTTAGGTACAAGAGAGATAGCAATGATGCTCAATGACGAAAATGTTCCTGTGCCGAGCGTATATAACAAAGAAAATAAGGCGTATGGCAAGGAAACGACCTATACCATCGCCCCAGTGATTCTTTGGGATAGCTCTCGTGTCTGGAAAATCCTCACGGCGTATGTGTACACTGGGGCAATGGTTTTGGGCAAAACAAAAACACTGATTTCCGGCAAAAGCATTGTCAGAACAGTTCCCAAAGGACAGCAGTTTATTACGGAGGGAACCCATGAAGCAATCGTAAGTCGTGAAGAATTTGAAAAAGCGCAGCTTGTCATAAAGAGCAACAGCCATAAGGTGTTGATGGGCCGCGTGGACTTCCCGCTAAAAGGAAAAGTCCGCTGCGGAAATTGCAGGCGAGTGATGGCGCACAATTTTAAACAGGTTGTGCCGACATTCTGGTGCAGAGAGGGCTTGGAACTGGTTGGGCAGACCCAATGCACATCTGAGATATTTCAGGTCAGTGATATTGAAAGTGCCGTCTTTCAGGCACTGAAAAAGGAACTCTCTCTGCTGGATTCCCTTTATGGTGATATTCAAAAGGAAGAGCAGGCTTTGAAAGAAGCCCACAAAAAGGCAAACCGTCGCAAAACTCTGATGGAGCAGGAACTTAAAAACCTGAAAGGTGAGAAGATGCGGATGTATGAAGAATATGCAGCTGGAACACTCCCCCTGGATACCTACAAGCAGAAAAAACAGGAATGTGACAGACGAATTTCAGAGGTGAAGGAGAAAATTGAACAGTCCAAAGCGGAAGAATCCGCTGAGAGCGTTGTGCCGGGAACGGTACGCGCAGCAGCGGAGCAGGCAGAAAATTTCCTGCACGGGACGAGGCTCACAGCGGGGATGGTGTCGGCCTTTATCGAAAATGTCTTTGTGCATGATGGAGGGCGCATCGTGGTACGGTTCAAATATGAGCAGAGCATACAGGATACTATAAAAGCATTACACACGGACTGAATTTCAAAAAAGGCTGCGTTGTCCATGTTGTAACATCAAAGAGTGTGTTATAATATGGGCAACAGACCAGCCAGAAAGAGGACATTATGAAAGCGATTCGATGGCTGTTAAAATTGGTGCTGGTGATTATGACCCTGCCACTGATCCTTGCTGTATGGCTGGCAAAGTGGTTTGTGGTATTCCTGCATCACTGTTCTGCATGGATTTTCTATCTGCTGGGCAGTGTGCTACTGGCAACGGCGATTCTTTCGTACCTCATGCAGCAGTCGCAAGGGGTGGAAGCACTTCAAATGCTGATCGGTGGATTTGTGATTTTTATGATACCGCAGGTGGTCGGCAGCGTGGTCGTGCTTCTGGAACTGGCGGCAGTAATGCTTCGGCAGGTATGGTACATATAAAATAGGGAGGCGTACAGATAGTGAAATTGGCGGCGATTCATCATGTGGCGATTATCGTTTCTGACTATGAAAAAGCACAGGATTTCTATGTGAACAAGCTGGGTTTTGCAGTTGTGAGAGAAAATTTCCGTAAGGAGCGGAACGACTGGAAACTGGATTTGCGTGTCGGTGACGGAGTCAATGCGATTGAATTGGAGATTTTTGCAGAGCCGACCCCACCCAAACGTGTAAACAGGCCGGAAGCCTGTGGGCTGCGGCATTTGGCATTCCGGGTGGAGGATGTGGAAGCTACCGTGGCAGAACTTGCACAGATGGGGATTGAATGTGAACCGATTCGATTGGACAGCTACACCAAAAAGAAAATGACCTTTTTCTTTGACCCGGATGGCCTGCCCTTGGAACTGCACGAATAAAAAACAACGCCCTCATAGTTGAGAGGATTCGTAAATCTTCTCGGCTATGAGGGTGTTTCATTCCGCAGGAATGGGAGGGTTAGATGTTGAGCGTTTCTACCCATGCAGATAAGTCGGCTTTACTGGAATAGGAGTTGAACACCTTACCATGCAGCAACTTTGCACCGGGGCAGCTCGGCGCAAGTTTCTCATTGGTCTTACCCATGCCGCTGCCGCCGGAGGTAGCAAAGGGTATGATGGTCTTACCCTTTAAGTTGTAGCTCTCTAAAAATGTATTGATGATGGTTGGAGCAACATACCACCAGATAGGGAAGCCGACAAAGATGATGCCATACTCATCCATGTTATCACGTTTGGCAGCAATAGCAGGGCGAGAGGTCGGGTTGCTCATTTCGATGGTACTGCGAGCCTTCTTGTCCATCCAGTTCAGATCGGCCTTAGAGTACGGAACTTCCGGCTGAATTTCAAAAATGTCTGCACCGATGGCATCTGCCAGATTTTCGGCAACTCTTGCGGTAACGCCGCTGGCAGAAAAATAGGCGACAAGTCTTTTGCTCATGTCAATGCACTCCCTCTTGATGATTTTGTATAGGATAAGTATAGCACGGCAGGGGAGGAGCATCAAGCGGTTGTCCATGATATAACATTAGCGACAATGTTATATTATGGACAACTGTTCGTAAAAATTTAAGGATTTTGAGGGAGTTGCACAGCTTGATATGATGGGCGGTTTATGGTAAGATAGAATTACAATGGCGGACAAAGCTACTATTGACTACGACAAGGAGGTGTAAGCCAATGGGATTAGCTGATACCGTGACTAAAGCCTATATGAAAGATAATTCTGTGTTTGCAGATGCGTTTAATTACTTGATTTATGGCGGTGAGGCGGTTGTAGACCCTAAACAACTGCAAGAACTGGATACTACGGAGATCGCTTTACCGTTTGGATCACAGGATGAAGAGGGAAAGCAGCCAGAAGAAGCAGTTCAGAAATACCGTGATGTGCTGAAATCAGCAATCATTAAACAGGATGATGAGGCTGCATACATTTTACTGGGAATCGAAAATCAGACTGACATTCATTATGCAATGCCTGTTAGAAATATCATTTATGATGCTCTCCAGTACGGCAAACAGGTGGCTGATATTGCAGCCAAGCATCGCGCAAGTGATGGAGATTCAAAAGGGCATAGCCGTGGTAAATATCTTTCTGGATTCTACAAGGAAGATAAGATTACGCCTGTTATCACGCTTGTGCTTCACTTTGGCGCAAATGAATGGGATGGGCCGTTGTCACTCCATGAGATGATGGCGGTTAAAAATAAGAATCTTCTGAACTTTGTGCAGGACTATCAGATTCATCTGATCGACCCTGCAAAGCTGAGTGCGGAGGACTTGGAAAGATTCTCTTCAAGTCTGAGAGAGGTAATTGGGTATATTAAATATTCCAAAGATAAGAAACGCTTATCTGAATTTTTGACTGATAATCCGCGTATGCTGATAGAAGCGAACGCGGCGAGGGTTATTAAAGCAGTTACGAATACACCGCTGGATATTCCAGAGGGCGCGGAGGTGATTGATGTGTGCAAAGCTGTTGAGGAAATGATGAATGAAAGCGAAGAGCGAGGCGAACTCAGGATGCTCGTGCAGCTTGTTCGAGATGGAGATTTGAAGCTGGAACGTGCTGCTGAAAAAGCAAAAATGACTGTCGAACAGTTTGAAAAGGTAATGGAGAATACTCCTTTGCAGGCGGTATAAGATAAACAGAATATAGAAAACAGATAAGCCCTACAAGGCTCAAATTGGTTCAAAACCGATTGAAAGCCCTGTGGGGCTTATTTTTTTTGCGCCTTTTTCAAATTTATTTGTGAAAAAAGTTGTCCAAGACTTGACATCGGGCGGCATTGATTGGCAGCGCGAGAAATGGCAATCAGGACTTGGCTCTAAGTTTATCCACCAAGGCGAAAAAAATGCTGCGAAATATGCGGACGAGGTCATTGTTCTGAGCAAAGGAGTGCAGGACTATTTTAAGGAAACTTATGGAAGAAAAACGCACTTTATCCCTAATGGCGTGAATAGGCCGCAGATTCGGGAAGCAAAGCTGATCACGGATAATTTTGGACTGGAAAAAGACTCCTACATACTGTTCCTCGGTCGTCTGGTGCCAGAAAAAGGCATTCGATATCTGGTTGAGGCGTTTAAGAATGTTAAGACGGATAAAAAGTTGGTTATTGCAGGTGGTTCCAGTGATACGGATTCCTTTACAGAAGAGCTGAAAGAACTGGCCAAAGGTGATAACCGAATCATCTTTACCGGATTCGTTCAGGGAAAGATGTTGGATGAATTATACAGTAATGCCTATATTTATACACTGCCCTCTGATTTGGAAGGAATGCCGTTGAGTCTTTTGGAAGCCATGAGTTATGGAAACTGTTGCTTGGTATCTGACATACCAGAATGTGCAGAGGTTGTAGAGGATAAGGCCCTAACTTTTAAGAAATCAGATGTAGAGGATTTACGAAAAAAATTACAAGATGTCTGCGACCACCCAGAAATAGTTATGGAGATGAAGATGCAAGCGGCAGGCTTTATCTGCGAAAAATACAGTTGGGATGAGGTAGCCAAAGAAACGGAAGAGTTGTATAGAGGTGAAAAAGGCTGTGAATGACGATAAAATCAACAGAGATACCCCATTAATTTCAGTGATTGTACCAATTTATAAAGTTGAGAAGTATTTGGAAAAATGTGTAAAAAGCATTAGCTCACAAACCTATAAAAATATAGAAATTATCTTGGTTGATGATGGTTCTCCTGACAATTGTGGAAAATTAGCGGACAACTTAGCGAAAACGGATTCGAGAATAAAAGTAATTCACAAAGTAAATGGAGGTCTTTCATCGGCCAGAAATGCAGGAATCGATGTGGCGCAGGGAGATTATATTGGTTTCGTTGATAGTGATGATACGATAGAACCGTTTATGTATGAGAAGTTGTTTTCCCTTTTGCAAAAAGAAAATACAAAGTTATCCGTTTGTGCAGTTAATTATGTATATGAAGATGGAAAAGTGCTTCGAAAAAAGGGCCTAGGGCAAAATGTGACATTTGATTTTTGCCAAGCAATAATTGAGATGAATTCACATAGATATTTTGATATGGGAGCATGGAGCAAATTATATCATCGCTCTCTGTTTGAAGATATTCGGTTCCCTGTTGGTAAGCTAAGTGAAGATTACTATATTATGTACAAAATCTTTGACAAGGCACAAAGAATCAGTTACTTGGATATTCCATGTTACAATTATCTTCAACGAAAAAATAGCATAACACGTGGCGATAAAATAAACCATGATCATGAATATGCAGCGTATGAGCAGATGCGCTACTTGGATGAGAAATACCCAGACATGAAAGTGGTTGGACATACTGCTTATGCCTCGGCAGCATTGACAGTGTATGATTTTTATCTGAAGAATAAAGTGAAATGCGCCAAGGAGAAGATGAACCACTTTCAAGAAGTTATAAAAGAAAATAAAGAGTATATTGATAAAGCAGATTATCTGACAAAAAGTAAAAAAGTTCAATTTATACTTTTTTCAAAAAGTCCAACGCTATATAATGTTGTATTTAAGACCTACCGAAAAATAAAGAAGGTGTAGAAATGTCCTGTAAAAGACTAGCATTAATTATACCGTATTTTGGAAAATTCAATAGCTATTTTCAGCTTTTCTTAAAAACATGTAAATATAATCCAAGGACAGATTGGATCATATTTACAGACGATAAAACAAATTTTAATTATCCTGAGAATGTTCATGTGTATTACATGACGTTTAAAAATATGCAAAAGCTTATACAAAGCAAGTTCGACTTTGAGGTGTCGATTAATAAGCCCTATAAGTTATGTGATTATAAGGTTGCCTACGGATATATTTTTTATGAATATATAAAAGAATACGAGTATTGGGGATATTGTGATACTGATATTGTATGGGGTGATTTGGACAGTTTTCTTGATGAAAAATTAAAGATGAGTTTTGATAAATTATTTCCACTTGGACATCTTTCAATTTACAAAAATAGCGAAAAATTAAGAACATTGTTTCGTGGTACATACATATATAATGGAATTTATAAAGATATATTTTCACAAGATAAAATCTGGGGCTTTGACGAACTGTATATAAATTCAATGGTCGAAAACAGTGGATTACAGTTGTATGAAGAAGATGTTTCTGCAAATCCATCAGTTTACTACTATAAATTTAGATTAGTAAAAAAATGTCAAGATCTAAATAGATATTTGACTGAAGATTATGTGGATGCTAAATATTATTGGGAAAATGGAAAACTCTATAGAGTGTTTTTTAATGATGATACCGGTAAGATGGAAAAAAATAAATTTCCATATATCCATTTGCAACAAAGAAAAATGAAAATGGATAAAAATATTTTGAATGGAAGAAAAATAGAAATTGGCTTTGGGGAGTTTTGGCCCGAAACAGTAAAATGGAAGAAGATTAATTTTGATGTGCTGAAAAAATGTGCTGGAAATAGATTGAGATGGAAAATCAAAAAAAGCATAAATTTGATATTGCCGGGAATGTATAATAGAGCCAAATTGTAACAAGGAGCAGAAGATGCATAATAGTATACGATTTAGTTGGATTGTTCCAATATACAATGAGGGAATAAAGCTCAAGAAAACGCTTGATATGTATGCTTGTAACTGCTCATTGGACAGTGAACTAATTCTGGTGGATGATGGCTCAACAGACGTATCAGGTAAAATCTGTGATGAAATTGCGCAGACATATGTAAATGTTGCTGCATATCACAAAGAAAATGGTGGATGTGTTGATGCTAGAAGATATGGAATTCAAAAAGCAAAAGGTGAATATATTGTTTTTTTGGATGCAGATGATAAAATAGACGAAAATTATGAAAAAAATCTGAACAATGCAGTAGCAAATAAAGCAGACTTTTATATACTAAATAATCAGATTAATATTAAGGGAACAAGTCGATTTGAGATTGAAAAAGATTTTATTACAAATTCTAATGTCAGCGCGGAAACAGCATGGGGGTGGATTCTTACAGGAAAAGCTGGGGCGGTATGGGATAAAATTTATGTTGCACAATATCTAAAAGAGCTAGAATTAAGTGACAAAATAACATACGGAGAGGACGTGTATATCAATTGCAATTACATGAATAAGGTAAAAACAGTTTATACGCAAAACACTGCATCGTATATGCACTATATTGATTCACCAACAAGTGTTTGCAAGGTGAAAAAATTCAATCAACTCGATGAAATTGAATACCTGTACGAAGTGATTAGAAAGAGGCTTGAAATAGAGGGCCAAGAGGAATTATTAAAACTATTTACAGGAACAGAAATGTCCACTGCTATAAGAGTTATTATACAAATCAAAAGGAGCGGAGTAAAAAAAGAAGAAATTGTAGGACACGTGAAATCATTCAATTTGATTAAAAATATTAAAGAAAAAAGATACAAAAGAATATTAAAAAATGAAGTGAATGCATGCCTGATAAAACATTCTGCATTTCGATTGGCGGAACTGATATATATGCTGAAAGATAAGATGTAATATGAAAATACTTTTACTAATCAACTGGAAAATAAAATACTGTGATACAGCCCCAGAAAATCTCCAGCCTTCTGATTATAATTGCCCAGAAGAACCATTTTGGTTTTTTAAATATTTTGCCGAAGTGCCAAAAGTAGATGTAGTTGATATTGGTGCACCTACATTGATCGAGAAAATTGAAAATAAAATAAGGTTTTACTTTTACCAAACATTAAAAGTACTTCCTAAAATTAAGCAATACGATTTGATTTTTGTTCATGGATCGAACAGCGCGATGCTTTTAGGTGCAATAAAACGCATATTCCGTATCCAAATGCCACCGATTTTAGATGTGGATATAAGTTCGTTTCACCAGGCGAGTAAAAGTGGTATGATCCATAGGCTGTCCCAGTTCTCTAGTAAAGCCTTTGATTATATGGTGTACCACACAAGCTCGCAAATCGACTATTACAAGGTAGAATTTCCATGGCTGGTAAACAAATGTGAATTTATCCCACTTGGTGTTGACTACAACTATTGGAAAACAAAACAATATCCTGTGATCCCGGAGAGGAAAACTTATATTGTTTGTGTTGGATATAGAAAACGTGATTGGAACACATTGTTGAAGGCTTATAATGAGTCGAATATAGATGAAGAATTGTATTTGATTGGAAATCCTGATATAAAATGCGACAATCCTAAAGTTAAAGTGCTGCCGTTCATTCCAATCAGTGAGCTCATGACATATATTACAAATGCGAAGTTTTCAGTGATTCCATTAGATGATTTTAATTATTCCTTTGCGCAGTTGACTTTGCTTCAGCAAATGGCATTGGGTGTGCCTATTCTAGCAGCAGATGTATATGCTATTCGTGATTATATAAAATGTAGTAATGGAGTAATATCTTATACCCCTTATAATGTCGAAAATCTGAAAACTAAGCTGCAAGAGCTTTCAAAATTGAAAGAAAATGATTTGCAGAAAATGGGTCAGAGTAGCATTGAATGCACAATGACAGTTTTGAGTGAGCAACAAATGGCTCAAAGATTTGAAAGGATATGCAGGATGCTTTGCAGAGGTAAAGAAATATGATTTCTGTTATTTGCGTTTGGAATAATGAGGAACAGTATCAAAATATATTGGTACACTCCCTTAATATACAGGATTGTGATTATGAGTTGATTTCAATTGATAATCGGAACCATGCTTTTACAAGTTGTGCCACAGCCTTGAACTGAGGAGCAGATCATTCCACTGGTGAGATTTTGATTTTTACACATCAGGATATTTCTTTTGAGAAAAAATCGTCTCTCAAAGAATTTGGTCAGTTTATCAAGGCACATCCTGATATAATTATAGGAGCATTCGGAGCAAGACAAAAAGCGTATAGTGAAGACTATTTATGCGATACGGTTGATGAATGTTGTTTTGGTATGACGAGAGAGGTCTTTGATTCGCTGCGTTTCAATGAAAAGGTTTGCAATGGATGGTATTTGTATGCGGTTGGAATATGTCTAAGAGCGAAAGAACGCGCAAAATTCGGGGGGGGGGTATGCAATCCCGGCATTCGGCATTTTTCAGGAGGAAATGTCGATTTAAGCTATATGAAAAAATTCAAGCAGCTTCTTGTTATGTATAAGCACCAAGGATATATTTGCACAACATGTAAAAAAATGCCGTGCAATATGGTGTATTATTATGCTTATTTTTTTGCTTGGAGAATCAAGAAATTGCTTATGGGGAAATTTTCCTCTTGTGCAAACTGTAAAATCGTTTTTTAGTAAATGAGAGTTTTATGAAGATACAAATAAAAGTCAAGAAGAAAAATGTGCTAACAGATTCCTTGTATGCGCTATTCGTAGTTTTCTATTTGATTGCTTTACTGGTTTGGGGAATGGGCTCATCCCTATCGCAAATTCGGTATTATATACTTATGGCAGCAACTGTAGTAGCAGGGGTTGATTTAATACTGCGTAAAAACAAGTTATGCTATGGCAAGAATATGCTATTGGTTATACCACTTGGAGTTCTGTTTTTATTATTATCTATGCAGAGAGCAAGTGAAGCACACCACGAAATCCTATTTAGGACATATGTACAAATTTCCTTAGTAGTTCTTCCTGCATTGTACGCATTATTTCTTATCAACCTATTAAAAGTGTCTTCATTGATAAAACTAATGCAGCTAACGTTAATTTGTACAGTCATTGTATATTTTATGGAGCCTGGGCATGGGATTTTGGATTTTGTAAATGTAGGTAATTGGGCGAAAATTTCGGTTATCCATTCCAACAGTTTTACGGAAAGTGATATCTGCTCGGAAGTTTTTTTTAACCTGTTTGTATTTTTTAATTTCTATAAGAATGCAAAAGGAAAAGAAATTGACTCAAAAAGTGCAAGATTATGTTATGAGATTTCATTGATATTTACAATACTGTGCTTTAAGAGGCTAGCAATGCTTTTCGTGATCTGCATTGCTGTTCTTGACAAAGTTATTGATTGGAGAGGTCAAATATCAAAGTATCTTGTTCCATTGCTGTCGATTCTTTTTACAGCAGCAACGGTTCTGTATACAGAATTTATGAAAGGCGATTTATTTCCGGGATTTGACGTTTACAATTTTACAACAGGACGAGACTATATTCTATCGCTTTGGGAGAAAATTGACTATATCTCCTATGGCTATGGAAGTAGCATGGTTTTAATAGGGCGATACTTAGAGATGGATTTAGTTCAGATTTATATGGAACTGAACATCCTTGCCTTGTTCGCATTTGCATTTGTATTCTTTAAGATTGCGGGAACAAATGTGTATTCTGTAGTGACAATGACGTATGCTTTTTTGAATATGCTGACTGCTTCGAGTCTTCCGGGTTCCTTGTCATGGGTTATAGCTTTTATGACGATTGCGTCGGTTTCTTCGGATAAATGTTCACGAGAACAGATTTGTATTTCTGAACAAAAATCAAGGATGAAAAAGATGTTCTCAAAGAAGAAAGGTGGAAAAAGAATTGTACAGGCAAGCGTATCTTATCATAGCACATAGATATGATGAAACTTTTAAAACACTCTTGCAAATGCTGGACAGTGACGAAAATGATATTTATGTTCACATGGACCTCAAAAACAAACAATTTGATGAGGACGATTGTAGAAAGCTGATTAAGAGAAGCGGCATCTATTTCACAAAACGTACTAGTGTAACATGGGGAGGATATAGCTTAATTAACGTTGAACTTATGCTTTTAAAGTTGGCTACGAAGAAAGAATATAATTATTATCATCTTCTCTCGGGTCAGGATTTGCCAATTCAATCGGGAAAAACAATACAAGATTTTTTTATCGAACACCAAGGAGAAGAGTTCGTTGGATTTGATAAGAAAAATTTTGATGACTACAGTAGAGTAAGTTATTATTATCCATTACAGGAAATAGTGGGGCGAAATCGAGAAACGCTCCTTGGAAGGGCGGCAGCAGTAAATACCATATTGCAAAAATACCTTCATATAAAAAGAAACAAATTGATATGCTTTCAAAAAGGACCGCAATGGTTTAGTGTGACAAATGACTTTGCAAAGTACATAATTCAACAAGAAAATTGGATAAAAAAGGTGTTTTCATACACTATATGTTGCGATGAAGTCTTTTTGCAAACAGTAGCAATTAATTCGCCGTTTAAAGATAAAATATATCAACAGGAAATTTTTAGTGATACAGAGAAGTCTGTTATGCGATTGGTGGACTGGAAACGAGGAGGTCCATATACTTTCCTGAATGAAGATTATCAAGAATTAATTGATTCCAAAATGCTTTTTGCAAGAAAATTTGACTGTGATAAAGATGCAACTATTGTAAGAAAGCTATTTGAGTTATACGGGTGAACCATTAAATATGAAAAGAAAATCTCTAAGTGTTAATGCAGCACTCAATTCTATAAAAAGCATATTGAATATGCTATTCCCATTGATAACGTATCCATATATCACAGCGGTTCTTTCAGTGGAAGAACTTGGAAAATATAATTTTTCATTATCAATTGTAAATTATTTTGCTCTTATTGCGGGACTTGGAGTCAGCAGCTACGCTATAAGAGAGGGGGCAAGGATACGGGAAGATAAGAGAGCATTAGCTGATTTTGCCAATCAGATGCTGGAAATCAATTTGGTTTCGATGTTCACTGCGTATATATTACTTTTTTGTGTGCTTGGAATCTCTAATACACTTGCTCCATATAAAGAATTGATACTTTTCCTGAGTGTACAGATGCTATTTACAACGATAGGCGTTGAATGGATATATTCTATTTTTGAAGAATACCAGTACATTACAATTCGCTCGATTTTATTTAAAGTAGCGTCGATTATACTGTTGTTTGTTTTAGTAAGAGAAGAGGGTGATGTATTTCAATATGCTGGAGTTGTAATGTTTGCAACGACAGGGTCAAATATTCTCGATGCATTTTTTGCAAGGAAATATTTTCACTTTTCTTTTGTGAATCTGAAAAAATTGAAAAAACATATTTGCCCCATTATGATCCTGTTTGCATCTAACATTGCTGTGATGGTTTACGTGTACTCTGATACAACAATGTTAGGGATTATGACCGATGATTATACAGTGGGAATCTATGCGGTTTCTTCAAAGGTCTATAGTATGATGAAGAGTGTTTTATCTGCAGTATTGGTTGTCTCGATTCCACGACTTGCTAATTTGTATGGCACCAAAAAAATGAGTGAGTTCAGAGACATCGTTCAAAATATTACAGATACTATTACGTTGCTTCTGGTTCCGAGTGTGGTTGGGCTGATTTTACAATCAAAAAATATAATTCTGTTTATTTCTAATGAAAAATACTTACAAGCAACTTTATCGCTTTCAATTCTGAGTGTTGCTTTGGTTGTGTGCATGTATGGATGGATATTCAATCAATGTATTTTGTTGCCAGCACAAAAGGAAAATGTGATATTAGAGGCGACAATTATTAGTGCGGTTGCAAATGTTCTTTTAAATTTTATTTTAATTAGCACATGGAAAGAAAACGCAACAGCATTTACTACACTGGTAGCTGAGGGTATTATGCTAGGTATTTGCGGCTGGAAGAGCCGAGAAATATGCAAAGTAAAAGTTTTTAATAAAAATCTACTTACGGTATGTGTAGGCACAGCTGCTGTAGTAGGAATTTGTTTTACTGTAAGGATGGCTAAATTTCAGAGTACTGTTGAACTCTTGATAAGCGTGGTATTATCTGGAATTGCCTACTTTATAGTTCTGATAGCATTGAAAAATGAAAATGTGCTTAAGTTGATGAAAAAGTTCTTGAAGATTAAAGCATAACAAGTCGAAGTGTCTAAAATAATATTTATGCAGACTATGACTATAATGCCTAATCTATATACATACGTATGAGTGCGGAAGAAATCTTCACAAAACTGAAATAGCAATAAGGCTCACGATGTACAGATGCAACTACCTGCCTATCGTGGGCGATCTGCTTCATAACGAATCTCTATGAAAGACGCTATTTGCAGAGCATATAAGTAGATTTTAATGGTGAGAAATGAAGGAATTTAAAATGAACACAACATTACTTATCATGGCGGCCGGAATTGGAAGTCGATTTGGAACAGGAATAAAACAGTTGGAGCCGGTGGATGCTTCTAATCATATCATCATGGATTACTCGATCCATGATGCGATTGAGGCTGGTTTCAATCATGTGGTATTTATTATCCGGAAGGATATCGAGAAGGAGTTCAAAGAAGTGATTGGCGATCGTATTGCTTCTATTTGCTCTTCTCATAATGTAACTGTGGACTATGCTTTCCAGGATATCAACGATATTCCGGGAACTCTGCCAGAAGGCCGCACAAAACCGTGGGGAACCGGTCAGGCTGTGCTTGCAGCGAAGAAGGTCATCAAGACTCCGTTTATCGTCATCAATGCAGATGATTACTATGGCAAGGAAGGTTTCAAGGCTGTCCACGAGTATCTTGTGAATGGCGGCAAGTCCTGTATGGCAGGCTTTGTGCTGAAGAATACCCTGTCAGATAACGGTGGTGTGACTCGTGGTATCTGCAAGATGGATGAGAATGGAAACTTGACTGAGGTTGTGGAGACCAAGAACATCGTAAAGACTGCAGATGGAGCAGAGGTAGACGGTGTGTCTGTTGATGTGAACTCTCTTGTTTCCATGAATATGTGGGGATTGACTCCTGATTTTCTGAATGTGCTGGAGGACGGATTTAAAGAGTTCTTTGAGAAAGAAGTCCCGGGGAATCCTCTGAAAGCAGAGTATCTGATCCCTATCTTTATCGGTGAACTGCTGGAGCAGGGCAAGATGTCTGTGAAAGTTCTAAAAACCAACGACACCTGGTACGGCATGACCTACCATGAGGACGTCGTAGCAGTAAAGGGCAGTTTCAAGGAGATGCTGGAGAACGGCGTGTATAAGGCTGACTTGTTCAGTGATCTGTAAACGACGATAAAAGAAACGATTGCTCTACTCGGGAAGATTCTCACAAACATTCTGAAGGCTCTCTACGAGCCGTTTGGATTCTCGCTCCTGATTTCCATCCTGGCCATGTTTTTCTGCCTGTATGCGTATGAGCCAATACATGCTGGCAAAGGCTGAAAGAACGCCATGGTGACCTGGTATCAAAAATTCAAGGAAAGTGTGTTCTTTCGGAAACTGTTCTTCCTGGCCTTTGTGACATCGATGATCCTGTTTAGAACACTGCCGAATCGGAACCTGTGGCTAAATCCCTTGTCAAATGTCATGGGTGGCTGGGGCATCTGGGAGACCGTGAACGGCGAGCAGAAACTTATAACTGAGTGCATTGAGAACGTGATCATGATGGTGCCGTTCACCAGTATGGTTATATGGACATTTCAAGGGAAAGTGGGCAGTAGCTGGAAGAAGATACTGTGGTATAGCGGAAAGATAGCATTCATTTTTTCGATAAGCATTGAGGTGCTACAATCATTGCTTCGCTTGGGCACATTCCAGCTATCGGACATCTTCTACAACACAGTCGGCGGAGTGCTCGGTGGATTGATGTATTGTGTGGTGATGAAGGCAAGAAAGCGTCTATAAAACTGGATGAAATTGTGATATAATGGGGCAAATGAGACTGACTGTGTCTCAGGTGGTGCCCTGACTCTGGGGCCATGGAAAACCGTGGCTCTCGCTGCTCTAATAATCACACACCTCTACGCGGTGAGCAGCAGGCAACAATCTAAGGATTGGCTGAGATGTGAAAATCAATGACATTGAAATTACAAGAATTATTCTTGGTTGAATATGGTGTGTAGGAGAAATTCTATGAAATACTCAGAGCAAACACTTCAAAATTGGACAGCTCCGCTATCTCAAACAGAGGAACAGAGAGCAGAGAATACCATTAAAATGATTAGAAATGCCATCAATTCTTGCGATGAATTAAAAACGATGGATATTGATATCTTTATACAGGGATCCTATGCAAATAACACTAACGTTCGTTCGGAAAGCGATGTGGATGTTTGTGTTATGCTTAGAGATACATTTCACACAGACTATGCTCAAGGAAAAGGGAGAGAAGATTACGGGTTTGAAGCATCGGATTTTACTTTTCAAGAGTATCGTAACTTGGTGAAAAAAGCTCTCCAAGATAAATTTAGAACAGAGTATGTTTATGACGGAAACAAGTCTCTTAAAATAGATGAAAATACCTATCATGTAAAAGCAGATGTGGTTCCGTCTTTTCAATTAAGAAACTATTATTATGAGAATAGCCTGGATCCCAACAAGTACATAGAGGGTGTTTGGCTTCAAGCTAAGACAGGAGAGATAGTAAAAAACTACCCTAAAAGACATAAGGCAAATGGCATAGCCAAGAATAATAATACGAGTTATCAGTATAAGAAACTTGTTCGTATAATGAAGCATATCAAAAATGAGATGGTTGAGGACAAAAAAACAGATGGTGATAAGATAACATCGTTTTTAGTGGAGTGCCTTGTGTATCATGTGCCTAACAATGTGATAACTGGATATAGCACATGGACTGAAACGGTAAAGCAGGCAATAATATACTTGTATAATGAAATTAAAGATGGTCATCACACGGAATGGTGTGAAGTAAGTGACATGCTCTATCTATTCCGAAATAGAAAATGGACCGATGAAGATGCAAAACAATGGTTGGTTACCGCTTGGAATTATCTTGGATATGGGGAATAGAGCATGAGCGATTCGGCAAAGAAATTTATGAGTATAAGCGTGTGGATAACGATTGTCTTATTTGTTATTCGCTGCTTAATAGATTCTAGTGGAATTGCTTTAGCAATAAATCAGCGAGAGTATCTTAATTGTAGTTATTCTATTTATGGATATGCCGGAGAAGCTATAGGTGTAACCGCGATTTTTATGGCAGTATTTAATAAATGGCTTTGGAAGAAAAAACCGTTTTATCTATTAACCGGAGAATTACCAGTTTTAGCAAAACATTATAAGGGAACAATTACTTTTGTTTGGGATGGTGTTGAACAAACAAGGAATTCAGAAATTTGGATTGATCAAACGTTTTTAAATGTATCTGTTAAACTTGGCACGAATGAAAGCACCAGTAATTCAATAACTGCGAGCATCGAAAAAGTTAACAGTGAACAGAAACTTATATACACGTATCTAAATACGCCAAGGGCTGAACTCCAAAATCGTAGTGCAATTCATTATGGAACAGCGATGCTTTGTGTAGATGATTCAAAGAAGGTAACTGGTAATTATTATACAAGCCGATTGACAAGAGGTTCTATGATGTTTCAAGCAGTCGAGTAAGGTTGATTATATTGCTAGCACTCCAACACAGTGCTATACTTAAACCACAATAAAAGGAAAGAGGCTATCACAATGCCCAGAACGAAAGGCAGCAAAAACCGTCTCAAAATCAATACCACCAACGACTACGCATCTCAGATCGCGGAGAAGCAGGAATCTATCACTTCCCTGACTGCCGAAATTGCATCCATCACCGCCAACATTGACACTTTGAAGGCTGACTTGAAAGAAAAGAAGACTGCTCTGAAGAAGGTCGAAAAAGAAGTGGCATCCTTGGAATCGAAGAAGGCAAAGGCAGATGCTAAGGCCGCTGAAGAAGCAAAGAAGATCGAAGCAGAGGCAGTGCTGAAGAAGTTGCTGGCAAGCGGGATGAGTGCGGACGAGATCCTTGAAAAGCTGAAATAAACAAGAACCCAATAAAATCCGTGTGGACAAACTGAACTCCAGGAGTTCACACGGTATTTTTTGAAGACCGATATATAGTTTATAACGAAAATAAAAGAAGAACATAATTTAAAGAAATGGAGCGTGAAAAAATGAACTTATCTAAAATACACCACATCGCAATCATCGTATCTGACTACGGAGCAGCTAAGGACTTCTATGTAAACAAGCTGGGATTCTCTGTTATAAGAGAAAACTACCGTCCAGAGCGAAAGGACTGGAAGTTGGATCTGCGTGTTAATGAGCACACAGAACTGGAGATTTTTGCAGAAGAAAACCCACCGAAGCGTGTGAACCGCCCGGAAGCATGTGGCCTGCGTCACCTTGCGTTCTGCGTTGATAGCATGGAACAGACAGTGAAAGAACTGGCAGCGGTCGGAATTGAATGTGAGCCGATTCGTGTTGACGATTATACCGGCAAGAAAATGACGTTCTTTCATGACCCGGACGGACAGCCACTGGAGCTGCACGAATAAAGAGGTGAACAAAATGATATTCCGTAAGGCAGCAAAAGAAGATTTCGATAAAATAAGATCTCTGTACTGGAACTTGATCGACCAAGATCAGGATGACCCATCATTCCCGCATTGGAAGAAAGGAATCCATCCATCTGACGAAATGATACAGAACAGCATTGAGGGGGAAGAGATATATGTGTTGGCAGATGGTGATGAAATCGCAGCGTGTATCATAGCAAACGATGAGAAGGTCGAAGGATATGCAGATGCTCCGTGGCAGATTGATTCGGACGAGGTGATTGTTCTTCATGTTCTGGCGGTTCACCCGGATTATCGTGGAAAAGGACTGGTGCGGAGATTGGTAGAGAATGTAATTGAACAGGAAAGAAAAGATGGCAAGAAAGCATTGCGACTTGATGTGATCGAAAACAACACAACGGCCGAAAAGCTGTATCAGAAACTGGGCTTTCGATATATCCAGACCAAGACACTTTATTATGATGTGGTCGGGGAGATGACGTTCAAATTGTATGAACTGGTGCTGTGAGCTATGGGAGAGAAAAGAGCGTATAAATCTCGGAAGCCTGGTGGCGGCAGGAAGAAGTTGAAGCCGAAGTATGATGCCGGAAAGAATCTAAAAGAGCAGATGGATGCTGCGGTGACGCTCTATGAGGAGGACCGCTCCCTCCAATCCATCGCCAATGCTCTGAATCTGAATCCTATCAAGGTGAGAAAGTTGCTCATCACAGCCAGTGTGTATGAATCGGATGCGGCGAAGGAAGTGAAAAACTCTTTTGAAGAGTACCGAGAAACACAGTGCTATAAAGAAGCTATACTCTCAACCGCAAATACTCTTCAACTCTCCAAAGCCTCCGTCACATCGTACCTGCCCTATGAAAAAGGCGTGTACTTCCCAAGCACAGCAGATAAAGAGAAAATCAGCGTAGGAGCAGAGCGGCAGCGGAGATACAGAGCGGTAAGAAAACTGAGAACTGAGCCGACAGAAGAGCATCTGTGGGAGGTGGTTCTTCTTTATACTGGTGTGCGTTTCAAAACGTACTCGGGGTTGCCCTTTACCTATGAAATACGAAAGGGCCGGAATGGGCAATACACAAAGGAACTGTGGATCGACAGACGGAAAAACAGTAAAAGCCTGGTGTGGAGTTTTGTATTGCTGGCACTGGGCAATATTAAAAAGGTAGGAGAAGTAGTTGAACGACCGAAAGCTCTGGGCGATATCCGGGGAGTGACTTACATCTACGGAATGTTCTATCGGTTCGGACTGATCGATGTGTCGGATGAAGCGAAAGAAAAGATGAAGAAATCGTTCAGTAAATCGTCCTGACACGGATGTGTCAAGGTTGCCCGTGTAGGAACATCGATAACAGTTACACAACGTTAAAATAGCAATATGCCCACGATGAACAGGCACACCACCTGCTTATCGTGGGCATTTCGTTTTATACAGTGTCTTTATGAATGACGGTAAGGTTCGATTTTGAACTTTGCCGTTTTTCTTTTTATTTAAAATTATAAA
>OGZK01001247.1_pt1 | contig 24612 bp, 23 predicted proteins | sample 1576791 | NCBI WGS metagenome assembly OGZK01 (sample SAMEA3541556, study PRJEB24748) | human gut metagenome | biome: human gut; feature: human-associated habitat; material: faeces | place: China | collected 2012
ATTTTAGCCATGCAATTGTCAAATAAATTGCATGGCATTATATTATCATGGTTTTATTAAAAAATCAAGAAAAATCGTTCGACAAATTATGACATCATGTAGTTCTATTATTTTATTATATATCCATTTTCTGATTCTAGAAGTCGAACATTAGAGTTTAGACAAATCAATGGACGAAATCCAATAAAAATATTTGCATAAGTTGTATAAAGTACTTTCCCATCATAATGTATAATCATCACATGACTAGTTGCAGATGGACTAGCAACCCACATTGCTCGTGCATTTGCTAGATCGTTTATTACATATAGCTTGTCTTTTACATCAAATTCTTCTGAACTTACATCAGTATAATCTTTCCAACTATCTCCATTAACTTTTACTTGATATCCCATTTCACTTGTTGCTTGTGTTTTATAGTTTGCATTATGTTTTTGATTATATGACTTAAATATCATTTCAATTGTCGGCCCTCCTATTGCATACTCAGCTTTTCCTTTTGCATCTTTAAATCCTTCCCATGCTTTTGTATCTAACATATATGCTACTGCTTTCATATTATCATTTGTACTTGTAAAGTTTTGGCTGAAAAATGAATTATTTAATGTTTTTATTTTTAAGTCTGTTATTCTTGCTGAACCAGTTGAGTAATCTGCTAATAAATCACTTCCAAAGTATGCGGATCTTGCATATTCGTTATCATCAATACTTGGTTTATTTTGTGTTGTTTCTCCTTTTACATTTGTAGCATTTGGTAAATATTTTGTTTCTACATAGTCATCTGCTATTAAGTAAATATTATTTTCATCTGCATAAAATATTTTCCAATTTGCTACTGTTGCTCCATTCGTTGGTCTATATTCTACTCTTTTTCCATAATATTCGTTTTTATCTTCCGCACTTGCTATGTCTGATGCTTTTATTTCTTTTTCTTCAACTATATCATTGTTTGATAAATATTTGTTAATTTCTTCTTCATATTCATTTAAAACTTTTTCTTGCTCGGCTTCCGCTTTTTCTGTTGCATTCTGAGCTGCTTTTGCATTTTTAAATAATCCTTGATTTGTCAATGCTGATATTGATATTCCTGCTAATATTAATAAGATTATGATTGTTATTACTAGTGCGATAAGGGTTATACCTTTATTTCTACTTTTTGTCATTTTATAAACTCTCTTTCGTATTTTTTATTATTTTATTATGTATGCCTGTTCTGCTGTACTTCCATTTCCAGAATTTGCTGTATCTATTTGGACATTAGAATTTAGAGTTACTACTGGACGAAATGCCCAACAACAAGAATTTTCATATCCAGCAGAATAATTCAAAAGGTCAGCATTTACATTGCCAGAATCCACACGTCTAACATCAAAATAATCATATCCAGAATCGGAAATAATGCAACGAGACGACATCCAATATGTTTGATAATTCCTTCCATTATTTATAAGTAAATTATAAAATATTGAATTTAAAAAATCACTTTCCGTCATTGCTTTACCCCAATATGTATATTTTACTTCTAATGCACTAGCTTCTGTAGCTGCTGTTTGATTTATTAATTCTTTTTGCTCACTTAAATCTAATTCTGTACCAGTCATTCCATTTACTTTTTGTTTCTTTTCTTTTAATAATAGACTTGGATAATATTTATATATTGCTGTAAATGTTTTTTCATAATTATCATCTATATTTGAATAATCGTTTTCAACCATCTTATCTTGTATATCTTCTATTTTTAAATTTTGTGTTTTGCTCGCTAATCTTGAATTATTATATAATGAGTTACATGTATCATCTAGTAGTTTTACTGCATTATTATATCCATTATATCCTTTTAATGTTATTTTTGATGTGGTTGGCACTTCACTTATTAATCTTACTTGTCCATCTTTTACATCTAATATTCTCCAATTTAAATTTTCTTGTGTTAGTGTTGATATTGTATTATCAGCAGAACCTGAATATGTCCCTAATTCTTGTAAAATTTCTGTTGTACTTGTTTTATCTGGTGTATATTTAACATAATCCCCTATTTTTATTGTTCCATCATTTATTCTATCTACAATTTTCCCTTCTACTTTTTTATTTGTTTCTAAATATTTATTTATCTCATCTTCATATTCGTTTAAAACATTTCCTTGCTCTGCTTCCGCTTTTTCTGTTGCATTCTGAGCTTCTTTTGCATTTTTAAATAATCCTTGATTTGTCAAAGCTGATATTGATATTCCTGCTAATATCAATAAAATTATGATTGTTATTACTAATGCTATTAATGTTATTCCTTTGTTTTTTAACATTAATGTTTCCTCCTTTGTATTTCATCTCATATTAAAGGTCCCTAAAATCAAGTATATCATTTTAGAAAACACTCCTTATCATTTTATATTTTACATTTATCAAAAATAAATGTCAATAATTTTTGTTTTTTTGTTATATTTTTACATGTGCTTGATATTATATTAAATATAAAAATCCCCTTATGTTTTGGGCATAGGGGGACTTTTTTACATACCTGTAACAGGTAGTTTTTTGACATTTTCTACTTTATGAGAAATTTCTTGTTTTGTAATATTTGGTTCTTGTTCTTCCTCTTCTTTAAAAGAATTATTTACTATAATTGTAAATTCCTCATTAAAGTTGATATCAATTTCAAACATTTCATTACTTAATACATATCCTTCTTTTGCATTAACTTCTCGAATATAATATTTTCCGGGTAATAAGTTTGTAATCTCTATTTCTCCTTTTGAATTAGTTTTTAAATTAGCATAAATTACATTTTTATTACTATCCATAACATTAAATTCTACATTTTCTAATCTTTTTTTTGTTTCTTCGTCTTGTTTTATTATTTTCAATTTTGTTTCATTTTTATAAAACTTATCTTGTGATTTTGCACTTGCATCCTCATATGTTGCAGCAGTTAACGCATAATCTTGATATGAAGTATTTGGTGCTTGTCCGTATAATACTGGCTTAGTATTTATCTTTGTTTGTATTTCTATGTTAAAATTATTTTCCTTTGTAAGATTTTTTATTGGAATTAAGATTTTAAATTTTTCTTCTGATGAAAATTCTGTTTTTTCATTATTATTAATATCTGTTATTCTTATGCCTTCCGGAAGTTCTTCATCTACTTTTGTTATTTGAACTTTATAGTTTGAAATTGTTGTTCCTGCTTTTATTGAATATATTTTTGAAACATAATTCTTATCTTTATTGTCTATATCAAATACTTCTTGCTCTTTTATAATGTTTACATTATTTGATATTTGTGTTTCGTTACAGTTTTCAGCATCTGCTAAAATTTGTTTTATTGCTCTTACTGTTCTATTTCCCGCTTCTCCTATTCCTGTGTATCCATTTGGATCATTTCCATGTATGTAACAATATATTGCTTGCTTTGTAGCAGAAAATGCTTCTTCTTTATTACTACATCCTAATTGTTCTATTGTCTTATATGGATAACCATTTATAATAATCCTCCACAATTTCACATCTGAAATTGCTGATTTTACTGATACTGAATATGATAACTCATCATTTACTCCGTGTTTTGTTTTATCTAAACAATATGCAGGATAATTTACTCCATCTTTTGTATAATATGCATAATATGTTTTTATATATATTCCTTTATAAATTAATAAACTTCCACAATTTCCACCTGAAATTATATCTGTTGCGTTTAAATCCACAGCCTGTACAGAACTAAACACTAACATGGCATTTAGAACAAAAAAACTTATTATTGATAAAAATCTTTTTATGTTTTTTATTTTCTTTTCCTCCTATTATTCTTATATTTTTCTATTATTTACTTTAAGTTTTTTCTTTTGTATCTTAGTTTTCTTTTTCAATTGCTTGTATACATCTTCTGTATTCTGGTTCATTCTCTACACAAGTTATTAATGTTATTTTATTTTCTTTTGTGTTTTCTAATGGTTCCCAATCTATATCTTCTATTATTTTGTTTTCTGTTACTAAATAAGTTTTCTCAAATTCAAAATATTTATAAATAATTTCGTCTCCTTCTTTTAGTTTTTTTATGTCTGCAAAATAATTAACAGGATATCCTCTATTATGTGCCGCAAGCCCTACATTACCACTTGTTTTTGTTGTTTCTTCAAAATGACCAACAAATTTATCCATTACTTCTTTTCTTGTGCCTTCCGATATTTCTGCTTCTAATGATATTTTGGGAATTGATATCTTCCAATTTACATTTTTTATTTTTTCTTTTGTTTCATTAATAATTTGTTCATTATTAATATTTTGATTTTTGACTATGGGGATGTTTTCTTTTGTTTCTTGATTAATATTGTTTGAATTTAATTCTACTAATACTAAATTTCTTTTAAACAAATTTAAGATAGAGTTTATATTTATTTTATTTGGTGTTATAGAATTTTGATTAGTAAATGAAAATATTATTATTGTGATAATTAAACTTACAATATTAACATATCTTTTGGTGTATCGTATCATTCATACTTTTCACCCGCCTTTTAGATTTTCTTTTTTTGGATAATTTTTTCGAAAAAATTTTTTAGATTTAAAAACACATTCGTGTTATTTGATAAAACCATAATTATAATACTACATTTATATCTATTTGTAAAGAACTTTTCATCGCAATTTTCGACATAATATGACATGAAAAGTGAGACAAATTAGGACTGTCCCACTTGTCTCACATCTAATTCAAAATAGAATTCAACTCCATTTTCTAAATTTCTAACTCCATATTTATTATCATAATTTCCCATAATAGCTTTTACAAATGCAAGTCCTATTCCTGTGCCACCATCTTCTCTATGTCTAGACTCATCAGCCTTATAAAATCTATTCCAAATTCTATTTAGATTTTCCTCTGATATTTTATCACCTGTATTAAAAACTTTAATACATACTTTATTTTTTTCTTTGTTTATTTCATTTGATATTCTAATATATTTCTCGCCATCTATTTCTTTGACATTTTTTATTGCATTTGTTAAATAATTTGTTAAAACTTGTTCAATGTAGAAATCATCTGCAAATACTTGAATATCTCCAATGTTGTCAAACTTAATCTCTGCTTGTTTTTCATCTATCATAACTTGTGTTTTTCTAATTACTTCTTTTTCAAGTTCTAATATGTTAAATTCTTTATTATTAAATTCTCTTTTTCCATATTCTAGTTTCATTAATTCTAATAGTTGTTTTACTAATTTATCCATTTTATTTGTTTCATCTAGAATTACTTCTGCATAAAATTTTCTACTTTCTTCATCACTATTTACATTCTCTAATAGACCTTCACTATATCCTTGTATTAGCGCTATTGGTGTTTTTAACTCATGTGATACATCTGATATAAATGTTTTTCTCATTTCGTCTATTTTTGATTTTTCTTCAATGTCTCTTTCTAGTTCTATATTACTGCTTCTTAGTTGTTTTATTGTTCTTTCTAGTTTGTCTGACATTGTGTTTATACTTCTTCCTAAATTATTTATTTCATCTCTTGCATTTGTTACTTGATATTTTTGGCTGAAGTCTAAGTTTGACATTTTCTTTGCTATGTTGTTTAATTCTAGTATTGGTTCTGTGAATTTTTTTGATACTATTGTTACCATTATTGATGCTATTAATATAGTAAATCCTGCCATCATTAATAAGAAATTATTTGATATGCTTACACTATCTTGGATAGAGTTTAATGGTATTCTTATATATAAGAAATATCCATTTTCCATTTTTCCAGATAGCATCATATATGTTAATCCATTCTTAATATCTCTTTGTTTTTTTATTGTATAATTATCATTTGATTCTAGTTCTTTTCCACCACTTGTATTAATTCTGTCTAGTATGTCATTTATACTTCCTATTACTGTTGAAAAGTTTTTATTTGTTGTGTATAGATTTATTCCGTTATTGTCTTTTATTAAAATGTCAAAATTGTTTTTAATTGATAATTTTTCTAGTTCTGTTTGTATATCATTATCTTGTCCTGGTGTTTTGTAGTAATTATTTATTGATTCATATACTGTTTTTAATGTGTTTTGTTTTTTATATAGATAGAATTTTTCTAGTGCAAAATTGTTTACTACTATTAAAAATAATATAATTAGTAATATTGTTGAGCTTAGTGTCATAAATAGTTTTGCTTTTACTGATGATAGTATATCTTTTATTTTATTTAATTTCAAATTTATATCCCACGCCTCTCATTGTTTTTATATATTTTCCTCTTTTTCCCAATTTATGTCTAATTTTTTTTATATGACTGTCTATTGTTCTTGAATCTCCATAATAATCATAGTTCCATACATTGTTTAAAATTTTGTCTCTTGAAAGTGCTATGTTTTCATTTTCTACTAGATATATTAATAGTTCGTATTCTCTTAGGCTTAATTCTAATACTTTGCCGTCTACTGTTACGGTTCTTCCTTCTTTGTCTATTTCTATTCCACCATAATCTTTTACTTCTTTTGTCTCTCCCTGTGTTCTTTTTAGTATTGCTTCTACTCTTGCTACTAGTATTTTAGGGCTGAATGGCTTTGATATATATTCATCTACTCCTAGTTCAAATCCAAATAGTTCATCTTGTTCTTCTCCTCTTGCTGTTAGCATTATTATTGGTACTTTTGATGTTTGTCTTATTTGTCTTAATACAGACCATCCGTCTAGTTTTGGCATCATTACATCTAGTAGTATTAAATCTATTTTTTCTGAGTTTTCTTCAAATACTTGTAATGCTTTTTCTCCGTCTTCTGCTTCTAATATCTTGTATCCTTTTGCTGTCAAAAAGTCTTTTATCAGTTTTCTCATTCTTGATTCGTCATCTACAATTAATATACATTTATCCATTTTTTTCTTTCCCTTCACTTTACTCTGTATTTCTGTTCACAGTTTTATGTTATTGATAATATATGTTTTTATTATACTGTTTTTTTGTGACTTTTTTGTGTCTATTTTCTGTTTTTTATTTTACTACATAGTTTTTCAAATTGCAATACCATTGATTTTATGTGTTTTTTGTATTATAATATATTCGTTACTATATAGTTTTAGATTCTGAAAGGAGTTACTTATGAAGTTCTTGGTAGGTTTTGTTATAGGAATTATCTTTCTTGCTATGTTCATTCATTTTTTTAACAAGTTTGAACCAAATTTTACCTCAAAAGATCATGGGAATGGTGGCCCACGGACAGATGGTATGATTATATTATTATATGTTGTTTCGGCATCTGATGGTATCTTCATAACTTATTGTGCATATAACTTCTTAAAATTTTTATATGTATTGACCACTATTCACCATTAAGTAACACAAAGAGGTCCCCCGTAGGGACCTCGCTTATTTTTTTACAAATACTGTTTTTGTATCATATGCCAATTCTACATTTTCTTCTCTTAAAATTTGCATAATTTTAAAATTAATTTTTTCTTTTTCCTCTAAAAAGCTTGCATAGCTTACTGAGTTAGTATAACTACAAACTAGTATATTTATTCCGTTATCTGTTATATTATCAAATCTTACCATAACAGAATCATCAATTACATCATCGTGTTGAATTAACATTTCTTTTATTCTTTTTTGTACTATCTGTACTTTTTCTATTGGTGTATCTAATTCCAAACATAAATTTACTTTGTTTCTTCTTTTTTCCATTCTACTCCAATTTATTATTGAATCACTTGCAATTACTGAGTTTGGTATGTTTACAACAGAATTTTCGAATGTTCTTACTCTTGTACTTCTAAAAGTAATATCTTCTACTGTACCTTCATATTTTTCAACTTCTATCCAATCTCCAACTACAAATGGTTTGTCTAAAAAGATCACTAAACCACCAAATAAATTTTTTGCAGTATCTTGTGCTGCAAGTGTTATTACAACACTTCCTAATCCCAGTCCTGCTACTAATCCATTTAAATTAACACCTAAATCTGTTATTATTATAAAACCTGCAATTATGTATATTATGACTCTAATAGCTTTTAATATAAATCTTAGCATTGAGTCTTCTACTTCTGGATTCATTTTGTCTTTTAGCCTATTAACCAAACTACTATTTGTTGTTAAACTATTTGCTATTCCATTTGCAGATAATATTATAATAGCAATTTTAAATAATTCATCTATTTTACTATTTATCCATACTCCTGTATTTAGTGGTTTTCTTATAAATAATAGTGCTAAATAAATTCCTAATACTACATAAAATACTTTTAGAGGTGTATAAAATGCATTTTTTCTTATTTCTTTTTTATTTTTTGTTTTTGGTTTAAAAATTCTTACTGTCATATATGCCAAGCTTTTGCTTAAACATCTAAATAATATATATATTAAAATTGCTATACCTATATCTATTACTTGACTCATTTGTATTCCTTTTATTGTTTCCGCAAATTCTCTTATGTTTTCCATATATTTCTCCTTTTTGCCATTTTATCCCATATAATCTCTTAATTTTTTGCTTCTACTTGGATGTCTTAATTTTCTTAATGCTTTTGCTTCTATTTGTCTTATTCTTTCACGAGTTACATTGAATTCTTTTCCAACTTCTTCTAGTGTTCTTGATTTTCCATCTTCTAGCCCAAATCTTAATTTTAATACTTTTGCTTCTCTTGGTGTTAATGTGTTCATTACTTCTTCTAATTGTTCTTTTAAAAGTGTATATGATGCAGCATCATGTGGTGCCGGACTATCTTCATCTTGAATAAAGTCTCCTAAATGACTATCTTCTTCTTCTCCTATTGGTGTTTCTAATGATACTGGGTCTTGTGCAATTTTTTGTATTTCTACTACTTTTTCAACTGGAATTTCCATTTCTTTTGCTATTTCTTCTGGGGTTGGTTCTCTACCCATTTGTTGTAATAAGTTTCTAGATGTTCTTATTAATTTGTTTATTGTTTCTACCATATGAACTGGAATTCTTATTGTTCTTGCTTGATCTGCTATTGCTCTTGTTATTGCTTGTCTAATCCACCATGTTGCATAAGTACTGAATTTGAATCCTTTTGTATAATCAAATTTTTCTACTGCTTTTATTAATCCCATGTTTCCTTCTTGTATTAAGTCTAAGAATAACATTCCTCTTCCTACATATTTTTTAGCTATACTTACTACAAGTCTTAGGTTTGATTCAGCTAGCTTTTGTTTTGCTTCTTCATCACCCTCTAATATTCTTTTTGCTAATTCTAGTTCTTCATCAAATGTTAATAATGGTATTTTTCCTATTTCTCTTAGATACATTCTTACTGGGTCATCTACACTTATTCCTTCAAAACTTGTATCTGTTATTTCATCTAATTTTAATTCTTCAACTTCTTTTAAATCTTCTATATCTGGTTCTTCATCAAAATCATCTGGTAATAAGTCTATTCCGTCTTTTTCAAATTCGTCAAATACTTCATCCATTTTTTCTGGATTGACATCATTTAATTTTGATGCTAAATCACTATATGTCATTTTTCCATTTTGTTTTGCTTCTTCAATTATATTGTTTATTTTTTCTTTATCTGTTTTTTCACTTTTACTTTCTTTTACTTTTTTTACTTCTTCTAAATTTTCATCTTTTTTATTAGACATGAATTTTCCCCCTACTTAATTCTTGCTAATGTAATTATTATATTACTTAGCTCTTTTTCTAATTCTTTTTTTTCTTCAATATTTGAAGTTTTTTCTAACAATTCTAAAATCTCAAGCTTTCTATTATTTAACTTGTCCCTTTTATAAGCTTGGATTATATCATCTATCGCTTTTTCTAAGTCTTCTATTTCATAGTCTTCTGCCATTATCATTGTTATTTGATTTTGATGTTCTTGATCTAATGTGTCTATTATGCTATTAATATTACTATTTCCTTTTTCAAATTCTTCATACAATTTTTTAGCTATTTCTTGATTTATTTCATCTTGAAAATCTTCTGGTTTTATATTTTGTTTTATTATTTCAAATATTGATAAATCACCTGTTAGTAATATTGAAATTATTGTATTTTCTCTTCTTCTTATTGATTCTGATACTTCTTTTGTCTCTACTTTTTTGTGTGTTATTACTGGTTTTGCTTTTTCAAGTACTTTTTCACTTTTGTCATTTTTATATGTGAGTTTATTTACTTCTGCATAAATTGCTTCTTTCGAAATATCATATTCTTTTGCTATTTTTTCAATATAAACTTCTCTTTCTATTGTATTGTCTACTTTTGAAATTAGTTTTGCTATTTCATTTAAAAATTTTATTTTGTCGTTGGTATTTTCTAAGTTTAATTCTTTCTTTAATATTTTTACCTTGAACTCAACTACTGAAAATGCTTTGTCTACTGCGTTTTGGAAACGCATATTTCCATATTTTACTATATATTCGTCTGGGTCTTTTGCTCCTTCTAGTTGTATTACTCTTAAATCACATCCCATTTTTTGTAAAATGTCTATTGCTCTTAATTTTGCCTTTATTCCTGCATCATCTGAGTCAAAGCTTAATATTATTTGTTCTGAATTTTTTCTTAATAACCATCCTTGCTGTTCTGTTAATGCTGTTCCAAGTGGGGCTACTACATTTGTTATTCCTCTTTGATGTAGTGAGATTACATCCATATATCCTTCAACTATTAATAACTTTTTGGTATCTCCTTTTTTTGCAACATTTAGTCCAAATAAATGTCTTCCTTTACTGTATACTACATTTTCTGGTGAATTTATGTATTTAGGTTTTGAGTCATCTAAAACTCTTCCTCCAAATGCTATTACTCTTCCTCTTGCATCACATATTGGAAACATTAATCTATTTCTGTATCTATCTATGTATTGGCCTCTTTCGTTTTTATTTACTAATCCTGATTCTAGTATTTCTTGTTCTTGAAATCCCTGTTTTTTTAACTCTTGATATAGTTCATCAAATTTGCCTGAGAATCCAATTCTAAATGATTTTAATGTTTCATTTGTTAATTGTCTTTTTTTTACATATTCTTGTGCCGTTTTGGCTTGTGGTTTATATAAGTTTTGATGGTAGTATTCTGCTGTGAATTCATTTACTTTATATACTTTGTCTTTTAGTATTTCTCTTTGTGTGTCTCCATTGTTTTGTAATGTTGGTAGTTGTATGTTTGCTCTTTCTGCTAGCATTTGCACTGTTTCTACAAAGTTTAACCCTTCTATTTGTGATACAAATGTTATTACATTTCCTCCAACTCCACATCCAAAACAGTGGAATATTTGTTTATCTGGTGAGACTGAAAAAGAAGGTGATTTTTCGTTGTGAAATGGGCATAGTCCAAAATAGTTTCTTCCACTTCTTTTTAAGTGTACATATTGTGATATGACATCTACTATGTCGTTTGATTGTCTTACTTCGTTTAATATTTCTTCACTATATCTTGCCATTTTTCCTCTCTTTCCTTCAAATAAACATACTTATATATAATATTCGACCTATTTTACATAAATCCTTCTTAGTTTTTGAAAAATTCTATAACTAGTGTATTTTAATTTTGCAAAAACATGGGCGGATAAAGTTTTACCTTCGTCCACCCATATTTTTATCTTAATAAATAAAGCAATTGCTTCATTTGTTTTTTTGCCTCCACATACCCTAATTGAGATGCTTCTGCAATGTCTTGCGGTGTTCCAAATGTTCCTAGATGGACTTCTGGCTTTATAACAAAGTCAGCGCACTCTTCCGGAAATTTCCAAGCATTTACATATCTAGATTTTAGATTTTCTTTTTCTTTTTTGAAAGTTGCTAGTACAGTAAATCCTCCTTCTGGAATCTTCGGATTTTCACACATTCCTCCGTCCCAAAACTTATGGTCTTTTCCATTTATTTGCATATGATAATGTTCATATGCAATTGGAAAACTACACGAAGCTCTGCACGCTTCGCCTAAGGTCACTTCTGGTGTAGTATAATTGCAGAACAAAAATGTTTTTGGAAATAGCAGTCCTCCTTGATTTGCAACAATATAAAGTTCTTTTTTTAAATCTTTAAGCTTCATATTGCCGCAGTAATCATTAACTGTATCTTCAATTATTTGACTACCTCTTCCACCTTTTAATCTACTTGCATTTGAATACTGTATAACAAATTTTTTTACTTGTTCCAATATTTCATTTGATGGTGTTCCAATTGCTCCTAGTGTTGCAATTATTGCACCAATGCTTGTTCCAGAATATGCAGATATTTCTATCTTTTCCTCTTCAAGTGCTTTCATAACACCTATTGCCGGGACTTTTACTCCTCCGCCCCGAATAGCTAAATTAATTTTTTTCATCTGTCTTCCTCCTATGATTATAAGCTATTCTTGTTACATTAAACTGTCTATATTATACTATAATTTACATCACTTTTCAAGTTTTATGTTAATTATATATTTAACAACATCATTTTATTATCCAATTTATTTATCATTTTAGCACATTGTACCAGTTCTTTTGAAGTTGATTTTGTAACTTCTTTTTCTGGTTTGTATTTCATTTTATGTTCAATACTTGCCCAAAAATCCATTGCTAATGTTCTTATTTGAAGTTCAACTTTTACGTATATCAAATTTTGTGACAATGTAATTGGAACTTCAAGAATCATGTGATAACTTGAATACCCACTTTTTTTAGGATTTTTTACATAGTCTTTTTCTTTTAATACTTTTATTCCCGGTATTTTTGTAATCAAATTTCTTATTGAATATATATCTTTTTGAATAGGACATACAGCTCTTATTCCTGCAATATCATTGATGTTTTTAATCATTTCTTTGTATGTATATTGTAAACTCTTGTCCTTCATCTTTTTTGTAATACTTTCTGGTGATTTTATTCTTGTGTTTATGTGGTCTATTAAGTCATACTCGTAAAATAATTTGAATTCATCTTTTAATATTTCTAGTTTTGTGTTTATTTCTTTTAATGCTACTTGATATATAAACATCACTTTTTCAAATTCTTTACTTTTTGTGTCTATTGGTATTTCTATCTCCATTATATTTTCTATTTTTTCTAATTCTCTATTTTCTTTCATTGATTTTCCACCTTTCTTTGGTGCTTTTAATTGATTATTATTTAATTTTCAATTTTATTGCTCCCATATATTTATATTATATGGGTATTTTATTTTTATATTATTCCCAAAACTTATTTTTTGTGTGACTTTTTTGTGAAAATAAAAAAAGCAAATTGTTGTAAATACTAATATGTTAATATTTGAAAGCCAAAGACCCAATGGTAGACCCCAGATATGTTTTTGACTAAAAATATTAACATATTAGTATTTACAACAATTTGCTTTTTATTTTATCAATTTTTAACAATTATTTATATTTTCTATTTTCCATAATAGCTATCTAACAATATTTGTTTTATTTCTGAAATTAATGGAACTCTTGGATTTGCAGTTGTACATTGATCTTCAAAAGCTCTATCTGCAAGAACATCAACTTTTGCTAAAAATTCTTTTTCATCAATTCCTGCATCTTTAAAAGATTTTGGAATATTTAAGCTTTCATTTAACTCCTTAATTTTTTCTACTAAACTATTTACACCTTCTTCTACTGTATCTGCTTTTAATCCCAATTTTTTAGCTAAATGACTGTATTTTTCATCTGCTATATAATATTCATATTTAGGGAATGACACAAATTTTGAAGGTTTATTACCATTATATTTCACAACATATGGTAATAAAATTGCATTTATTCTACCATGTGGTAAATGGAATTCTGCTCCTATTTTGTGTGCAATTGAGTGACTAACGCCTAAAAATGCATTTGTAAATGCCATTCCTGCAATTGTACTTGCATTGTGCATTTTTTCTCTTGCTAATTTGTCACTTCCATCATTATATGCTTTTACTAAATAATTCATTACTAATTCAACTGCTTTTTCTGCTAATCCATCAGTATAATCTGATGCCATATTTGACACATATGCTTCTAATGCATGTGTTAATACATCCATTCCAGTATCTGCTGTTACTGATTTTGGAAGGCTCATAACTAGGTCTGGATCTACTATCGCAACATCTGGTGTTAGTTCGTAGTCTGCTAGTGGATATTTTCTGTCTTTTTCTTTATCAGTTATTACTGCAAATGATGTTACTTCTGAACCTGTTCCAGAAGTTGTTGGTATTGCTACCATTTTTGCTTTTTCTCCTAATTTAGGGAATTTGTAGGTACGTTTTCTAATGTCCATAAATTTTAATTTTAATCCTTCAATATCAGCCTCTGGATGTTCGTAAAATAACCACATTCCTTTTGCTGCGTCCATTGGGCTTCCTCCACCAATTGCAATTATTACATCAGGTTTAAAACTATTCATTTGTTCTACACCTTTTTTAATTGTATCAAATGATGGATCTGGTTCTACATCACTAAATATTTCTGAATGTACATAGTGCTGTCTTTTTCTTAAATGATATAAAATTTTATCTACATATCCTAATTTGACCATTCCTTGGTCTGTTACTATAAATGCCCTTTCTATATCTGGCATTTTTTCTAAGTATGCTATTGAACCTGCCTCAAAGTATATTTTTTCCGGAACTTTAAACCATTGCATATTAACTCTCCTTTTCGCAACTCTTTTAATATTTATTAAGTTTACTGATGATACATTTGCTGTTGTTGAATTTTTTCCAAATGATCCACATCCTAATGTAAGTGATGGCATATTTGTGTTATAAATATCTCCTATTGCTCCATGTGTTGATGGTGAGTTTACTATTATTCTGCCTGCTTTTAAAGTTTCTGAAAATTTTAGTATTGTATCTTGGTTTTCACTGTGAATTGCTGCTGAGTGTCCAAGTCCACCAAATTCTAGTAGTCTTTCTGCTTTTGCAATTCCTTCTTCTTCATTTTCAACAATGTAGTATGTTAAAACTGGACTTAATTTTTCTTTTGAAAATGGATAGTCCCTTCCTATTCCTTCTTCATATACAACTATTACTTTTGTGTCTTCTGGTACTTCAAATCCTGCTTCTTTTGAAATTGTATATGGTGATTGACCTGGTACATGTGATTTTAGCTTATATCCATATTCTTCTGTATATTCAAACATTGAGTTTTGTAATTTTTGTTTTTCTTCTGGATTTACAAAATAGCATCCCGCTTCTCTCATTAATTCTTCAAATTCTTGATATATGTCTTTGTCAACCAAAACTGCTTGTTCTGATGCACATATCATTCCATTGTCAAAAGATTTTGATAGTACTAAATCATTTACTGCTGTTTTTAATTTTGCTGTTTTGTCTATATAACATGGTACATTTCCTGGTCCTACTCCTAGTGCTGGTTTTCCGCATGAATATGCTGAACGTACCATTCCTGTTCCGCCTGTTGCTAATATTAGGTTTACATCTGGGTGGTTCATTAATAATCTTGTTGCTGTTATTGATGGTTCTTCTATCCATAATATACAGTTTTCTGGTGCTCCTGCTTGAACTGCTGCATCTCTTAATATTCTTGCTGCTTCTGAACTACATTTTTGTGCTGATGGATGGAATCCAAATATTATTACGTTTCTTGTTTTTGCAGATATTATTGATTTGAACATTGTTGTTGATGTTGGATTTGTTACTGGTGTTACTCCTGCTATTATTCCAACTGGTTCTGCTATTTCTAGATATCCTTCTTCATCATTTTCGTTTATTACTCCTACTGTTTTTTCATTTTTGATGCTATGGTATATATATTCTGTTGCAAACATGTTCTTTGTTATTTTGTCCTCATATATTCCTCTGCCTGTTTCTTCTACTGCCATTTTTGCTAGTTCCATGTGGTGTTCTAGCCCTGCCATTGACATTGCTTTTACTATGTTGTTTACTTGTTCTTGATCTAGCTTTAAGTATTCTTCTGATGCTTTTTTTGCTTTTGCTACTAATTCGTCTATCATCTTTTGTATTTTTTCTTCTTCTAAATTTTCAGCCATAAGATTTCCTCCTTGGTATTTATTTTATCCTTTTTTATTATATATTATTAGAAAAATTTGTCAACCACTTTTGTAATATACAAAGCACTCACTAATAAAACAAAAAAAGAAGGGAATCCTTTTCAAGAATCCCTTACTTTTCGGAGTTACATTAATTTGAACTCTAACCGCATTTTGTCAGAAACCATTGCAATAAATTCTGAATTTGTTGGCTTTCCTTTGCAATCTTCAACTGTGTAACCAAATATCTTATTTATATCTTCCAAATTTCCTCTGGACCAGGCCACCTCTATCGCATGACGAATTGCACGTTCAGTACGACTTGGCGTCGTTTTATATTTTTTTGCTATTTCTGGATATAATCTTTTTGTTATAGAATTAAGCAAATCTGGCTCTTCTAAAACCATCAATATACCTGTTCTTAAATACTGATATCCTCTTATATGTGCCGGAACGCCTAAATCATGCATAATCTTTGTAATATATGTTGCTTTTTCGTTCTCATCTGTATTATCCAGAGTTTCTTTTTTATTATTTGTTACCTTCTCATTGCCTTCTGTTATTTCTAATAAAAGGCTTATTAAGATTTTCTGAATCCGTTCATCTTCAACCTTATTGATTTCTTTTACGAGTTCTTTAAATTCCTGTTCAGTGTACATAATTTTTTCTCCTTTTCTGCATAGCTTTATAGCTTCTCAATATTTATATTTTAAAATATTTCTTCCATTTTTTTACATTTTTTATATAAAACCCTTATTTTTATACACAAAAGTAGTGTTTTTTTTACAAAAATACTTTTTATATAAAAAAAGACATCTTTTATAAAATGCCTTTTTAATATTTTAATATAAATAATTTTGTGGATTTACATGTTCTCCATTTATTCTGACTTCAAAATGTAAATGTGGCCCTGTTGAATTTCCAGTGCTTCCTACTAGTGCAATTACATCTCCTGCTTTTACTTCTTGTCCTTCTTTTACATACATTTTACTAGTATGTGCATACCAAGTTTCTACACCGTTTCCATGATCTACTTTTACTAAATATCCATAAGACCCACTATATGATGCACAAGTAACTGTTCCATCTGCTACAACTTTTATTTGTGTTCCTTGGTTTGTAGCTATATCTAAACCTGTGTGTTTTGATGATCTGATACTACTACTAACTCCATATCTTGATGAGATTGTTCCTGATACTGGCAATGTTGCAATTTTTATTCCATTGATATTAGTTATTTCTGTTGTTGTATCAATATTTAATGTTTCTATTATATTTTCTTTTGCAACTTCTAATGTGTTTATGTTTAATTCATTTAAATTTTCAGTTGTTTTTTCGTTAATTTCTAATTCTACTTCTTCATCTGATAGTTCTTTTATATCATTTACTAGTTTTTCTGCTGTTTCTTTATCTTCAACAGCGTCAATTGTTTCGCCCTTAAAAGCCACTTCATAATATCTATATGTTATTTCTAATTCATTTTGTAAAGCTATTATAATATCACTTTCATTTTCTTCTTGTGTTCTTTCTACTAGTTTTAATTGATATTCTGGACTTACATTTAATTTTACTTCTTCAATATTTTTATTATTATAATTTTCTATATTATTTTTTATTGATTCATTAAGTGCTTTTTTACTTTCTACATAACCAACTTCTGTACCTTGAATTTTTACTTCATACATTGGTTTATATTTTATTAATACTATCGCAATTATAAAACTACTTGCTATTAATATAATGTTTAAAAATTTTAATATTTCTTTTGTATAAAATTTTAATGGTTTTATACTAATAATATTCACTCTCCTTCTCGTTTTTTTAAGTGCGAACATCTTTTATTATACTATATATTTTATCAATTTTCAAATTATGTATACATTATTTTAGCTTTTTTCCTGTTTTTTCTTGTTTTTTGTAGCTTGTTATTTCTGTTTTATTATGTTTTTCTCTATTTTTTTCCATTTTTCTTGTATTTTCTTTTATTTTTATTTAATCTAATAATCATGTCTGTTAATTTTTGTCCTTAATTATTCTATTTCTAGTTATATTCATCGATTTATGATTTTAAACTTATTAGTTTATATTTTTTATTTTGTTACTTCAAAACTTATAAGTTAAATGATATATTATTGTTGTAGTTTTTTATGACAACAAATGGAATTAAGCGAAATGAAAGGAAGGTGATTTGGAATGGCTATTGATTATAGTGTTATAGGTTCTAGAATAAAGCAAGCTAGACTTGCAAAAAATATGACTCAAGAAGATTTAGCAGATAAAATTGATATTTCTGTTGCATTTTTAAGTAGAGTTGAAAGGGGTAATTCTCATATTAATTTAAAAAGATTAAATCAAATCTGTGGATTATTAGATGTTTCAGAAGGTTATTTATTAAATGGTGCTTCTAGTAGTTCAGAAAATTACTTAGATAAAGAGTTCACTGATTTAATAAAAAGTGTTTCTCCTGAAAAACAAAAATTAATTTACAATGTTGCAAAAACAATTGCAGAAACAGATATGAATGAAGAATAAATTAAAATAACCTAAATGGGACGTTCTTATGAACGTCCCTGTTGTTTTTAATTTATCGTAGTGCTTGTTGGTCCTGTTCCAACTACTGCTTCTTGAAGTGAACGCCATGTATTACATCCTACGATTCCATCTGCTGTTAATCCTTTTGATTTTTGATAATTAATTACTGCATTTTGTGTTCCTGCTCCAAATATTCCATCAAGTCCATTTGTTCTAAATCCTAATGTATTTAAATCATCTTGTGCTATACAAACATAATTGCTTACACTTCCTCTTTTTAATTGTGGAAATCCGCCTGTTGAACATGCCGGTTTACCAAAACGTTTATCAAAATGTACCCATGTTGGTGTTAAGCTAATTGGTTCAACATAATACCAAACTCCGGAGTTGTTTGCTGAATTCCATAACCTAGTTCTTTGAGTTTTACTTAATGTTTGCCCTACATCAAATGCTGTACCTGCATAATGTTGGCTTTGGTTTCCGATGGCCTCCTTCATATGGCCTTTTAAACGCAAATCCTACTGGTATAGGAGCTCCAAATATATATCTTTGGCTATTCCAACTTTGCATTGTCCTCTTTGTTGTCCATAATATATTTGATTTACTTGAACCTCTAAATTCTCTTACCCTCAATGTTCCATTTGTATTATATGGCATTGGTTCTGCTTCTCCTCTATAATAGCTCTCCATTCTGTCTGTATCATTATTAAAAATTAATATTTTAGCCAAAAAATTATCCCCCTCATATATTTTTATTTTATTATATGAAGGAGATTTTATATTTGTGATTATTTCACTTCTTTACATCTAACAATTACTCTTAGTTTACTATCATTTGTACATGTTATTAATGTTACTTCTTTTCTTCCACCTGTTAATTGTGTTGTATCTCTTGTGTCATCTGGGTCAACTGTATGTTTATCATATACTTCATAATCTATTGTTCTTCCTGTTAAATCAGTTAATTTTACAATGTCTCCAACTACTAAATTTGGAACTTTACTAAAAAATCTAGAATTTCTATAATTATGCCCTACTATACAAAAATTGCCTACTTCATTTGGATCATATCCATGATATTTTACAGGTGAGCTTTTTAATAATACTTCTGTTTCCTTTAAGCTTCCTGTCTCTCCTTGTACTACTGTATATTGGATATTTATTTTTGGTATTTGTACTGTTGCTATAATTTTATATTTATATCCACTTGCTGATGTTTTCCATTCTGCTTTTTCATTTGCAGTTGCCACATCTGTATTTTGTTTTTCTTCTAGTTGCTTATCCTCTACTTGACTATCTTCTTTTGTTTCATTTAATACAACTAAAAGTATATCATCTTTTGCAATTGTTGTGTCTTCTGCTGTTTCTGCTAATGTTTGATTTATATCTGCTAATAATTGCTTAGATTCATCTGCACTTTTATTTCTATCATATTCTGCATATATGTAAAAAGATGTTAGAATACATACTACAAATACTGATAATATAAAATAAAATTTATATATCTTCTTTTTTCTTTTCAATTCTGGTGTTATATACAATTTTTCTGTTACTAAAATTTGGTTCATTCTAACCTCCTTACATTATTTTTGTCTATTTTATTATAACATATTTTGTTTTTATTTTTAAGACTTTTTATAAATTATCTGAAATTTTTTTGAATTGCTCCAATGTTAATTCTTCTGGTCTGCAATTTTCATTTATTTGTAATGAATTTAATATTTCTATTCCTTGTTGTTTGTTTTCAAATATTTTATTATTTGTTAATGAATTAAGTAATGTTTTTCTTTTTTGTGTAAATGCATATTTTATTATTTTAAACATCTTTTCTTTATCTTTTGGTGTAACTGCTGGCTCTTTTCTTATATTTAATTTTATTACTTTTGATGTTACTTCTGGTTCTGGTATAAAGGAGCTGTTTGGTACTTCCATTATTGCTTCTGAACTTGCATAATAGTATACTGAATATGTTATTGCTCCTGTATTTTTTTCTCCTGGGATTGCTATCAATCTATCTGCTACTTCTTTTTGTATCATTACTGTTATACTTTCTAGTTCTAGTTCTTCTTCTAAAAGTTTCATTATTATTGGTGTTGTTATGTAATATGGCAAATTTGCTACTATTTTTACTTGTTTTATTTTTCCTTGTGTTTTTTCTTTTTCTATTATATTTTTTAAATCTACTTTTAGTACATCATTATTTATTAATTCAAAATTATCATATAATGAAAATCTATCTTCTAGTATTTGTAACATTTTTGTATCTAGTTCTATACATATTACTTTTCCTGCTTTTTCTAATAAATATTTTGTTAATGTTCCTAATCCTGGTCCTATTTCTATTACTAGGTCTTCTTTTTCTATTTTGCTACATTCTACTATATTTTTTACTACTTCTTCGTTTATTAAAAAGTTTTGTCCTAGACTTTTGTTTGCTCTTATATTGTACTTTTTCATTATAAATTTTGTTTCTTCTAAAATGTTTTCCATTATTTTTCCTCTTTATATATTTAATTTTTTGTATTATACCAGTTTTTCTTTCTTTCTTCAATATCTGTTTTCATATTTTAATTTAAAAATATTATCCAATTCTTACTGAACTGTAACATCCAATTTTACGGTAACCTTAAAAATGTTATTGAAGTATTGATTTTTATGTAAATTTAAATTATAATATATTTAGTGAAACTCGTAAATAATAAGTCCTCTGACTAGAGGCACATTGCAACGGAGGTTATACTATGGAAATATCGTATTATTTCTCACCAACTGATTATCAATTTTTAAATTTTTGTTGTTACGTAGACAATAATTCAATTTTGGATCAGTTCTTGTTTAAACATTATGCAAGAATTAATGATGCTTTTTGTTCTTTTGTTGAAAAGCATTCAAATCTACTACAACAAGAAAATGAAGTAGCAAATGAATTTTTCTGTGCTGTATGTAAGGCATATAAAATAATCTTTATGAAAAATTTGTCAAGTTTTATTAGAAAAGGTAATGATGCTACACTTGCACAATTTGCGGCAATGAATATGTTGGGTAAAATTGCAGAAAACCCCGATAATCCTGAATTCATAGAGCAATTGGATTCTATCATCTCTATTGTTTTAGATTCAATTTTAAAGCAGCTTCCTCGTTAAGAGGGGCTGCTCTTTAAATAATTTGTTTTATATGATTAACATTAAACTTTCCATTTTTTATTAAAATTTCAATAACATCAAATCTAATATAATTATTCAAGTATTTATTTTTATACAAATAATATTTAGCAGTTCTATATAAATGTCTTATTTTTTGTTTATTTACTGCCTCTGATGGGCATCCATATTGAATAGAACTTCGACTTTTAACTTCTATAAAAACAATTTCATTTTTGTCCTTTGCAATAATATCGATCTCCCCTTGTCTGCAATAAAAATTTCTTTCTAAAATTATATATCCTCTTTTTTCTAAATATTCAATAGCTATATCTTCACCTTTATTTCCAAACTCTTTCTTTTCATGTATTTTCATTTTTTCTTATAATTATTTCCTGGAAGTGATACTATTTTATCATCAAGTTCAAGCATCATTAATTTAGAATTAATTTCACTTATAGATTTGTTTAATTTTTTTACTATTTCATTGATATGTATTGATTCATCATATTTTAGAATATCATAAATATCTTTAAATTCTGGTTCAACTTTTTTGTCTGGCAATTCTTGAATTTCTGTTTTTTTCAAATTCAATTCTGGATATTTTATTATTATATCCTCTGCTTGTGTAACTAAAAAAGCCCCTTCTTGTATTAATTTATTTGGTGTTATTCCTTTTGGATTTTCTAAACTTGATGGTATGCAAAATATGTTATTTTCAAGTTTTTTAGTTATTTGTGCCGTAACACTTGTACCACTTCTATAACCTCCTTCCACTACTAATGTTCCAATCGAAAAACTTGCTACGATTCTATTTCTTGCAATAAATTTATCTGATGTTGCTTTTTCGTTTTCTTTATATTCACTTATAACAAGTCCATTATTTTCTAATATTTGTTGATATAATTTTATATTTTTATGTGGAAATATATTATTAAAACCACACGGCAGTACTGCTATTGTTTTCCCTTGAATTTCTAATGTTGCAGTATGTGCAAAACTATCTATTCCTTCTGCCATTCCACTCACAATTGTTAATCCATATAAACTTAAATCTTTTGCAAACATTTTTGCCATTTTTTCTCCATATTTTGTTGGTTTTCTTGAACCTATTATTGATATTCCGATTTGTTCTTAACAATTCTATATTCCCCATTGTATATAATATTTGTGGTGGATTTTTTAATTTTTTTAGTTTTTCTGGATATATCGAATTTTCTATATTTATTATCATTAAAACTTATCTCCGTATTTTCTATCTAAATTTCTATATTGAATTGCTTCTAAAATGTGCTGTTTTTCTATCTTTTCTTTTTCTTCTAAATCTGCTATTGTTCTTGCAACTTTTAATATTCTAGAATATGCTCTTGCACTTAATCCTAGTTTGTTAAATGCTTGTTCAAGTATTCTCTTTGATTGTTCATCTATTTTGCAGTATTTTTCTATCATTTGTGGTGTGAGTTCTGAATTCGAATAAATGCCTGTATTTTTATATCTTAAATATTGTATTCTTCGTGCTCTATTTACTCTTTGTTTTATCTTACTTGATGTTTCTGCTTTTGTATCAGAGTCTAATTTTTGATATTTTACTGGTTTTACTTCTACATGTAGATCTATTCTATCCAGTAAAGGTCCACTAATTCTGTTTAAATATCTTTCTATTGACTGTTCTGAGCATTTGCATACTTTTTCTTCACTTCCATAATATCCACATGGGCATGGGTTCATACTTGCTATAAGCATAAAATTTGATGGATATTCTACTTTTGAATGTAATCTTGATATTATTACTTGTTTATCTTCTAATGGTCCTCTTAATACTTCAAGTGTTGCTCTATTAAATTCTGGTAATTCGTCTAAAAACAGAACACCATTATGTGCCAAGCTTATTTCACCAGGTTTTGGATTTTTTCCTCCTCCTATCATCGATGTTGGTGATATTGTATGATGTGGGCTTCTAAATGGTCTTGTTGTTACTATTCCTATGTTGTTGTCTAAAATTCCAGATACACTATGTATTTTGGTTATATCTAATGATTCTTCAAATGTTAAATCTGGTAATATTGTTGGTATTCTTTGGGCTATCATTGTTTTCCCGGATCCTGGTGGTCCTATAAGAAGGCAGTTGTGCCCTCCTGCTGCCGCTATTTCTAATGCTCTTTTTACATTTTCTTGTCCTTTTACTTCTGAAAAATCTGATTGTTCTTTGTTTTTGTTATTAAATATTTTTAGTATATCAACTCTTGCTCTCTCTATTGTTTTATTGCCATTTAGATATTCTATAACTTCTTTTAAGTTACTTACTCCTATTATTTCTAAATTTTTTATTACTGCTGCTTCCCTTTCATTTGCTTTTGGTAATATTACTTTTCTTATTCCTAGATTTATTGCTTCTATGCACATTGGTAATACTCCATTTATCCTATTTATTTTTCCGTCTAGTGATAGTTCTCCTATAAATATTGTGTTTTCTAATTTGTTGTTGATTATCTCGTTTTGGGCAAGTAATATTCCTATTGCTATTGGTAAGTCATAGCTTGTTCCTTCTTTTTTTGTACTTGCTGGTGCTAGGTTTATTATTATTCTTCTGCTTGGAAATTCTATGTTACTGTTTTTTATTGCTGATTTTATTCTTTCTTTTGATTCTCTTACACTAGTATCTGGTAGCCCTACTATTTCAAATGTTGGTAGTCCTCCTGTTATGTCTGTTTGTACTTCTACTAATGTTCCTTCTATTCCACTTAGTGATATAGTTTTTATGTTTGATATCATGATTTTTTTCCTTGTCTAATATATTTAGGTTTTTAAATTGGATTTACCCATAAACCATTTATTTAAATTTTAATTATGTTATAAATGATATTTTTGTTACTAGATAATAGTTTTGATAAATTGTACTTTTGAAATTCACTGTGCCTCTAAGGGATATGTTATTTATAAGTATGCCGTTTGATTGGAATGAAAAATAGAAAGTCTTAAATAAAAAACTGAGGAATGCTCACGGAAAACTGTATATATGTATATTGTT
>OGZK01001248.1_pt1 | contig 24606 bp, 41 predicted proteins | sample 1576791 | NCBI WGS metagenome assembly OGZK01 (sample SAMEA3541556, study PRJEB24748) | human gut metagenome | biome: human gut; feature: human-associated habitat; material: faeces | place: China | collected 2012
GCGAGATAAACGAGGACTTGGCAGAGCCTCTTCCGCCCGGGAAAACATATTCGGAGTGTTCGCCCTCGGCAATGTCAAACAGCACCGATGAAAAGGCAGGAGCCACCATGCTTGCGGGAATGCCGCCGTAAGAAAAGCCCTCCCGATCGTCCGCCGAGGGGAAGTATCTTTCACGGTCAAGCTTAAGGCGGGCGTTGTCGTACCTGATCCTGTGCCGCATCATATCGTCGTCACGGATAATGCTCCGCAGCTCCTTTACCGCAGCCACATCGCCCATTTTAGCCTGTTTGAGCAGTGCTGCATTGACCGCAAGCATATTGTTCACGTCTTGTTCGTCCAGCTCATCGAAGTTCACGCCCATATCAGAAAGGAGCTGGTAGTCCGCCACCTGAGAAGCAGGCAGCGACAACAGCAGCTCCATACATTTTTTCATATCACGCTTTTTCCGCCTTGCCTCACCCGAGGCCTTGCCGCCTTTTTGAGTGATTTCTCGGAGTTCACTCGGAGTTCGTTCGGAATTTGATATTAGATTTTTTTCATTCACGGGTCACCACCTGCCGAAAAATTGATATAAGAAAAGCGCCCCGAAGGACGCATAAGTTTTTTGTCAGCAAAGGAAGCACGCCGACAAGCAAAAACTAAGGCTCCCGCCCTCGGCTCGGCTTCATTGTGTTCTTTGCTGATTATAATTATATCACAGGGTAATAGTGCCATTCAATGCCATACTTTGAAGTGCTGCGCCGTGGATTTTGTAAATGTGGCGGATATTATAATTCATCACAAATGCAATATCCTCCCACCTCTGCCCGATTATGTATCGCCGTGTAAGCACTTCACGCTGCACAGCGTCGGGAACAGTGCCGATAACCTTTTCTACCTGCTGACGCACCCCCAGCATTTCCATCATCAGCCTGTCCGCCTCTGCCTGATAATCAGCGAGACAGCAGTATGTGCGTTCTACGGTATTGCCGTTCTTCTCGTGTGTGCTACCGTCGCTGTCGTATTTGACGGTTTTGCCTCCCATAATCAGCTGAGCGTAAGAATTTGCCTTGTCTCTCGCCAGCCTGTACGCTCTTTCTGATTCTCGGACTTGGTTAAGGTACGCTTTTGCTTCTTGTGTTGTCATTGTTCTCCTCCTCTGCCCACTTGTCAGCTTCACGGTACAGTTCTTCGATATCCACACCAAATTCGTCTTTGAGTTTGAATTTGAATAGCCACTCATCGTCCTCTTTCGGCAATTCATAGCGATTGCGAAAATCAACGTGCAGGTCGTGCGTGAATCGCCAGAACTCTATCAGCTTCTTGCGTGATGGGTGAAAAAATCTCGCAATGCTGAGAAGATACAGCGAATCAACTTCCTCGGAAAATCTGTCGTAATATGCCAGCATCTCCGACTTGATTTCTTGCTTCAGGACTTTCTTAGCGTGGCTGGTCAGTGCTGGTGTGACTGGTAATCTGGATTTCACGAATTTTCACCTCCGTCCATCTTTGCCCCACAGTTCGGGCAGTATTTGTAGCAATCGCAGAACAGCTCGAAGACGGTCATTCCACCATTGTCGCTTACATCGCAGGCCTCCCCGCACTCGCTGCACTCCGCCCAAGCCCCATCGGAAATGGGGATCCACCGCCCGTGCTTCACGGGTGCGACGTCGGCGGCGGGATAATCGTACAGCAGCACTATAAGCTCACAATCGCATTCTTCGTCTTCTCTTAACTTTTTTATAATTGCTTCACGTTCTATGTATTCTTTTTCAGCCATTGTCAGCCCTCCTGTTTTTAAAATACCTAATAATTATTTTTGCAGATTCTTTCGGGTGACGGAAAATGAGATGCACGATTGACTTGCGCATTACCACATCGCTGTCTCCCTCGTAGGTTTTTCCGCAAATTGAACAACAGCTCTTGGCCATGAAAGATATGCTGCCGTTGAATTTAATCATCTTCCTCACCGTCCTCCAGCATATCGGAAAAATCATCAGATGAATTATCCTCCGCCTCAGATGCCTCAGAGTTATCTTTAATCTGATCCTGGAAAACAAGACGTGTCAGCACGCCGATAAATTCTATGGGGTCAACATTGTCTCTGGATATCTGAGTGTAAAATGCCTTGAACGCATAAAACAGGTCTGTGAGTATCGGTGTTGCATTGCCGTCCTCAGGGATATCAATTTTCCCAGCCGCATTGAGTTCACGGTCCTCTTCGTCCCTAAAAGCGTCAGAAATCGCTGTTAAAAATATAATTTTGTTTGCCATTCTATCCATTTTATTTTCCTCCTGTTATTTTCTGTTATCAATTTTTTCTGAATCTCCCGCAGCCAAGATACATGCAACTGCAACAATGGTTATAATACCGATTATCCAGCCTATAAGCAGACCTGCGAGAAACATCATTCTTCACCGCCTTTTATCGTTCTGAACAGCTCCACAAGCATTACCTTTCGGTCGCCGTAATTCATTCTGCGTTCCTCAGTCTTCGCCTTTTCGATATCCACCTTGCGGATTTCATGATTGCAGATTGCAATCTCACTGTTTATAGCATCAGCAATGATTTCATTGCGTTTAACCGCATCAATAGCAGCCTGCAGCGCTTCTGCGTCCTGGTGGAATATTTCATCATCGCCGTCATCGGTAAAATGACCCTCTGCTTCTTTTTTTAAATCCTCAAGATGACGTATGATTTGATTTGCGTTCATTTTTGCATATCCTCCTAATTTCAATTTAAATGCCGTTTTTAGGCGCTTTGTGTTTTGGCACGTATTTACCCTACCCACATCCATAAAGCCTCATACAGTTCATTTCTGTGGGCTTGTCGTTGATTTTGTTGTGCTCATGGCGTTCAGCTTCTGCAAAACAGTCTTTTCGGTGACTGCTTCGCCTCTGAGAGCCGAAATGCAGTGAAGAGCAATTTCCAGTGCTTCATGTTCACTTACGAACTTGCCTTTTGCTAAGGTCTTGCAATATTCATCGCTTTTTCTGATGTCGTTCTGGCGCTCGGTGTATGCGATTATGGCATTGGCTTCATCACTGCTGTCCTTTTGCAGGTCAGCACGTATCAGCGCCAATTTTTGCTGAAAGCCCTCCTTGTTGCTGTTCTGCTTGTATTCCATGGCCAGCTCTCTGAACCTGTCAAAATACTTGTAGTCCACAGGACGCTGATCTGTGATATCCACATTGACAGGATCCGTGAAAATTTTCTTTTCCATCTCCCTCCACTTTTCGGAAAGCACAATTTCCCATCTCGTAGAACCATCAAGATACGAAAAATTATATTCAGGCATTTTTACCTCCTCCCTGTAACAACGTAACAAACAAAACATGATTTTCTATAAATATAAAATCCCTATTTTTTATTTTTATAATTTTATATTTTTGCTTTTCTCCCTATTTTATTGTTACATTGTTACAAATTCTAAAGAAATGGCTATAATAAAGGGATTGGGGGTGTAACGAAGTCTGTAACAAAGTGTAACGAAGTGTAACAAAGTCCTTAGACATTCAGCAAATCGTCAATATCACACTGAAAATTTTGTGCATATTTCCAGAACCGCTGCACACCATAACCTGTAAAGCGCTTTGCTTTTTTCTCCTTTTCCCACCCCGGCATCGACTGCATTATCAGTCCGATGTCCATGCTGTCACGCTTTGACATGGGGGCATATTCATTTTTCAGTGCCTCACGCCACAGCTGCAGGGAACACACTTCCGAGCGTCCCTCAAGATATTCCTCTATCATTCCCGTGCGGTAATCATCTTCTACGGCTGCGTCCTGTTCACTGCGTATCAGCCCGATAATAGACTGGTCAGCATATGGCAGCATTTCGCCTCGGTCATATTTCGCCTTAGCCTCTGCCCAGCACTGGCGAATGTCGTTTTGAATAGCCTCTTTGTTGCTGAAAAGATCATAGCCGTTCTGGCGGCAGGTGACAGGATACCAGCGACGGTTGCCTGTCTTATCGGTCAAAAATTGTGCCTTGTTGGTGGTCCCGATAAATATGCACTGCCGAGGGTGATCTGTGACACGCTTGTCAAATGGACGGCGGTATCGGTCATTCTGGCGTGTAATGTATGCTTTTACGCTCTCGACTTCCTTGGCTTTTGTGGTCGCCATCATCTCGGCAATTTCGCATATCCATATGCCCTCAAGTGCCTCAATACCTCTTGTGCCCTCGATTTCCACAAGGTTGTCCGTAAACCATTCGTCACGCAGCGCAAGCCATCGTATAAAAGTGGACTTGCCCTCGCCCTGATGGGTGCCCACAAGAACAGGTACATCATCAAACTTGCAGCCGGGATTGTACAGGCGGTTTATGCCTCCCGAAAATATCAGGCGGCTGACTTCACGGGTATATGGCGTATCATCGCATTTGAGCCATTTACTAAGCAGTGTGGGAATACGCTCAATGCCGTCCCATTTTATGGCCTCTATTTCTTCGATAACGGGGTTATACTCACGGCATTTCAGAAACATTCGGAAGCCATCATCACATTTTTCACGGCTGTGTATCTTGTATCTTGCTTCTATGTATCCACGGACGGTACTGTCTCTGGTGTCGTCCCATTTTACACCGTCCCATTCAGGGGAGTAGGTAAGCATATTGAATTTTATGCCGTTAAAAAAGTCGTCCTGCATCATTATTTCAAAATAGTTTTCGATGCTGGATATCGCCTTGCCATTGCCGTCACGCTTGATTTTTACGCCGTTCATGTCGTAATTTTCGGCGATGGCAGCACGCCGTATTTCTTCTGCACGTTCTTCCGCAAGCATCTCGTTTATCAGCTGCTTTAAAGCGGATTTGACCTTGAATTTAGCTGCTTTAAGTTCCAGCTGGGCGATCAGTTCGGCTCTCTCGCTGCCTTTGACTTCGCAGACCTCAAGAAGATTTTCACGTTTCAGCAGATCTCCGGCTTCTTTGAAATCATCTAAATTCACATATACTCACCACTTTCCAGACGCTCTTTAAGCTCACGGTACAGGATATCATGAATGATCTTTCCGCTGCTCTCAGCCTTGCAGAAAATAACACGGCAGTCATATCTTGCCTGCCATGCAAAAATACTTGCGGCATATGCAGCGGGAGAGAGCTGCGAACGGTATTTGTGCGCATACAGGTTTTCATATGTGGCATTTTCAACCAGCAGATACAGCCTCATATCAATAGCCTTGGCACGGTCAAATTCTCTGACAAAACGTTCACGCTCCCGGCCAAAGCAGGCGGCAAGTTCATCAAGGCTCATTTTGCGTTCAATGGCAACTTTGTCTGCAAGGGAATAATTGCTGCTGCCTACAGTGCATTTTATGGAGTAATCGCCAGAATACAGCTTGAAGCGCTCGTGATCCATTCCCGTGAGTTCTATCCTTTTCCGCAGGGCTTCCGTGTCCTGCTCCCGTGTATCTACCAGCAAGACAGCGGAATTTAATGCGGATCTGAGTTCAAAAGGTGTCATATCAGAACGGCAGATCACTGTCTGCTATGACTTCCTCAAAGTCAGCAAGGCTATTATTGTTAGTCGCAGGCGCCGATGATGTCTTGCCTTTAAGCGGACGAGGCTTGGGAACTTTAAAATCTCCGCTGCGTATCTTTTCGGCGTCAGCAAATCCATAGGGCTGTGCTTTCCAGCCTGATCTACCTTCCCATTCCCATTCCTGAAGCTGGAACAGGCAGCCGATGACAAGACCTTTAAGTCCCGCCTCGTTCCAGTCCCAGTGATATCCGTCATTGCTTTCTTCAATAGCTGTGATGTTGGTCTTGAAAGCAGATTTTATCTTTTCGTCCAGATCAGAACCGTCATCGGTGGGAACGGACATTCTGAGAACGCCCTTCCACTTCTTGTCCTCGTTCTGCTGACTGTGGTAATCAGCTGCAAAAAAGCCTTTGTGCTCGCCTTCGATGATGTCAAAGCTTACTTCCAGCTTGTGAAATTCACCCTTGCTTGACTTGTATGCCTTTTCCTCGGCATTAAGTATCTTGCATACATAACCGCCTTCGGGAAGAGCGGGTCTGCTTGAAAAGGTCTGAGTTTTTTCGTAATTTTTGAATGGCTTCATTATTGGACTTCCTCCTTAAATTTCAACGGCATAATAGCCTTCGTTTCCTATGTAATCGCCTGCGCTTCTGTGGCGGACGTTATTGACTGCCTGTGCTTCTGACACGGCCATTGTTTCATCAACGTATCTGCCGCCGTTAAGATAAACGGCATATTTCTTTTTGGGCTTGGCTTTGGATTTGTACGTGCGCTTTTCAGCGGTGTTCTTTGGCACAGAATGTTCTTGGGAAAAACAGTTCGGGCGCATTATTCCCCACCTCCGAAATAGTATTCTCGGATAATGGTATCAACAGCTTTGAGATCATTCTCAATTTGCCCGTCTTCAAACATATCTTCGGGAGATTTGGTAATGTCAAAACCGTCTGTTTTGGTTTTGAAGAAATGATTTGTACCCTGTGTGCAGCATCTGAGAGCGATGGTGCAGCGACCTACAATATCGACCTTATTATCCAGAAGCTTTCCGATAGTCCTCAGCTTGGTGTTTCCGATATCGTCCGAATCTTCGTGCATAATGATATATACAATTACGTCTTTGGGAAGGTCATTCTTGATGAATTTCAACAGCCCCCAGAAATTGTCGGCAATGCTGTCATACATCTTATAGACATCACCGCCACGCTTGTCCTTGCTGTGCTCGTCCATAAACTGATTTGCAAGGATAAATCCCGCATCATCAATTACAGCCGTCTTTGTGGGCATTTTCTGCAAACCTGCTTTGATAAGGGCGGTGTTGTCCGAAACGGTTGTATATTTGAATTTCTTGCGGAACGGGAGTGTCTTGTCTCCCACATTGACATAATAGATCTCGTCCTCGGCGAAATTTTTAAGGCTGCGGCTCTTTCCGCTGCCTGACTTGCCATAGATCAGAACAGGCTCACCCATTGCTGTCATCCTCCTTTACTTCCGTGTTCTGAGCGGCAAACAGTATCATCTGAGAAGCTATGTAAGAAAGTGAAAGCACTGTCTCGGCTTCTATGGAAGAGACAGCATTGTATGCCTCGCCGCTTACTCTGATAATGGTAGATGTTGCCGCCGTTACTTTTGGCGTGGGTTTTACAAATATGAGCTTATCCATTATCATCACCTCCACTCAAACTTTCCCAGAACGGGCATTCCTGCCCGATGTACTTTGACGGATACGCAGGCACAGCCTTGTTGAGCTGGCAAATGCGGCTTGAATGGCTGTAATACGGGCACTGGAAGCAGCACACATCGGCGTTGCCTCTGTTATCTATCGGGAACGCTACAGATATCGTAGCGGTGCAGTTCACGTATCCGCTTACGCCGCTTGAAAAATCAGCCATCGTCCTCGTCCTCCTCTTCGGTGTTATCGTCCTCATCGCCGTCATGCTCCGCATCGCTCAGATATCTGTCCTCGCAGCGCTGAAAAGCACGGCTGTTGCACAAAAAATCAGAAATTTCCATCTGTGATGTCCTCCGCCTTTTCTGCGGTGTCATGCTCGCCCGCAAACGCCAGAATATCTTCACGGCTGAAATACTTCGACGCCTTTGTGTAATTGATAATAGCGTCATACATCGACGCTTTGCGGATATATTCCGCAATCTGTTCAATAGTGATTTCCATTTTTATTCCTCCTCAAAAAGTGATGTTTGATTTTCACTTTCGATTTTTATAAAATCATTTGATGTTCCAAAATTCAGCATCTTAGTTGTAGCTTCAACATAAAATTTTTTTGACACCTCAAAGCCATATGCGCTTCGATTCAATTCTGCACACGCTCTAAGTGTCGTACCACTGCCTGCACAAGGATCAATAACCACATCGCCCTCATCGGTGAATATCTCTATTAACCTTTTTAAAACATTTACAGGTTTCTGTGCAGGGTGAATTTTGGGATACTCTTTTGCATTATCCCGCTTCCATTCAAACCAGTTAAACACCATATGCCCATTGTTTCTGAATTTTGGCAGCTTATCACGGAAAAGTATTAATGCATATTCGGTGGCACCGCATATTCTCATATTGGCTTTCAGAACTTGCGGACTGTAATTCTTAATGAACACAATCGGGATATTATGCTTAAATCCATATTTCTCGGCGTATTTTATAACTGTCTGCATCTGCTCAAACGCACAAAACACAATCATACACGGTGCATCAGACGATTTTCCACGTCCATTGGATTTAGTCGGTTCTTTTTTCAGCAGTCTATTGCAGAAATGAAAATACTCTGCAATGTTGAATCTATAATCGGTATTAAATGCTGCTTTGCCTGCAAGTTTGCTCTCACCGTTTTTGTTATCACCACCGTTATACCACATAGGATTTGAACCGTAGAAATTGTTTCCAATGTTATATGGAATATCAGCAATTACAAGCTGCGCTTTTGGAATCGCATATCGCTTATAATTTTGAAAATTATCGTTGAATAACTCGCATTTGATTGAACTACTTTTCATCAGCACCGCTTGGCTCTCCTCGCTTATTCCTTATTCAAGTCAAGAAAAACCTCAATCTCTTCAACCTGTCTTGTCCAGTCATCAATGACGGACTGTTCAGCGGCAATCTGCTCCTTGAGGTTTGCGATTCGTTCCCAGCATGCTTCCTTTACCGACTGCGGAATAGCAGGCGTGTTCTTGACATTTTCCTCGGAAGGTGTTACAATATCAGCAGGAATGTTAGGCATATTTTCCTGCTCAGAGCCTGATTCGGTTGCCGCCGTTTCAGGCTCTTCTTTTATCCTGTCAGCCATATACGCTCCCATGTCGGTATCACCTGTGACCTCATAGCATGGGGTATCATTGCCGTAAGCTCTTTCAAGCTCTTCATCGGTGATAGGTGCAAATGCAGCATCTCCGTGCTCTTTGTAGTCACGCACAATGCTGTACACAGTGCTCTTGACCGTATCATGCTTTTGGGCTATCTGCGCCATAGTAGCACCCGAACGATATTCTGTAACGATGCTGCGCTTTTCCTCAGCATCAAATCTGCTTTTCCTTGCCATTTCATTATCCTCCTTGTTATCCGTGGGAATGTCCCACCCTTTTTCACGAATAGATGTTATCAGATTAACGACCGTATCGGGCATTACATCGTGGCTATTGTATTTCAGATCTGTCACATCTCCGAGAGCAAGGTGAAGCTTCTTAGCAATTTCTCTCGGGGTTTTGCCCTCTTTCAGCATCTGATAAACCATCTTCTCATTCGTCGACAGCGACCGCACCGCAGGCGCATCAATAGCTATCCGCATATCATCACCTCTGTATGGGGCACTCGGTGATAGACAGTATCTGCGAAGCACCTACATACTTCCTTGCACATTCAGATGCACCCTCAAAGCTGTGCGCCTGTATGCGGCAGCTGTACTTCCTGCCCTCATAGGCGTATCTAAGGATATACCATTTCATTTTTACACCTCCCTGCAAACATCTGTGATAACCGCCTCGACCAGATCGTCAAGACTGTTTTCAGCGAAAATCCTGTCCTTTGCCTTAGCTTCGGCAGCTTCTCTTGACCCAGCCGATACGCTGTACACATCGTTGAATGAGCCGCCCTTGAACCTGAGGTGGACATATACGTTGTATGTGCTCATTACTTTACACCTGCCTTTTCCTTAGCTGCCTCGAGTAGCTTCTTGTCGATGATACGCTTGAGGCATTTTGCCATAATCTCAGGGCTTGGCTCGTTCACGAGTATGATCCTGCGTCCGCTTTCGGACATCATTTCTCTGGTGGGATAGTTCTTGTCCATGATTTTCTCCTTCCTGTCCTGATTTCGGGACAGATAATGTGCTATACTGAAAATGGAATTATGCCGACCGAGCAAAAAGCTGCTCAAACTGACAGTTGGGGAAGAACTCATTTTTTATTGTGAAAGCTTCCTCTACGGTAAACGAGCTTTTACCTGTGATCTTTGCTCTGAGGGTATCCCGTGTTATCCCGAGCCTCTTTGCAATGTCAACATAGTTAATATGCGCCTTTGCGATCTCGCCTATAAGATTGCTGTATTCCATGTGCTTTTTCTCCTTTCATTTGAATAGTTTTATTATGCAAACGCATAATTTATGATTTAATTATATTATTCAACTGCATAAAAGTCAATAGTTTTTCTGCAATTTATTACGCATTTGAATAACTTTGTCGCTATGCACAAAAAATTATGCAGTTCTTTGTTTGTGGCAATGAAATTATACGCATTTGCATAAATTTGTTGACTTTTGTTTTCTTTGGTGATATACTTATGATAATTTAATAGGAGGCGTCAATTATGGCAATCGGAGCAAAGCTAAAACAAATACTGGAGGACAGAGGGCTGAAAGCAACAGACATAGCTGCGCAAACAGGACTGTCCGCTCAGACTATATACAGTCTGATCTCACGTGACAGCAACAAGGCGAGTATAGATAATCTTATAAAGATTTGCGGTGCTCTTGGAATTACAGTTGAAGAGCTAAATCAGTATGATCTGAAAACTAAAAGCAATGCTTTACTCAAAATATCAGTTACTGAACACGAGAATAAAGTAATTACAGCCTACCGTGATAAGCCTGAAATGCAGGGAGCTGTTGATAAGCTCCTTGAAATAGAGCCTGCACGCAGAAAAATTGATATATCCGCTTACAAGCAGAATATAGCTGCGGGAACGGGAGAAGAAGGATTTACACCTGAGAAGTTCAAGGAGGTTGACGACTTTGCAAGACAAATCGCAGAACTCGAAGCCAATGAATCTGATTGATCTCTACCAGTTTGCAAAGGATAATGACATAAAGGTGGTAGAAACTATCTGCCCACAATGCAAAGCAATTTCCATGCTGTCCCCGCAGGGAGAGTGCTACATAGGTATTGATTCAAAATCAACGAACAGTGAGCGAGAGGAAAAGCAGTATCTTGCTCACGATATAGGGCATTGCATGAAGGGTGCATTTTATAACCCATATTCACCTTTTGACATTATTGAGAAGCAGGAGCATCGTGCAAATGCCGAAGCGATACATTACCTTATTCCCAAGCAGGAATTGATAAAAGCGATGAAAAGCGGTGAGACTGAGGTATGGCAGCTTTGTGAATACTTTGACGTCGATGTAAAGTATATAAAGCTTGCTTTTTGGGAGTATTTTGATAAAATAATTTAAACTTTTAAGTAAGGACGTGACATTATGAGATATTTTAATACTAAGACTGTAATAGCTGGGACACTTTCGGTTATATGTGTGTTGTCGTTTTCTTCATGCGGTTCCTCCAGTTCTTCGCAGAACAGCAGTGAAGTCACAACAACATCTGCTGCTACGACTGTAACAACCGTGGCAAGAATCGATGAGCCTGCCGGTAATGACGAACCCTCAAAGTGGGCTGAGTATATTTCAGATTCTTATGTAAAAATAATCGACTACACTCAAACTGCATCTGAAAAAGAAGGAAAATACAATATAACCATATGCGCCTCTGCGGATCTGGCGACAAATCCCGAGCTTACAGTTAAAAATTTATTTAAGCAGTCCAAGCTTATTTTCAGGCAGTTTGAAAAGTGCGGGACACTTGATGTGCTTTCTGTAAGCTTTGCTGATGAGAAGGATAACGATAAGCCTTATATGAGCTACGTTATAAGCAGTGACACATTGAATGAGCAGGATTTTGATGACAGTAACTGGGACGAGTACTCTATTCCTAAAATTACAGAAAACTTCACGGCTGACGATACATTAGAAGACTATGTAAAATCCGAATCCGAACGGAAGGCAGATGATCTGGCTGATAGTTTCACGGATTATCTGTCAACCTTTTATCAAAGTGTTGAAGTGTCATATGATTATGATAAGGACTATTTTACAGCTTCCGCATTGGTTAAAAATGGAAACGAACTTTTGAATTCAGCAAATTCAGTTGATTGGAGCAACTTTGTTGACGGGGTTGTGCAAAAATATGAATCAATGCGTGATACTGTGCAGGCAAAGGGTCTGAACAGTAAACTAAAGATCTCATTGTACAGTGATTACGATAACAGCGAAATGGTCACGGTAAAAGGAAATATAATTACATATAACGCACGCAAAGATGAATACACCAGTTATCTCCCTCAAAACAATTCAGCTAAGCCCGCTTCAAGCTCTGAAAGTTCAGTTTCCACAGGCAAGAAGAATGCACTTAGAAAAGCTAATGAGTATTTGGATTATATGGCATTTTCTTACAGTGGATTGATAGATCAGCTGAAGTACGAGGGCTTCTCCGAGAGTGAGGCTGAATACGGTGCTGACAACTGCGGTGCGGACTGGAATGAGCAGGCAGAGAAGAAAGCTAAGGAATATCTTGATTTTATGGCGTTTTCTTATGACGGACTGGTTGAGCAGCTGGAATATGAAGGATTTACACACAGCCAAGCTGTACATGGAGCAGATTCTGTTTATTAAGGAATGTAGAGGACGTGACATTATGGCAATAAGGTTCAGAAAAAGCAAATCAAAAGGACCGTTCAGATTTACTCTTGGGAAAAAGAGCTTCAGCTCTTCTGTGGGGGGAAAGACCTTTCGTGTCGGGCTGAGCTCAACCGGAAAAATGCGAGTAACTTCACGTATTCCCGGAACAGGAATATCATTTTCAACATCTTTCGGAGGTAAAAGCCGTTCAAAGAGAAAAGCCAGCCATAAATCGGCAGGAAATGCAGCATCAATGAATGTGCAGACACCTCCTCGTCCGGCTGCAAGGCTCAGAACATCCAATAGCGTAGCAGTTATCTTATTTGTATTATTGCTTATTTCTGTGCCTGCCGCAGGTGTGTCTCTTTCGTGGAACGGAGATTTTTTGTCATGGTTTATCAAATTTATAATATACATATTTGCATTATATATGATAATCAATAATGTCAGCAAACTTAGGTCGCTGGTGCAAAAATGGTGGAACGACAATAAGCTTATCACAGGCGTTGTGATTGCAGCTTGTGTCGTGGGTATTGCTGTATTATCCGCTATTGGCGGCAGATGAGTATATTAGATAAGGACGTGATAACATGGCACGAAGAAGAGGAATAAAGATTGCCAAGGGTGTAAGGCTTAATTTTAATAAAACAGGTACAAGTCTGACAGTCAGAAGCAAGGGCTTGTTTGGGAAAACGCACAGCAGCACTATTCCGCTTACAAGCAGTCATAAGAGCTCATCATCAAGAGCCGGAACATCGTATTCACGCTCAGGCTCATCAGGAAGCAGGTCTGCCCAGCCTGTCGGACGATATGATTTCAAAATACTTGAAAACGGTGATGTTGAGTTTTTTGATTCCATGGGGCAGAAAATATACGATGATTCTCTTATACGGAAGATAAAGAGTACCGAGCAATTCAAGGAGAAGAAGCGTGCTGTAATGGAGCAGCGGAAAGAGGAAAAACGTTATCAGCAGAACGCTCTTTTCTCAGAGATACAAAGCGGAACAGATGAAATGATAAACATTCACCGTATGTCCGCAAAGGTCGTTTCAGCAGATGACTGCAATGCTGCAATAGAGCATATCCAGCCAAGAAAATATCAGCCTGCGGAATTTTCTGCGCCCAAGCCGATGAGAGATCATATTGAAACGGTTCTGTATCGTGAAGCCGAGCAGAATGTAAAGGTGCCTTTCTGGAAAAAGAAAAAGGCTCTGGAAGAGTATGTTTCTTCAAGAGCCGATGCCCGATATTCAGAGGCTGTTGAAAAGTACGAGAGCGAAAAAACAGAATTTGAACGAATCGAGAATATAAAAGCAGAAAAAGCCAATGCACAGAACGAGATTGAAGCTGAGCTGAGGCGAAGCGAGATAAGGGCTTTGATGAACAGTGACAGCGAATACATAGAGCAAAAAACGCAGGAGTGGCTTGAAAGTGTTACATTGACGGTTGATTTTTCGGTCGATTTTGAGTATTGCGCTGACAACAGAACTATGTGTCTTGATCTTCATCTTCCACCGATAAATGATATTCCTGCCACAAAAGCAGCACGGCTTGCAAATGGCACAGTAAAGGAGAAAAGCAAGACCCAGAAGGAGATAAAGCAGGAATACATACTATGTGTTTTCGGGCTGGCAGTATTTGTTTCAAGCAATATTTTCAATGTCAGCACTGCAATAGAGCAGATAGTTGCCTCTGGCTATTCTCAGCACAGAGATGACAAGACAGGAAACATTATAGATGACTGCATATACTCGTTAAAATTTGTGCGGTCTGTTTTTGAAAACACTGACCTGACTGCCGTGGATCCTCAGCAGTTCTGCCTATCATGTGAAAGCAGGGCAAATATCACTGCTTCGCTGATTATGAAGCCTGTGGAGCCGTTTGACAGTAGTGCCATATCAAATAATCAATAGACAAAGAAATGAAGAAAGGTGTGGCATTATGGGTATTTTTAGTAAACTTGTTTCAAAGGTAAAGTCTGAATCCAATGTAGATATCGCATTACAGCTCTTTGAATCACAGGGGATAGGCGGAACAATAGGTACAAGGGCTAAGGCGATTATTAGCGATTGTCAAAGTCGCCAAGATGTTCTATTAAGAGCAATTGAATTGTGCGGTCCAAACCCTATTGATGCTAAAAGACTGTATGTTGTTTCTCACTGTTATGTGTGGTTAGGGGCAAAATACAGACCGCAGGCTATAGAATATCTTGAAAAGTATATTGCTGCAGGGGCGTCATGGTCCGGAACGCCCAGAGATGTTATTGATATGGGCGGATATTCGGTAGATCAGCTGTCCAGCAATAGGGCTTCTGTTTATCATTATCTTGGAAAAGCCTATGAGGGCGAATATATGTTTGAAAAAGCTGAGAATGCGTATAGAGAGGCTGAATCTCTTTGTCCTGATTTTGCAACATATTCAGTTTGCGTTGCAAACACTTTTGTAAAACGTAATGATTTGGAAAGAGCAAAGGCTTACTTAAATAGCAAAAAGCAAACGATATATTATAAGAATAATGTTGATGATTATAAAACATTATTAAATGCTGCGTTAAACGACATAAATTCAAAGATTGAAAAGGGCTATGTATATAAGCCCAGAGGAAAGAGTAGGAAATAAAAAATCCCCGCCCGGCGCTGGAACACCGAACGGGGAAGAAGCTGTGATACAATCACAACCTTAGACAAGTTTATTGTATCATAGCTCCCTGAAAATGTCAAGGAGTGATTTAAATTTGAAAACCGCCGTAATATACGCCCGGTATTCGTCCGACAAGCAGACAGAGCAGTCCATCGAGGGACAGCTCTACGACTGCTACAATTACGCCAAGCAGCACGGCATAACAGTCGTGCAGGAATACATAGACCGAGCCATGACGGGCAAGAACGATGACCGCCCTGCGTTTCAGCAGATGCTTCATGAAAGCGCCATGCACAAGTGGGATAGTGTTATTGTGTGGAAACTTGACCGCTTTGCACGCAACACCATAGACAGCGCCGTAAACCGCCAGATTTTAGCTAAAAACGGCGTGAAGCTGCTGTCCGTCATGGAGAGTTTCGGGGACGATGCCAGCGGTCAGATGATGACCCATATCATTGAAGCAATAAACGAATACTACAGCGCCGATCTTCGGGAAAAGACTATCCGAGGAATGAGGCAGTCCGCCATGAAGGCTCAGACCACAGGGCATATCCCACTGGGTTACAAGGTCGTTGATAAAAAGCTGGTCATTGATGATGAGACCCGAATTATACCCGAAACTGTGTTCCGAATGTACGCAGAGGGGGAGAGGCTCACTGACATAGCCGATCATCTGAACGCCCAGGGCTATCGCAACCGCCGAGGCAGGCCGTTCACCACAAACAGTTTTTACAATATGCTCAGCAACGAAAAATACATAGGGATATATAAATATGATGACATTGTTATCGAGGGAGGCATACCGCAGATGATACCCAATGACGTTTTTGAAGCCGTAAGAGAAAAGCTGATAACCAACCGCAAGAGAGCCGCCAAGAACACCGCCAAAGCCGACTATTATTTGTCGGGTAAATTATACTGCGGTCACTGCGGAGAGCCTATGAGCGGGCTGTCAGGCACAGGACGCAACGGGGTCAAGCACTATTATTACCGCTGTAACGGCGTGCAGAAAAAGTCAGGCTGCCATAAAAAGCTGGAGAATAAATATCTGATAGAGGACGAGGTATGCAGAGCAGCACGGTCAGCATTTGAGCGGATGGACAAGGCGGAGACTGCCGAGACCATTTATCAGATGTATTTGCAGACGGTCCGAAATGAGTATGCGCCCGATGAGCTGAAAAAGGAGCTGACTGAATGCACAAAGCAGGCTGAGAACGTTGTGAATGCCATAGCTCAGACAGGCGGAAATCAGCTTCTGTTCGATAAGGTAAGGGAGCTGGAAGAGCGCAAGGAACAGCTCAGCTCCGCCCTCCGATTGTCTCAGGCAATGACAGACAATGTGCCATCAGTGGAGCAGATCACCGTGTTTATAGATGATATCCTCGCAACCGATATCAACACCATCGAGGGCAAGAAAGCTATCGCCGACATAATGATATCAAAGGTGTATGTTTACGACGACAAGCTCACGGTCATTTTCAAAGATAAGGACGGCAAAAGCGTTGATATACCGCTATCAGCCGTGTCAGATAGCTCCTCAGCGGATTGTGCTCCCTCTGCGCTGGGGAGCCAAGTAAATTTTAAGGCGAACTAATAACGAGGTCAGAGAGTAATGTTTGTTTAACTCTTCTTCCTCAGCGTTAGGTCGCCTTAAATCGTTATTTAGGGCTTTTTTATCGCTGTTACAATTAAGAGTAGTTTATTTCACAAGGAAGCAGGGCTTCCGTATGCTTACGTTATGTAAGTGTACGGAAGCCCTTTTTTGTTGCCCGATTATTCTTGATAAGGTGTGAAATATATGCCCAAAACAGAATTTGACTATTACTACGGTGCGGAATTGGAGCAATTTTCTTTTGTTCGTGTTCCGAGGGTGCTGTTTACCGATAAGGAGCATTTCGGTAATTTATCCAATGAAGCAAAGCTTCTGTATGGTCTGCTCCTTGAACGTATGAGCCTTAGCAGAAAGAACAACTGGATAGACAAGTACAACAGGGTATATATCATTTTCCCTGTTGAAGAAATTGAGGAAAGTCTTGATGTAGGTCACGAAAAGGCTCTTAATCTTCTCAAAGAGCTTGACGATCAATCAGGAATCTGGCTTGTAAAGAAAAAACGCCGAGGTCTGGGACTGCCGTCTATTTTGTATGTGAAAAACTTCATTGTCAAAGGTGAGCAGAATACCGATCGTGTGCCGACATCAAGAAGTACGGAAAACGGACTTCAAGAAGTCGGAAAAACAGATTTCAAGAAGTCCGAAAATCAGACTTCTGCAAATCCGAAAAACAGACTTCTTGAAGTACGAAATTCGGACTCTAATAATATCATATAAATAATACTGATATGAGTTATACTTACGATCAATCTATCGATCGGTCACGGGCAGGCATTCAAAATTTCTCGCCCGGAGCTGACGGATTGATTGACGGGATAGACAGAAGGACAGTTGAGGAAAAAGTTAAGAAACAGATCGATTATGACTGTCTTATATCTCACCCCGACAGCTCTGTTGTTCAAATGGCAGAAGAAATAAAAGGCCTTATGGTTGATGTCCTTTGCGGAGAGCGAAGTGTGGTATCGGAGGGAAAACGTGTATCGGAAGAAACGGCGAGGGCAGCATACAGAAAAATCACCTTCGATCACGTTCAGTATGTGATGAAAAGCCTTGTAAGCTATCCCGACAAAATCAGCAGGATAGATCGTTTCCTGACAACATCACTGTATAACTCGGTTTACACACTGACAAACTCAACGTTTGCAGGGTTTGAACATGATATGCGTATGAAGATGCTTTAGATAAAAAATCACAGCACCCGTTAGAGTGCTGTGATTATAAATTGCATGATAAATTGAAATTTTTGCTTTATTTAAATTATTTATGCTGTAAAAAGTTATAAACTCTTTGATTGAAATCCTTAGCTTCTTCATAAGCGGCATGTCCTAAATTATCATACATAAAGATTTCACAACCAAGTTTTTTTGAAATTTCCAAAGAAGCCAATCCACTTACCACTTTATCCTGCATACCTCCAATTACAAATACCGGGCATTGAATTCTATCTAATTCATCATAAGCTTTACAACTAAGGCAAGCTTTTGCCAATACAATAAATTTTGGTACATTCTTTGGCTTTTGAAAAACCGTTAATAATGACATAAACGGTTTGTATCGTTTCACATAAATATCGGAATACATCTTTTCAGCCATATCTGTAATCAGCTTTTTCATATTATTCTGTTCTGTAATTTGAATCCAGTCATTGACTGTCCTTTCGACGGTTTCATTATTTTTCGAAAGTGTTACTGCGAGGACTAACTGATTTACTAAATCGGGTCTGTCTATTGCAAGATATTGAGCAATCATACCACCTTGTGATACACCAAAGACATCAGCATTTGTAATCATTAATGTATCCATTGCCATTGCTACATCTGCCGCTAAGTCTCTTACTGTTATGTTATCGCTAATATCTTCTCTGCGGTCAAACATATAAATTTTATAATCTTTTGCGAAAATTCGATACATATAAGCCAATGAAAATGCTGCCCCTTTAATGCTGCGGGTGCTAAGACCTTGAATCAAAATCAAAGGCTTCGTTCCCTTTCCAAAAGTAATGTAATTCATCTGCATACCCTGTATTTCTAACAGTTGTTCTTTTGCATTATAAAACATAAAATATTCACCACCAAATTTCGATTTGCCGAGCAAATAAACTCAACTTATTTTTCTACATTATACCGTATCCCAATAAGGAAATCAACAAAAATCACCGAAAGGAAAAAACACTAATGCGAAAAAACAGCCAATACATTTCGATATCCGAATACTGCAAAGCGAACGGTTTGAAGCCAACAAAATTTTATGAAATGTTAAGCGGACACCCGGAGCTTGCTAAGAAACTCAAAACTAATGCCAAGGGCGAACGTGTGCTTGATGAAAAAGCAATAACGGCGGCAGGGGCAATTCTCCGAAAAGAGAACAGAGCCAAGCAGGGCAGAAGTTCCGCTTCCTCTGCTGCCGATGAAATAAATATCCTTGCGGCTAAAAATGAAGTGCTGCGAAAGGAGATGAGCAGGCTGAAATGTGAGACCGAAAGGCTGAAAGCTGTCCTTTCGGTCAGAAATGAAAAACGAAAAAAAAACATTGAGATGTAAAAAAGGAGAATCCCAAAATGATCTATTACAGAATTACCCCGACAAGATAAGCAGGATAGACCGCTTCCTGACAACTTCGCTGTTCAACTCTGTTTATACGCTGATGAACTCCACCTTTGCAGGCTTTGAACACGATATGGGAATGAAGCTGCTGTTATGATATGGAAAATTGAAAGGAATGAGGAAAGTGGCTGAACTTTTGCTTGTTGCAGCTGTATTTGAGATTTGCCGAAGAATGACCCGTCACAGGCTTAAAACGGCTCACTTTTATATCTATTTAATAATTTTGACACCCAATGAAATTAAAACTTTTTTCATTCTATTTGCTTTTTCTTTTCCGAAGCGACACCCCGTAGCTGCTTCTGAAAGCTTTACAGCCATTCCTGTTTTAATGGCCCCCTTTGCAGTTGCTCCCACACAACCGCAAAGGTCAAGTCCGCATACTGTGATTTCCGAATATTCTTTTGTAGTCACAAAGCTTTTGAAGCTTCGCGAAGTAAAACTATTAGGCAGATTTTTTTCAAAATAATTATTAGATACGATATCCACATCAGGATAAATTTCAGCACCAGATGTACCTTTTATAGAAAAGCCTATAAACCATTTATTTGTGATAATATTGGGGAATACTTGCCCAACATAAATCACATCATCACCCCGTTCACTGAACTCGCTAATAAGACTATTGACAGCGTTTACAAGTTCGGGAGTGTTATAGGAAAACATCTTTTTTCTTCTATTCCAAAGATAATCGTTCTGCATATCTACAACTATAAGCGCTTTCTTGTTTGACATATTAATTTCTCCTAATCTAAAAATCTGTTTATATTCTGACAAATATACCATTTAAGTGTTTCATCATCGGTGAGGTCGATATTACAGGAGCTTTTTATTGTCTCATAACGCAGAACTGAAAGTTCGTGTATACTTGTCAGCTCAAACGCAATCAATCTGCAATCTTCTATGGTTTTTCTTCCGTTAAAATGTTCTACAATAAATGGTAGGCTTTCCATACCAAAATCATCATTGCGATTGAACAATATATATTTTGTCACCGCTTGCGAATAGTTGTAATTTGCAATCATAAGCCTCATCATTTTAAAATGCAATTCAGTAAGCTTCTGTTTAGGCGACATTCCCGATGACATAATCTTTATAAATTCCGTATCGTGTTTCTGAACATCTGACAAAAGCTTTCGAAACACCTCATAAAGCAAACCCTCTCGTGAACCAAAGCAATAATTAATCATTGCAAGATTTACTCCGCTTTCTTTTGCAATAGCTCGAGATGTAACTTCCGAAGGTTCACTGCAATCCGTCATAAGTTTTGCAGTTGAATTTAAAAGAGCATTTCTTGTTGCTTCAAGGTCACGCTTTATTTTATCTGACATTGTATCACCTCACCTTATTAAGCGTGTTTAATTATATTATACACGCTTTTTTTCAATTGTCAAGCACTCGCTTGAAAAGAAAGGACAACAAATCAATGAGAAAGAATAAGAAATCCTGTTCCATCTCCGAATTTTGCAGGAACAACAATTTCCGAACGCTGGAGTTTTACAAAATGTTGAGCAGACACCCGGAGCTTGCGAAGAAACTCAAAACCAACGCCAAGGGCGAACGTGTGCTTGATGAAAAAGCAATAACGGCGGCAGGGGCAATTCTCCGCAAGGAGAACAGAGCCAAGCAGAGCAGAAGTTCCGTTTCCTCTGCTGCCGATGAAATAAATATTCTTGCGGCTAAAAATGAAGTGCTGCGAAAGGAGGTGAGCAGGCTGAAATGTGAGAACGAAAGGCTGCAAGCTGTCCTGACGGGCAGAAATGAAAAAAGAAGAAAAAACATTGAGATGTAAAAAGGAGAATCCCTAAATGATCTATTACAGAAAAAATACCGATTCTGAAATGCCGCTTCCCGAAGATTTTGATATTCTGTTCTTCGGTGAAAGCGGCGGCAGGAGAAAATCCAAGAAAACAGTCAAGCTTATCGCAGTAATTTCTGCCGTGTGTGCAGCTGTGGCAGGTACGGTTTTGATTATCCGCCGCAATGCAAAAAAGCCGAAAGTGTGAGTTATGAAAAGACTGCTTATAGAAGAAATCGAAAAGCTGGACAGAAATTTTCTTACGCCTGCCGAAGCTGCTGCGGCTATGGAAATTTCGCTTTCGACATTTTACCGTAACCGTGAAAAGATGAATCTTCCGACGGTGAGGTCGGGACGGAAGATACATATTCCCAAAGACGCATTCCTTGAATTTCTGCGTTACGGAAAGACAGGGGACAGGCAGAAGTGAATTTTTCCGAATCGTCAAAGGACAGCATCACAACAGTTTGTTATGGAGAAGTTCGTGAGTGGGACGAAAGAGCGAAAGCGAGAAATCATTTCCTTGAAGCGATGATGAATTCCGACGGTTCGGAACGTGAGAGATACTCGAATGTGTATTTCAGGATCATTCGGGGATTTGATTACTGCACAGACTCTGATTCCGACTGAATTTCTTTCAATGTCACTTCGTTTCCCGGCAGAAACCAACGAAAAATCACCTTTTTCGGTGCTGTCGGGGGACGAGATTGTGATGCGGAGCAATAACGGGGCAGATACCCGCAAGCGTAGAAAAGGTATATACCTTTTCGTTTTGCGTGGCTTAAACACGCAAAAATCAGGGACAGCCCTGCAACCCAATAAAATGATAGGAGATGATAAAAATATGCCGTACAGAAAGGACAGAATTAAGAAGCTTATCGGATTTTCACCCGATGAATGGAGCGTTGTCTGCCAAAAGTCAAAAGCCGCCAAGCTTCGGACAGGAACATATATCCGAAGAATGGCAGTCAAAGGTGAGGTCAAAATCTATGAACTGAAAGAGCTTTCGGCTTTGAAAAGAGCATTCCTTTCAATCGGAAACAATGTCAATCAGATCGCAGAGGTAGCAAATTCCTCCGGTTCGGTTTATCAAAAGGACATTGAGGACTTGCAGAAAGAGTTCAAATATTTCCGAAGCGTGATGAAAAACTATCTGTTTGAAATTTCGCCGACATACATTTCGTGAGGTGTGCTTTGCCGATAATCAAACATATTCCGATATATGCCGCTCCGAAAAGACTGCTTGCCTATGTGACCAACGAAAAGAAAACAGAAAAAACTCTTGTGACGGGGCTTAACTGCTCCGTGAATTACAGCGATGCTTACGAAGATATGAAATTCAATTTTGAAATGTACAGCGGTGAGAGATTTTTCAAAAGGTCAATAAAATCTGAAACGGCGAAATCCGAAAAGCAGAAGATTCGGCTTCATCACTATATCCAGTCATTCAAGCCGGGTGAGGTCACTCCCGAAAAAGCTCATCAAATCGGAGTGGAATGGGCGGAAAGGGTTTTCGGAAAAAAGGCAGTCGTGCTGTGTGCGACACATACCGATCGTGGGCATATCCATAATCATTTTGCCGTATGCCCTTACGATATGGACGGAAAGCACTGGCACGCAAACAAGGAAAGTCTTAGAAAGAAAATTGCCGATGAGGAAAAGCTCATCGGCGATATTCCGAAGTATCTTGAAATTCTGAAACGCAGGCCCCTGCTTCCAAAGGATATTTCCGAGCTTGCGAAATACAATTATCTGAAAGATGCAGGGATAACCTCGCTTGAAGATGCGGAAAAGCACAGGCTGATGCTTGCAGATATGAAAAGTCAGCTTGAAGATGCTGACGGAAAGATCCGTGAAGCTGTTTCCGAGAAAAAGACCGTTTCCGATTTTTATGCCTTGTATGAAAATCAGATGAAGTCCGATTATCAGATTTTGCTTGAACAGGCTAAGGTGGAAATGGAAAATCTTCGGAGAGAGGAAGAACGGCAGAGGGCTGAACTTGAAAGGGGTGAGGTGTTGGAAGAGCGAAAAACGCAGAGCAGGGGCAGGTCGGGATTTCCGATTTGGTGAAATAAAAAATCACAGCACCCATTTGAGTGCTGTGAGGGGAATGTGCTCGATAAATTGGAATTTGAAATACAAAGATGTAAGGTTACTTGTTTACTGCATTTCCAAAATAGTAAAAGTCCTCATGCATTGCATACCAGCCGGTCAGCACTTCATGACGAATCCCTTGGTCATCTGTGTATATTAACTGTATTTGCCCAAAATCACCCTGTGCACTCCATGTGCGGTAGAGTCTATGTTTATCCTCATATTGTGTCAGGACTTTTTCGTGCCCGCCGAAATTCTCAAAAAAGCGATCATCTGTTACAGTTATCGGTATTACCGTATAGAATAAATCAAGAGGTATGGTATTTAATACTTTTACAGAAATATAAGCCGAAAAATCGTCTGACCAGAGAACATCATCAAAACGGCAAAGTACAGCACAGGCTTTACCGATATCATCCGGACTTTCAGCACAGTCCCATCCGTTTAAGAACATTTGCCACGGTTCAAAAAGCGTAGTGAATGTAGCGCCTAATTCCTCGTCAAAAGGTGCTGTAACCTTGAGTATACGCTTTTCTCCGATTGTCGGAATATGATTCGTGTAAAGCCATTTTCTGTCTTTGACCGGCTGAGACAATTCTTCATGTTCGCATTCCATCCAAGCCAAGTTGTATCCAATATCATGTATACCTGCACACTCAATCATCTTTGGCTTTCTATTTTGATTATCTTTCGCAACACGAGATTTGCAGCAGGAACATAAAAAATTCATTACATCATCTCCATTGTAGACAAATATAGAAAATTCCCGATTTGTCAGTCAGATATCTCGCTGTTAAAAGCATTATACCATATCAAAATAAAAAAATCAAATATAAAACAGAAAGGGGGAGATGACCAAAATCACTTTTTCATTTCTTCTTCGTGCAGACGATCAAGCTCGGCATAATACTTGTCAAGCTCTTCCATAACAAAACGCTTTATTTCGGAGGTGACGGAAACCCCACGCATTTCACACCAAGCCTTGTAGTCCTTGAATTCTTCCATTCGGACACGGGTGGAAATGGTGTGCATATTCTCTTTGTCCCATTTGCGGGCATATCCCTTTTGCTTTTCCGATACGGGCATATTATCACTCCTTCTACTTGCGTAAGTATTAATACCTTATTATATCATACCCATACGCGGAAGTCAATGTGCGCATTGCACCGGAATTTGCCGAAAACTTTGTCCGGGATAACTATTGAAAACTACTGTCGCAAGTAGTAAAATATAAATGTAATCAAAACACGAAACGAAATGTTCCGGTGGAACATCAAACGGAGGTAATGATCTATGGCAGTAATACTAAAAACACATTGAATTATGGGAATCTCTCACTTCAAAACCCATATATCAAAGCTTTTGCAGTGATTTCTTCGTCATAAGGCAAAACCGCACAAACCATTGAAAATCAGGAAGAAAAATGGTATAATATAGTTATGAATA
>OGZK01001256.1_pt1 | contig 24514 bp, 17 predicted proteins | sample 1576791 | NCBI WGS metagenome assembly OGZK01 (sample SAMEA3541556, study PRJEB24748) | human gut metagenome | biome: human gut; feature: human-associated habitat; material: faeces | place: China | collected 2012
GCGCGCCGGCCGCATTTGCAATGGCGATGTAAAGAAATTTACATCGCCGGCATGAAGTGATATAATAAAATCCAATATTTGCATTTCCTCCCCATCCGGGGCTCATCCTGCATGACCGGAGGATCACTGCCATGCACAACAGATTGTATCGTCTGAGCCACGGCATCATGATGGCGCTGGCCTGCCTGTTCATGGTACTGGTCTTTTTGCTCAACATGCTGTACCAATCCGAAGTAAGCTATACCGCACATGAGGTAACGACCATTTCCGGCAGTCTGAAATTCAGCCTGCTTGTGCTCGTCATCTGGGCCGTCCTGATCGTCGCGGCCGCTTTTGTGCGCGGCCGATTTCCGGTGCGCAGCATCGAGGAAAAAGCTGTTTTGCCTGCTGACGGCGCTCTATGCGGTCGCCGCCCTCTACCTGATCCTGAACGTAGATACCACGCTGCGCGCAGACGCCAAATCAGTCTTCAATGCCGCAAAGGCATTCCGGCTCGGCGACTGCTCCATGTTGCAAAAAGGCGGATATATATACCGCTATCCGCATCAACTCGGTCTGATGCTGTATGACTGCATCCTGATGCTCTTTCGTGCGGATCCGGCGTTCAATTTCGTCATGAACTTTGTGTTTGTCATCGGCATCAACCATCTGAGCTGCAAAATTTCGGACGCGCTCTTTCACGACAAAGCCGTCAACCTCCTCACGATCGTCTGCACCTTTGCATTTTGCCGACGGTATCCACGTAGTATCCTCTGCACCAGAATTCCCTATTTCTACACTTGTACTTCAGTTCTGGGTATTTCTCATATATCATCAGACTGCTCTTTCAAGTACCCCATAAAACTGGACACCGACATGTAATGACCTCCTTTTGCTTTTTCGTGCAGTTGGCAGACCGCACGCTCATTCTAAAGCAAAAGGAGTTTTTTGTCTTCATGATCGCCTCAAGGCTTTTTTTGAACCACTCGCCTAGCGAGTGGTTTTCGCTATACAAAAAACGGCCGCATTCCCAATTTGGGAATGCGGCCGTTTGAAGCGGGGCTGCGATTGGTGCGCGCAAAGCGCCGGGTCACTGTTCCTCGCGGATGGCAGCCTGTGCGGCGGCGAGGCGGGCGATGGGCACGCGGAACGGCGAACAGGACACGTAGTCCAGGCCGACCTTGTGGCAGAACGCGATGGACGACGGATCGCCGCCGTGCTCGCCGCAGATGCCGAGCTCGAGCCCCGGATTCGTCTGGCGGCCGAGCTTGCAGGCCATCTCCACGAGCTTGCCGACGCCGTTGACGTCCAGGTGCTGGAACGGGTCGTTCTCGTAAATCTTCGTATCGTAGTACGCGCCGAGGAACTTCGCTGCGTCGTCACGGCTGAAGCCGAAGGTCATCTGCGTCAGGTCGTTCGTGCCGAAGCTGAAGAAGTCCGCCTCCTTGGCGATCTCGTCGGCCGTGAGCGCGGCGCGCGGGATCTCGATCATCGTGCCGACGTGGTACTTCATGTCCACGCCAGCATCTTTAATCAGCGCGTCCGCCGTGCGGACAACGATGTCCTTGATGAACTTGAGCTCCTTACGCTCGCCGACCAGCGGGATCATGATGTACGGCGTGATCATCGTGCCGGTCTCGGCGCTGACCTTGAGCGCCGCTTTGATGACGGCGTTGGTCTGCATCTCGGCAATCTCCGGATAGGTGACGCACAGGCGGCAGCCGCGGTGGCCCATCATGGGGTTGAACTCGTGCAGGGACACGACGACGTCCTGCAGCTCGTCAAACGTCATGCCCATCTCCTGCGCCAGCTCCTCAATGTCCGCCTTCTGGGTGGGCAGGAACTCGTGCAGCGGGGGATCGAGATAGCGGATGGTCATCGGGCGCGTGCCCATGATGCGGTACATGGCCTCAAAGTCACCCTGCTGGAACGGCTCAACCTTCGCCAGCGCGACCTTGCGCGCCTCGACGGTGCGGGCACAGATCATCTCGCGGACGGCCTTGATGCGGTCCTCGGCGAAGAACATATGCTCGGTGCGGCACAGACCGATGCCCTCGGCGCCGAGATCGACCGCCTGCTGCGCATCGCGCGGGTTGTCGGCGTTGGCCTCAACGTTCAGGCGGCGGGCCGCGTCGGCCCAGCCCATGAGGCGGTTGAAGTTCTTGTTGCCGGTGGCGGCGACGGTCGGGATCTGGCCGGCGTAGATGTTGCCGGTGCTGCCGTCGAGGGAGATCCAGTCGCCCTCCGTGAAGCGGTGGCCGTTGATCTCAAAAACTTTATCCGCATAGCTGATGTGGACGGTGTTGTCGTTGCCGCAGCCGGAGACGCAGCACGTGCCCATGCCGCGGGCGACGACGGCCGCGTGGCTGGTCATGCCGCCGCGCACGGTCAGGATGCCCTGCGAGACCTGCATACCCACGATGTCCTCGGGGCTGGTCTCGAGGCGGACGAGCACGACCTTCGGCATGGTCTTGTTTCTGACGGCTTCCTCGGCCTCCTCGGCGGAGAATACGATCTGGCCACAGGCAGAGCCGGGGGATGCGGCAAGGCCCTTGCCGATGGCGTCGGCTTTTTTGAGCGCCTCGGCGTCAAACTGCGGGTGCAGGAGCGTATCGAGCTGCTTGGGCTCGACGCGCAGCACGGCCTCGCGCTCGGTGATCATGCCCTCGTCGACGAGGTCGCACGCGATCTGCAGCGCCGCCTGCGCGGTGCGCTTGCCGTTGCGGGTCTGGAGCATGTAGAGCTTACCGTCCTCGATGGTGAACTCCATGTCCTGCATATCCTGAAAGTAGTGCTCAAGCCGGTTGGCGATGGCGACGAACTCGTCGTACACCTCCGGCATCTGATCCTGCAGGTGGCTGATCGGGCTCGGCGTGCGCACGCCGGCGACGACGTCCTCGCCCTGCGCGTTGATGAGGTACTCGCCCATGAGCCGCTTCGCGCCCGTGGCCGGGTCGCGCGTGAAGGCCACGCCCGTTCCGGAACGGTCACCGGAGTTGCCGAACGCCATCTGCTGGACATTGACGGCGGTGCCCCACTCATAAGGGATCTCGTTCATCTTGCGGTAGACGTTCGCGCGCGGGTTATCCCAGCTGCGGAACACGGCCTTGACCGCCTCGATGAGCTGCTCGTTCGGGTCCTGCGGGAAGGGCTTGTGCTCATTGTCCTCATAGATCTTCTTGAAGATGACGACGAGCTGCTTGAGATCATCGGCGTCCAGATCGACGTCGTTCGTGACGCCCTTGGCGGCCTTCATCTTGTCGATCTCATCCTCAAACAGGCTCTTGGACACGCCCATGACGACGTCCGCAAACATCTGTACGAAGCGGCGGTAGCTGTCGTAAGCGAAGCGGGGGTTGCCGGTCTTTTTGGCCAGGCCCTCGACGGATGCGTCGTTCAGGCCGAGGTTGAGGATGGTGTCCATCATGCCGGGCATGGACTGGCGCGCGCCGGAGCGCACGGACACCAGCAGCGGGTTTTCCACGTCGCCGAGCTTTTTGCCGGTCAGCTCCTCCAGACCCTTAACGTGCGCGAAAATGTCCGCCTGGATCTCCGCATTGATCTGGCGGCCGTCCGCGTAGTACTGCGTGCAGGCCTCGGTCGTGATCGTGAAGCCCTGCGGCACCGGCATACCGGCCGCGGTCATCTCCGCAAGGCCGGAGCCCTTGCCGCCGAGAATGTTGCGCATCGCGGTCTTGTCGCCGCCGAACGCCTGGCTGCCTTCGCTGAAATAATACAGATACTTTTTGCTCATTCCATTACCTCCATCTGTTCTGGTTTTTGGCGATTTCTTTTCGTTATTATTATAGCAAAACCGGGGCGACCCCGCCAGAATGAATGTGCGCAAAGTCGTCCAAATCTTCACAATGTCAGGAGCCGGTTTTTATGCAGTTTGCAAGATTGTGCCCATATTCGTAGAATTTTCCGAAACCAAATACAGAATTTATGAATTTTTGTGAATGATGACAGACAAAAATGCAAAAATATCCTTCCCTGCTTTTTCTCACACACGCCTGTCGAGTGACACAGTTTGGAAATTTTCGCAGTCCCAATGCATTATAACTGCGTTGTAAAACATTAGAGTAATATACAGCAACTGTGCGCGAAGTACAAAAACAGGATTTCCTTTGGATTATGTGCTATAACATACACAACCGCAATTCCCCGACTTTCGTCCGTTTTACGTCATTTGGCGGAGTTTGTGATGATAAGAAAGCATGAAAACTGATATACTTTGGAGGGAAAACATGATGAAACACAGCAAACGTTTTCTGTGCCTGCTGCTGACGCTCATTCTGGCCGCGAGCCTGTGCGTCTTTCCGGCGGCGGCCGCAGACCAGACCTGCCCGAGCAGCAAGGACGACCCGGTCGTGTTCGTGCACGGCCTGATGGGCTGGGGCCAGCGCGCCGGCATCAACGCCGTGCTGCCCTACTGGGGCATGACCACCGGCAGCCTGACAAGCTACCTCAACTCGCTCGGCTATGAGACGTACTCGGCCACCGTCGGCCCGATCTCCAGCGCATGGGACCGCGCGTGCGAGCTCTATGCCCAACTGACCGGCACGACGGTCGATTACGGCGCGGCGCACGCTGCGGCGCACGACCACGCGCGCTACGGCATCACCTATGACCAGCCGCTCTTTGCCGGCTGGGGCACGAAGCGCGCCGTCAACCTCGTCGGCCACAGCTTCGGCGGCGCGACCACGCGCCAGTTCCTCGAGCTGATGGCCAACGGCAGCGCCGAGGAAGTTGCCGCGGCCAAGGCGGCCGGCACTGCGCCGAGCCCGCTGTTCACCGGCGGCAAGCGCAGCTGGGTGCACTCCATGACCGAGATCGCCGCGCCCCACAACGGCACGACCTTCATCGAGTCCAACGGCGCGATCATGGACGCGGCAACAAATCTGGCTGAGACGCTCGCCAAGGGCTTCGGCATCACGGAGATCAAGAATCTCTATGACTTCCAGCTTGAGCAGTTCGGCATCTACAAGGATCCGAACGAGACCGTGCTCGAGACGCTGCAGCGCGTGTTCAGCACCGACTTCATGTCGCACAACGACAACGCTTTTCTCGACCTGACGATCGACCGATCGCTCGAGATCAACGACGGCATCGGCATCGAGCCGAACGTCTACTACTTCTCCTACGCCGGCAACCAGACCGTGCAGGACCCGGTCTCCGGCAACTACATCCCGTCGGCCAGGATGTGGACGCTGTTCTACCCCGGCGCGATCAACATGGGCAAATACTATGACAAGTACACCGCCGGCGGCTTCTACATCGACCAGAGCTGGCGGCCGAACGACGGCATGGTCAACACCGTGTCCGCCTTCTACCCCATCCACAGCGACGGCACCTGCCTGACGCGCGACGGCAGGCAGGGCTGGACGAATTACGACGGCTACTCCAACATCCATTTCAAGCCCGGCATCTGGTATGTCATGCCCGTGCAGTCATTTGACCACATCCAGTTCGTCGGCGGTATGCTCAACGGCAGCCTTGTCAAGACGCACGCGCTCTACCGCGGCGTCATGGAGGATATCTACAACACCTATACCACCGCGCCGAGCGGCGGCAGCTTCCCGTTCACGGACGTGGCCGAGAGCCGCTGGAGCTATCCGTACATCCGGGAGATGTATGAAGCCGGCGTGATCGACGGCATGACGCCGACGACCTTCGAGCCGGCCGGCAATGTCACGCGCGCGCAGTTTGTGAAGATGCTTGCCCTGCTGCAGAGCGCGGACGTGTCCGCCTATGCGTCCGGCCCATTCACCGACGTGCCGGGCGACGCCTGGTATGCGCGCTACGTCAACTGGGCGGCCGCGAACGCGATCGTCAACGGCACGAGCGAGACGACCTTCGATCCAAACGCGGCGATCTCGCGGCAGGACATGGCCGTCATGCTCTACCGTTATGCGCAGCAGTACGGCATCGCGCTTCCGGAGCAGACCGCAGCCCCGTTCACGGACGAGGGCAGCGTCGCGGCCTACGCCCTGCCCGCCGTGCAGGCGCTGCACCGCGCCGGCGTCATCAACGGTATGCCGGACGGCAGCTTCCGCCCCTACGACACCGCGACCCGCGAGCAGGCCTGCGCCGTGCTGTGCGCGCTCTGAGCACCAGAACGCAAACGTCTCCCGGCTTCGGCCGGGGGACGTTTTTTGCATTTGTGCACAGCTGTCCGCGCGGTTGTGCGACAGATGCGGCCGTATGTCCAAAAACATCACACGCAGCCGAATCTGATACAAAATCTTCTGCGTTCCCCGGATTGCAAACCGGTGCGGTCGGAATTATAATACTCAAAAAATAAATGCGCGCTGCGGCGCGCCGGAAAGGAATGTATGCAATACCATGAAAAAGAGCAAGAAGTTTCTGTGTCTGCTGCTCGCGCTGGTGATGGCCGGAAGCCTGCTGCTTCTGCCGGCCGCCGCCGCAAACACGCAGCAGTCCGGTGCCGAACGCTACCCGACCGTTTACGTCCACGGCCTGATGGGTTGGGGCACACGCGACCAGATCTACGCCGTGACTCCGTACTGGGGCCTGACGAGCGACCTGATGCCGTACCTGACGAGCAAGGGCTATGAGAGCTATGCCGCCTCCGTCGGCCCACTGTCGAGCGCGTGGGATCGCGCGTGCGAGCTCTATGCCCAGCTCACCGGCACGACCGTTGACTACGGCGCGGCCCACGCTGCCGAATACGGCCACGCGCGCTACGGCGTGACGTATGACAAGCCGCTGTTTGAAGGCTGGAGCGCGGACAAGAAGATCAACCTCGTCGGCCACAGCTTCGGCGGCGCGACGATCCGCCTGTTTCTGGACATTCTGGCCGACGGCTCTGCACAGGAGCAGGCTGCGGCAAAGGCCGACGGCACGGAGGTCTCCCCGTTTTTCCAGGGCGGCAAGGCCGACTGGGTCTATTCGCTGACGACGCTGGCAGCCCCGCACAACGGCACGACCTTCCTCGAATGCTGCGGCGACATGACGCAGTTCGCCGCCGAGGTCTCGACCACCATGGCAAAGCTGCTCGGCATCTCGGACTTCAAGGGCGTGTACGACTTCCAGCTCGAGCAGTTCGGCTTCTACCGCAAGGACGGTGAGACCGTGCTTGAGGCGCTCGACCGCGTGCTGCACTCGGACTTTTTGTCGCACAACGACAACGTGTTCCGTGACCTGACGATCGACCGCGCGCTGGAGCTCAACGACGACATTGAGATCCAGCCGAATGTGTACTACTTCTCCTACGCCGGCGACAAGACGCGCCAGAGTGCCCTCACCGGCGAGCGCACGTCGGCCGCCGATATGACGCCGCTGTTCGTGCCGTTTGCAAACCAGATGTGCAGCTATTATAACCAGACGACTGCCGGCGGTTTCCAGATCGACAAGAGCTGGGCGCCGAACGACGGCCTTGTGAACACCGTCTCGGCCCTGTACCCGACCAACAGCGCCGGAAAGTGCCTGACCAAGGGCGGCCAGACCGGCTATATCCAGCGCGACGGCTACTCCAACGTCAGCTATCAGCCCGGCGTGTGGAACGTAATGCCCGTGCGCCACTATGACCACGGCAACTTCATTGCCGGTATGCCGGTGCCCAACCTGTCCTCACAGAGCACAACGGCCCTGCGCCAGTTCTACCTGAGCCTGATGGGCAATCTCTCCCAAGTGACCTCGGCGCCGACCACGCCGGATCAGCCCGCCGGCCTGCCGTTCACGGACGTGGCCGAGAGCCGCTGGAGCTATTCGTACATCAAGGAAATGTATGATGCCGGCGTCATCAACGGCATGACCGCCACGACCTTTGCCCCGGCCGCGAACGTCACGCGCGCGCAGTTCGTGACCATGATCGCCCGGCTCGCCGACGCGGACGTGTCCGGCTATGCGTCCGGCCCGTTTGCCGATGTGCCGGCAGGCAGCTGGTACGCGCCCTACGTCAACTGGGCGGCTGCGAACGGCATCGTCAACGGCACGAGCGCCACGACGTTTGATCCGAATACGACGATCTCGCGTCAGGACATGGCCGTCATACTCTATAACTACACGCAGCACTTCGGCGTGCAGCTTGACCAGAAGACGGTCACTGCCTTCACGGACGAGGGCAGCGTCGCGGCCTACGCCCTGCCCGCCGTGCAGGCGCTGCACCGCGCCGGCGTCATCAACGGCATGCCGGACGGCAGCTTCCAGCCGTACGCCACCGCGACACGCGAGCAGGCCTGTATCGTGCTGTGCGCGCTGTAACGCATCCCACAAGCCAGAATTTTGCCCATCCGGAGCGATCCGGATGGGCATTTTTCATATCCCGCGCACACTTCCCTTGGATTCTCCCGGCGGCGGTGCGTAAAATCTCTCTGCACACACGCAGCGGAGGGAGACGCCATGGGAAACGATCTGCAGAAAAAATACGGTCTGCCGACGGCGATCGCGCTCGTCGTCGGCATCGTCATCGGCAGCGGCGTGTTTTTCAAAGCCGAGAAGATCCTCACCGCGACCGGCGGCAACGGCCGCGTGCTGCATCTTCTTTTGCGCGGCGGCCGTCGTGTCGCACAGCCGGGACGTACTCGCCTACCTGAGCGTGTTCGCGGTCATCATGGCGCTGAGCATCCCGTTTTACCGGCCGGAGGCGAAAACGCAATGACCGCCGCTTTTTCATTGCCCGCGCGCCGCCGGTGTGGTATACTCACGGCAGACACCGAAACGAGGCGACGACATGGACATTCTCTATCAGGACAACAGCATCCTCGTGTGCATCAAGCCGGCAGGCGTGCTGTCCACGGACGAACCGGGCGGCGTGCCCGAGCTGGTGCGGCAGGCGCTCGGCGACCCGAAGGCCTGCGTGCGCACCGTGCACCGGCTAGACCGCGTGGTCAGCGGACTGATGGTACTCGCGCGCACCCCGGCGGCCGCGTCGAAGCTCTCGGCGCAGATCCGCGAGCACGACTTCGGCAAGACCTATCTCGCCGTCGTGCACGGAGAGCCGGACGCCCTGCAGGGCACGTACCGCGACCTGCTGCGGCGCGACCCGAACGAGCGTAAGACCTACGTCACGGATAAAATGGCCAAGGGCGTGCAGGAGGCCGTGCTCGACTATGACGTGCTCGGCACGCGCGCAGAGCTCTCGCTCGTGCGCATCTATCTGCAGACCGGGCGCACGCACCAGATCCGCTGCCAGTTTTCCGCACGCGGTCTGCCGCTCTGGGGCGACAAAAAGTACAGCACGCTGCCCGATGACGGGCCGATCGCACTCTGGTCGCACTGTCTGCACTTTGCCCACCCAGAAACCGGCGAGGTGCTCTACTTTGAGCAGCAGCCGCCGGACTGCTATCCGTGGGATCGATTTACCGAATTGGACGACTGAAATTCCCCGCGCTGCCGCGCGGGGAAAGTTTTTACACAATTCTCTGCCGTTGTCCTATAAATTGTCTTGCAAATGACACTCTGTCCCGATATAATGTACACAAATTGCCGGTTACTGTGAGAATTTTTAATGCGGAAACAATCACTTGACTGGAGGTTATTATGAACAAAACGCGCAGATTTTTGTCCCTGCTGCTCACGCTCGTGCTCACGCTGAGCCTATGCGTGATCCCGGCTGCCGCCGCGAATACCCAGGCCCGCTCAGACGACCCGGTCGTGTTCGTGCACGGCCTGATGGGCTGGGGGCAGCGCGACAAGATCAACCGCATCATGCCCTATTGGGGCATGACCACAGGCAGTCTGCCGGACTATCTGGCCACGCAGGGCTATGAGACCTACGCCGCCTCCGTCGGCCCGATCTCGAGCGCATGGGATCGCGCGTGCGAGCTCTATGCGCAGCTCGTCGGCACACGCACGGATTACGGCGTCAAGCATTCTCAGGACTTCGGCCACGACCGCTACGGCATTGACTACGAGCAGCCACTCTTTGACGGCTGGGGCACAGAGCGTGCCGTGAACCTCGTCGGTCACAGCTTCGGCGGCGCGACCACGCGTCTCTTCCTCGATATCCTCGCCAACGGACGTCCGGAAGAGGTCGCCGCAGCCAAAGCCGCCGGTGTCGAGCCGAGCCCGTTTTTCCTCGGCGGCAAGGGCAGCTGGGTACACTCATTGACCGCCATCGCCGCACCACACAACGGTACGACGTTCATTGAGACCTGCGGTGACTTTACGATGGTCGCAGCCGAGCTCGCCACCTCGATCTCCAAGGCGCTGGGTCTGTCCGCATTCAAGGGTGTGTACGACTTCCAGCTCGACCAGTTCGGCATCCGCAAGGACGACGGCGAGACCTTCTCGCAGGCGCTCGAGCGCGTGCTGCACTCGGACTTCCTCTCGCACAATGACAACGCCTTCCTCGACCTCACGATCGACCGCGCGCTCGAGATCAACGACGACATCGGCATCGAGCCGAACGTCTACTATTTCTCCTACGCCGGAAACCGGACCGTGTCGAACGCGGCCGGCGACAGCTTCTCCCCCTCGCCGGCTATGTGGGGACTGTTTCACCCGGGCTCGGCGAAGATGGGCAGATACTATGACCGCTACACCGCCGGCGGCTTTTACATCAACAAGCGCTGGCTGCCGAACGACGGCATGGTCAACACCGTCTCCGCCCTCTATCCCACCCACAGCGACAGCACCTGCCTGACCGGTGACGGCGCGCGCGGCTGGAAAAACTACAACGGCTACACCGACACCACATTCCGCCCCGGTCTCTGGTATGTGATGCCCGTGCAGACGCTCGATCACATCCAGTTCATCGGCGGTATGCTCAACGGCAGCATCCTCAACACGCGCGCGCTCTACCGCGACATCGTGCAGGACATCTACAGCACCTATCCGTGACGGGCGCACACTGCCCGGCATGACCCAACAGCAGAAGGGACGCATCCGCTTGGATGCGTCCCTTTTTTCGTGCGCGCCAAACGCTGTTGCGCACTGCACACGGCGCCGGGAAATGATCGGCAGGTTTTCGTCAAAATGTCTTGCAATCAGCATATTCCGCAAGTATAATATAGACACATTGCCGGTTGTGCGAGAAGGATGAACCTGTGAAAACAACAAGACAAGGGGGTAAACCATGAAAAAAACACGTCGACTTTTGTGTCTGCTGCTCACGGTGGTGCTCGCGCTGAGCCTGTGCATCATCCCGGCCGCTGCCGCAGACGGCCAAGCCCGCTCAGACGACCCGGTCGTGTTCGTGCACGGTCTGCTCGGCTGGGGACAGCGCGACAAGATCTACCGCATCATGCCCTACTGGGGCATGACCACAGGGAGCCTGACAGACTATCTGTCCGCGAAGGGCTACGAGACGTATGCCGCCTCCGTCGGTCCGCTCTCGAGCGCGTGGGACCGCGCGTGTGAGCTCTATGCGCAGCTCGCTGGCACGCGCACGGACTACGGCGTCAAGCATGCGCAGGGCTTCGGCCACGAGCGCTACGGCATCGACTATGAGCAGCCGCTCTTTGACGGCTGGGGCACAAAGCGCGCCGTGAACCTCGTCGGCCACAGCTTCGGCGGCGCGACCACGCGCCTGTTTCTTGAGATCCTCACCAACGGCTGCCCGGAGGAGGTCGCTGCGGCCAAAGCCGCCGGTGTGGCCCCGAGCCCGTTTTTCCTCGGCGGAAAGGGCAGCTGGGTACACTCGCTGACCGCGATCGCCGCGCCGCACAACGGCACGTCGTTCATTGAGTGCAATGCAGACTTTACAAAGGCTGCGTCCGAGCTTGCCACCTCCGCATCCAAGGCGCTGGGGCTGTCCAAATTCAAGGGTGTGTACGACTTCCAGCTCGACCAGTTCGGCATCCGCAAGGACGACAATGAGACCTTCGCGCAGGCGCTCGAGCGCGTGCTCAAATCCGATTTCCTGTCGCACAACGATAACGCCTTCCTCGACCTCACGATCGACAAGTCGCTGGAGATCAACAAGGGCATCGCCATCCAGCCGAACGTCTACTATTTCTCCTACGCAGGCGACCAAACCTCGACCGACCCGCGCACCGGCAACCACTATCCCACCGTATCGGCCATCCCGTCGAACGGTATGTGTGCGCTGATGCTGTCGTTCTCGTACAACATGGGCAAATACTATGATAAGTACACCGCCGGCGGCATCTACATCGACAAAAGCTGGCTGCCGAACGACGGACTGGTCAACACCGTCTCCGCCCTCTATCCGACCACGACGGACAAAAATACCACCGAGTGCCGCACGCAGGACGGCTCGCAGGGCTGGGTCAACTATGACGGTTATTCCGATATCGCCTTCCGTCCCGGCATCTGGTACGTCATGCCCGTCACACGCGCCGACCACATGCAGTTTGTCGGCGGCATCGCCAACAAGAGCGTCATCGAGACGCACCTGTTCTATCGAAACCTGATGGACGATATCTACGGCACCTACGGCTCCGGGCAGCCGGAGGAGCAGCCCTTCCCGTTCACGGACGTGGCGGCTGGCCGCTGGAGCTATTCGTATATCAGGCAGCTCTATGAAGCTGGCGTGATCGACGGCATGACCCCGACGACCTTCGTCCCGACCGGCGACGTCACGCGCGCCCAGTTCGTGAAGATGCTCGCCAGACTGCAGGGCGCGGACGTCTCCGAATACCGGAGTGCCGGGTTTGAGGACGTGCCGGCCGACGCATGGTATGCGCCCTACGTCAACTGGGCAGCTGCCAACGGCATCGTCTACGGCATTTCGAGCACCGAATTTGCGCCGAACGCCGACATTTCGCGCCAGGACATGGCCGTGATGCTCGACCGCTATGCGCAGCAGTCCGGCATCGTGCTCGGCACGGACAATGCGGCCGTGACGTTCACGGATGAAGCCGACATTGCCGCCTATGCACTGCCCGCCGTGCAGGCGCTGCAGCGTGCCGGCATCATCAACGGCATGCCCGACGGCAGCTTCTGCCCGCGCGGCAGCGCGACCCGCGAGCAGGCGTGCGCCATGCTCTGCCGGCTCTGAAGGACAAAACAAGACAACAAAAGGACGCATCCGAATGGATGCGTCCTTCCGCTTGGATAACAGGAAGAGAAAGCAAAATCAGAAAGAGAAAGCAAAGAGCGATGTCGGATCAGGGGTGCGGCTTGCCCTCGCGGTAGTTTTTCATGACGTCGCGGAACAGCTCGCCGCTGGTCGGCGGCGTCCAGATGATGGCGTTGGCGCCGGCGCGGATGGTGGCGCGGATGCTCTCGTCATCCGCTCCGCCGGTCGCAAGGATGGGGTAGTCCGGGAAACGCTCGCGGATCTCGGCCACGATCTCAGGCGTCTGCGCGCCGGCGGCTACGTTTAGGATCGCGGCGCCGTCCTCGATGCGGTGGCGGTAGTTCGTGTCGGCATTGGCCACCGTGACCACGACCGGCACGTCGACGCTGCTGCGGATGCGGTTGAGGATGCGGCCCGGCGTCGGCGCATTGACAACCACGCCGGTCGCGCCCTGCATCTCGGCATACATGGCGAGGTTCACGACGCGCTTGCCCGTCGTCAGCCCGCCGCCGACACCGACGAACACCGGCAGGTCGCTCGCCATGAGCAGCGCCTGCGTGATGACCGGCTGCGGCGTGAACGGGTAGACCGCAAACACCGCGTCGGCGTTGACATTGCGGATGATGGCCAGGTCGGTCGAGAACACCAGCGACTTGATGCGCTTGCCGAACACCATGATGCCGCTGCACTCGTCGATCACGCTCGGTACGCGCAGCGCAAACTGGCGCAGCGTGCCATCGATCGGCGCAGGCATCTGCGGGGCGACGTGCACGTTGCCCGGCGTCGTCACCTGGCGGTCCGCGGCGGCGGCCGCATCGTCGTCCACACCACCGAGCTGCAGCGGTTCATTGTCCGCTGCGGAGTACGTCAGGACCTCCGGGTCCTCGGTCATATCAAAAATGAGATCACGATCTTTGCTCATAGCGATACCTCCTTGTCGTTTTGGGGGAGTATGTCTTGACTTTTGCGGCCGGTTGTGCTTTACTGAGGGGCAGAAAAGCTTGATTCGGCCTGTAGCGAGAAACCAAAGTTTCGTTTTTTATTAACGTAACTTTGGTATAAACCATTTCTACGGGTTTGTCAAGCCTTTTTCCGAAAAAAGTTTGAAAAAATTTGCTTTACGGAATGGGAGGTCATTTTCATGGGCAAAGACAACGACGAGGCCGCCGGCGGTTTCGGCAGCGTGTTCCGTGACCGGCTGACCTATCTGATGAACGGCAACAACGTGTACGGCAAGCCCGTTAACACGCAGGAGCTGGCCGATGAGATCGCCATCAGCCGCCCGGCCGTGCGCAAGTATCTCAAGCCGAACGACCGGCGCGAGGTCACGGTGCCGTCGGCACTGGTCGTGAGCCGCATCGCGCGGTATTTCCGCACGACGCCGAACTTCCTGCTCGGCTTTGACGAAGCGGCCGACGACGCCGATGCGCAGCGCGCCGGCGAGAGCGACGTCTACAGCTCCCTCGGCCTGAGCCAGGAGGCCATCGACGGCCTGCACCGCCTGCATGCGCAGGCGGTCACAGACCCGAAGGCCGCCGAATTGCAGCGCCTGCTCGACAAGCTCATCTGCAGCTATGCACACGAGGCGGACAAGCTGCTGTGATCCGACACGACAGACACCCCCGACCGGAGTTTATCTCCGTCCGGGGGTGTCTGCATACTATATTCTCTTATTCTCTAAAAATATATGAATAAACGGCCGCGCCGGTTGACCTGACCGCGAAAAAAGCGTATGATTGAGTGTAACTATCCTGAGAGAAAAAGAGGAAAAACTATGCAATCGTTATCGCCGCAGGAAAGGGCCTGTCCGCACTGGCTGCCCGGTGTGCTCATCAGCCTGTGTGCCGCGCAGCCGCTGCTGGATGTGCTGTCATTCTGGACGCAGGATCTGGCCTGGGGCAGCAAGCTGACGCTGTCGCTGCGCCTGCTGATCTTTCTCGGCGTCATGCTCACGGGCTTCGTGCTCTCGGAACGCCGGCGCTTTTACTGGATCGCCGCTGCCGTGTGCGCCGCACTCTATGCGGGGCACGTGCTGGCGTGCCTGCGCGCCAACGCTCCATTCACGACCGCGAACCTGATCTCCGACGCGACCAACTTCATCCGCTTCGCGCAGCTGCCGCTGTTTACGATCGCTTTTATCACATTCCTGCGCTGCTGCCGGCAAGGCTTTGCCAGCCTGGAGCGCGGGATCACCATCGCCTTCTGGATCATCGCCACTGTCGCGCTGCTCAGCGCACTGACCGGCACAAATCCCTATACGTATCCGGACAAGCGCATCGGCCTGTGCGGGTGGTTTTACTTTGCCAACAGCCAGAGCGCGATTTTGTCGATGCTCGTGCCGCTCGCGCTGTGTCCGGCACTGCGCAGCGGGCAGATCCGGCGCTGGCTGCCCATCGCCGTCGTCGGCTTCGCGGAACTATTCTGCTTTGCGACACGTCTGGCCTATATGTCCCTGTTCGTGACGGCGATCGGCATGGTCATCACGCTTGCGCTCACAAAGCGCGGCAGCGCAAAGGTCTGCGCCGTGCTGCTGCTGTGTGCCGCCGTCTGTGCGGCGGGCTACACCGTGTCCCCCATACACCGCAACCAGCAGGCCGTTGCGGCCAACGCCGTGCGCAAGCAGGAGAACATCGACCGGCTGGTCGCGCAGGGCAAGGCGGAATTCGGCGATCAGGGGTATGCCTACCTCACCTATGCCTATGATGAGTACCTCGGCGGGACTGTCGAGCGCTACGGACTCGAGGCCACGGCGGAAATGTACGGATACTCCACCAAAGCTGCCGACATCACGAATGTCCGCACGATCAAGATCAACTACTGCCGCCTGATGCTGAACACCGAGCCGCTTACCAGCCGCCTGTTCGGCCTGAGCTACGACGAGATGACCTACCATGGGTACTGCTATGACGTGGAAAATGACTTCCACGGCATCGCGTATCTGTACGGCTGGGCGGGGCTTGCGTGCCTGTTGGCTTTTCTGGGGTATTTCCTGGTCATCATCGTGTGCGCGCTCATCCGCAATGCCAGGCGTTACTTCACGGTCGAGGCCGGCGCCTGCGGCGTTGCGCTGTGCACCGCCCTCGCCCACATTTATAACACCGCCGGCGTACTGCGCCGCCCAAATGCATCTTTTTATCTCTGCCTGATTCTGGCATCCATCTGGTACCTGATCTATATCAGAGATTACGACGACTCAAAGGAGAACTGATATGTCCGAAGAAAAACACTCCCTGCGCGAGCGGCTCGCGCCGATGCTGCCGAAGTTTCTGATGATCCTTCTGATCCTGCAGCCGCTGATGGACATCCTATCCTTCTGGACGGACCGGCTCGGTATGAGCAACACGATCACATTGCTGCTGCGCTTCGCCGTATTCGCCGTTGTGTGCGTGCTCGGGTTTGTGACCTCGTCGCGCAAAAAGGTCTACGGCATCGCCATCGCCGCCTGTGCCTTCCTGCTCGTCGGGCACTGCATCTCCTGCTTCATCGTCGGCTATGAGCGCATCGTCTATGACCTGACCAACTTTGTGCGCGTCGTGCAGATGCCGCTGTTCGTGCTGTGCTTCATCTCGTTTCTGCGGGCAAACGAAAAGTGCTACCGCGCGTTTGAGACTGGCCTGATGCTCGACTTCTGGATCATCACGGCCTCGGTCGTCGTGAGCGTGCTCACACACACCTCCTCGGCGACCTATCAGTCCACCAACGTTGGCATTCTCGGCTGGTACTCGTTCGGCAATGCACAGAGCGCGATCATGAGCATTCTCGCGCCCATCGTCATCCTGCTGTGCTACCGCAGAAAGAACTTCCTGCTGTTCACGGTCACGAGCGTCGCCGCGCTGGCGCAGCTCTATCTCATGGGCACGCGTCTGGCATTCTTCTCGATCGCCGTGGCCGCGCTGGGCGTGCCGGTCGTGCTGGTGCTGACCGGCAAGGCCCGCGCCTCCAAGCGCTACATTGCCGTGCTGGTGCTCATCCTCGCCGCGTGCTGCGCGACCTACAAGCAGTCGCCCATGTATATCAACCAGAACCGCTACAACGAGGCCATGAGCTACAAGCAGAACGACGCCGAACGCATGATCCAGCGTGCCGAGGGCAACAAAACCGGCACTTCCACCGTCACGCCCGAAGAGCGCTACCACGCCCTGTGCACGATCTATAATTTCTACTCCCCGAATATGTGCCAGCGCTTCGGCACGGCGCGCGTCATGTCCGCCTACGGCTATTCCGATCAGGTCACGGACATCACGGCGACCCGCCACCGCAAGATCGTCTTCTGCGAGATGCTGCTCGACGAGCAGCCGTTCACCTCTCGCCTGTTCGGCATGGAGCTCGGCCGCATGGCCTTTGACGGCGAGATTTATGACGTGGAGAACGATTTTCACGGCATCTGCTTCCTCTACGGCTGGGTAGGTCTGGCCATGATGGTCGCCTTCATCGGCTATTTCCTGTACCTGATCGTCAAGTGCCTGATCAAAGATTTCCGCAAATACTTCACGGTGGAGGCCGGTGCCTTCGGCATCGGGCTGTGCCTGTGTCTGGTGTACGCCTACTTCACTGCCGGCGTACTGCGGCGACCGAACGCCTCGATCTACATGTCGGTGCTGCTGGCCGTGGTCTATTACCTGACGCAGATGCGCAGTGAACAGCCGGACGCCCTGCCGGACGGAGAGGAGAAACGCGCATGATTTTCAGTGTTGTCATCCCGGTCTACAACGTCAAGGACTACCTGCCTAAGTGCATCGACTCCGTGCTGGCGCAGGATTTTGAAGACTACGAGGTCATCCTCATCGACGACGGCTCGACCGACGGCGAGAGCGGCGCGATCTGCGACCGCTATGCTGCGGCGCACCCGGAGCGCATCCGCGCCATCCACAAGCCGAACGGCGGCGTGGGTGAGGCGCGCAACGTCGGCATCGAGGCGGCGCAGGGCGAGTACCTGATCTTCATCGACAGTGACGACTACATCGCCCCCGACATGTTCCGCGTTCTTGCCGACGCCGTCGCCCGCTTCGGCAGCGACATCATCGGCTTCGGCGCGGCGCTCGAGGCAGACGGCGTCGTGGTCAAGGAGCTCGTGGATCACCTGCCGACCGACCGCACCTTCACGCTCGCCGACACGCCCGAGCTGATGCAGACCATGCCCTCCCCCTGGAGCCGCATCTGGCGGCGCAGCCTGTTTCTGGATTCCGGCGTGCGCTACCCGGCGCGCATCTGGTACGAGGATCTGTGCACATCCGTGAAGCTGCTGGCATTGGCCAAAAGCGCCGCCTTCGTGCCGGACATCCTGTATTACTACGTTGACCGCACCAACTCCATCACGCGCAACACGAACACGGCGCGCAACGCCGAGCTGTTCACAGCCTTTGACAACCTGCTCGACTGGTACCGCGAAAACGGCCTGTTCGAGCGCTACTACAACGAGCTGTCGCGCCTGGCGGTAGATCACGTGCTGCTCGCGGCCTCGGTGCGCGTGCTGCGCGTGGACCCGGAGAGCGAACTGCTCGGCCGCTTTCAGGACTATGTGCAGGCGCAGTTCCCGGACTATCTCGACAATCCCCTGCTTGCGCAGCTCTCCCGCAGCCACAAGCTGATCCTGCGCCTGCTGCGGCAGCGCAAATACCGCACCGTGCGGGCACTTTTTGCCGCCAAGGACAAACTCGGCTGAGCGCCCGGACTGGAGGAAGCTATGAAATTCAGTGTCATCATCCCGGTCTACAACAGCTGGGAATACCTGCGCGAAGGCGTGGACTCCGTGCTGGGGCAGACCGGCGCGGACTTTGAGATCCTGCTCGTGGACGACGGCTCGACCGACGGCGAGAGCGGCGCGCTATGCGACACGCTCGCGCGCGAACATCCGGACTGCATTCGCGTGCTGCACAAGCCCAACGGCGGCGCAGGCGACGCGCGCAACGTGGCGCTCCCGCTCGCGCAGGGTGACTATGTGCTCTTTCTCGACAGTGACGACACCTACACACCGGACGCCTTCGCCGTATTGCGCGCAGCACTGGACGAGACGCAGGCCGACGTGTGCTATTTCGGTCTGCGCATGACCGGCGACAACGACGGCGCGGTGTTCACCGACGACCTGCCGCTGCATACGCCGCTGACGCTTCAGGAGACCCCCGCCCTGCTGCTCAACCGCCCGTCGGCCTGCATCGCGGCCTGGCGGCGCACCCTGTTCACGGACACGGGCATCCGCTTTCGCGCTCGCGGCTGGGGCGAGGATCTGTGCATGACGCGCAAGATGCTCACGGCGGCGCAGTCCGTCGTGATCCTGCCGGACGTGCTTTACCTCTACCGGCAGCACGAGGGCTCCGTGACCAAGCGCGCGCTCGACGCCAACGCCGAAATCATGGACGCGATCGACGACGTGCTGACGTGGTATCAGGCGCGCGGCCTGTTCGAGCAGTATGAAAACGAGCTCGGTAAGCTCTGCGTGGACAATGTGCTCTACGATGCGTCCGTGCGCATTCTCAAGGCGCAGAGCGCGCACCCACTGCTGCCGCAGCTGCTGGACTTTACCGCCGCGCGCTTCCCCGACTACCGGCACAACCCCTATCTGAAAGGCTATCCGGCGCGCAAGAAGCTGGTGCTGTCCCTGCTCGGGAAGAAGCAGTACCGGGCGGTGCACCTGCTGTTCGCCGCCGCCGGACACTGACACTATGAAGCATCACAATCAACTGCGTTCCGGCTCTCTGCTCACGTATGTGCAGATGACGCTCAACATCATCGTCTCGGTCGCCTACACGCCGTTCATGCTGCGCATCCTCGGCAAGAGCGAGTACGGCCTGTACTCCACCGTCGCCTCGACGATCGCCATTTTGTCGGTGCTCAGTCTCGGCTTCGGCGGCAGCTACGTGCGCTATTACATCCTCTACCGCAAGGAAAAGGCGGACGATAAGATTGCGCGGCTCAACAGCCTGTTCCTGATCGTGTTTTCCGTCATCGGGCTCGTTGCGCTCGCGTGCGGCCTGTACCTGACGTTCCATCTGGAGATGGTGTTCAAGACCGGCCTGACGGACGCCGAGTACCACACGGCGCGCATCCTCATGCTGCTGCTGACGGCGAACCTCGCCGTGAGCTTCCCGATGAGCGTGTTCAGCAACATCATCAGCGCGCAGGAGCAGTTCGTGTTCCTGAAGGCGACGGAGATCCTGCGCACGGTCGTGTCCCCGCTCGTGACGCTGCCGGTGCTGCTGGCGGGCTACGGCTCGATCGGCATGGTCGTCGTCACGGTGACGATCTCGGTATTCGTGGACGTGCTGCGGCTGATCTACTGCTTCGGCAAGCTGCACATTCGGGTCTCGTTCCGGAACTTTGACGGCGCCGTGCTCAAGGACATTGCTGTGTTCTCTGGCTTCATCGCCATCAACATGGTCGTCGACCAGGTCAACAACAACCTCGACAAGCTCATCATCACGCGCTACTGCGGCACGGCCGCCACGGCAGTCTACGCCGTCGGCCAGCAGCTGCACACGTACTTCATCTCGTTTTCGACGGCGGTGTCGTCCGTGTTCACGCCGCGCATCCACCAGCTCGTGCAGGACAACAAGGACGACAAAGCGCGCCTGCGCACCGTGCTCACGGAGCTGTTCGTGCGCGTGGGGCGCATCCAGTTTCTGATCCTGTCGCTCGTGTGCACGGGCATCATCTTCTTCGGCAAGCCGTTTATCTATTTCTGGGCCGGACCGGGCTATGACGATGCGTATATCATTGTGCTGCTGCTCATCATCCCCGGCATGGTGCCGCTGACGCAAAACCTCGGCATCGAGATGCAGCGCGCGCAGAATCTGCACAAGTACCGCTCGATCATCTACGGGGCGATGGCCATCGGCAACCTCGCCATCAGCATCTGGCTGTGCCAGTACCTCGGCGCGATCGGCTGCGCGATCGGCACGGCCGTCGCCGTCGCGCTGGCAAACGGACTCGTGATGAACATCTTCTATCAGCGGCGGCTGAACATCGACGTGACCGTGTTCTGGAAAAATATCGGGCGCATGACGCTCGGCCTGCTGCCGCCCGCCGCGTGCGGCGTGCTGATGATGCTGTTTGTAAACCTCTACAGTATTCCGATGCTGCTCGGCGGCATCATCGTCTACACAGCGATCTACTGTGCCTCCGTGTGGCTGCTGTCCATGAACGGATATGAAAAGGCCCTTGTCGGCGGCATGGTGCGAAAGGTGCTGAGAAAATGAAACAACGCTTGAAACGTCTGCTCGTGCGGCTGCTGAGCCTGCTGCCCGGCAAGCCGGTCATCCTGCTCGAGAGCGCGCCGCCCCTCGGTGACAACACCGGCGCCCTGTACCGGACGCTGCTGGCCCAGGGCTGGAACGACCGGTACCGGCTCGTGTGGGTCGTGCCGGATCCGGCCGCTTTTCGGAACGTACATGAAAAGAACGTGTCCTTTGCCGGCACGCGGGGAACATGGGCGCTGCTGCGGCTGTTCTGGCTGCGCGCCCGCGCCGCTGCCATCGTGGACTGCAACGGCCAGCTCCAGAAGCTCCGGCCGGAGACCGTGCATCTGTACCTGACGCACGGCAGCCCGCTCAAGAGCGTGCACGACTACTATTTCTGCGACCCGACGACCGACTGGGCGCTGAGTCAGGCCCCGTTTTTTGACGCCGTGAACAGCTATGAATTTCACATCCCGCCGGAAAAGCTCGTCACGCTCGGCTTCCCGCGCAACGACGACCTGTTCACGCACAAATGCGACCTGAAGGACATCTTCGGCGCGGAGTTTGACCGCTTCGTCGTCTGGTATCCCACGTACCGCCAGCACAAGAACAACCTCGTTGCGACGACGGACATCTCCGTCCCCGTCATCCATGACCCGGCGGCGGCCGCGGCCGTGAACGAGGCCGCGCGGGCGACGAACACGCTCGTGATCGTCAAGCCCCACCCGGCGCAGGACCTGTCGCACATCCGCGCGCTGGAGCTGAGCCACCTCCGCTTCATCGACGACGGGCTCTTCGCCGCGCACGGCATCACGTCCTACGAATTTCTCGCCTGCACGGATGCCCTCATCACGGACTATTCCTCCGTGCTGTTTGACTATCTGCTCACGGGCAAGCCCGTGGGGCTGACGTTCGAGGACATCGACGCCTACGCCAAGCAGCCGGGCTTTGCCATCGACCCGCAGCCGCTGCGCGAGAGCGCGGCCCCGCTCGACACGCCGGACGATTTCCGCACGTTTTTCGAGCAGCTCGCCGCGGGCGATGATCCGCTGCGGGCCAAGCGCCTGCAGCTCACCAAGCTGACCAACCAATACACAGACGGACACTCCGCCGAGCGCGTCGCCGCGTTTCTGGCCGAGCGCCTCCGGGAAAGGGAGCACACATGAGACGTGTCATCACTTACGGCACCTTTGACCTGCTGCACTACGGGCACATCAACCTCCTGCGCCGCGCCAAGGAGCAGGGCGATTACCTGATCGTGGCGCTGAGCACGGACGAATTCAACTGGAACGAAAAGCGCAAAAAGAGCTACTTCTCCTACGAGGATCGCAAGCGGATGCTCGAGGCCATCCGCTACGTTGACCTCGTCATCCCTGAGGAGAGCTGGGACCAGAAAGTCACCGACGTGGACAAATACCACGTGGACGTGTTCGTCATGGGCGACGACTGGAAGGGCAAGTTCGACTTCCTGAAGGACAAATGCGAGGTCGTCTACCTCCCCCGCACGCCCGAGATCTCCACGACGAAGATCAAGACAGATCTGCACACCTGAATGATGCACGAAATGCCGCCCGGCTGATGTCGGGCGGCATGTTTTTTGCTCCCGCGCCATAGAGTGGTACAAACTGCGTCGGGAGGTCGCGCGCGTGCACACAAATCACAGGCTCATCGTCAACACCGCGCTCATGACCGGCTCGTCGATCGTGATGCGCTGCATCGGGCTCGTCTTTCAGGCATGGGTCGTCGGGCGCATCGGCGCGGCCGGCATCGGGCTGTACCAGCTCGTCATGTCGGTGAGCGTGCTGTTTGCAACCTTCGCCATCTCAGGCATCCGCTTTGCCACCACGCGCCTGATCTCCGAGGAAATGGGGCTCGAGCGCGGCGCGGGCGTCACGGGCGCGATGCGCCGGTGCGCGTGCTACGCGCTGTTTTTCGGCCTGTGCGCGGGTACGATGGTGTATTTTCTGGCCGAGCCCGTGGGCTTTCTCTGGATCGGCGACGCGCGCACGGTGCGCTCGCTGCGCATCACGAGCATCAGCCTGCCGTGCATCGCGCTCTCGTCGGTCATGGACGGGTATTTCACCGCCTCCGGCCGCGTGTGGAAGCCGACGCTCGTGCACCTGATCGAGCAGCTGGTGAGCATCACGTGCGTGATGTGGTTTTTGTCCTTTGCGGCCGCCGGCGACCTGGAGCAGAGCTGCGCCGCCGTCACGGCGGGCGGCGCGTGCGCGGACGTGGTGTCGCTGCTGCTGATGACGGCGATGTACGCGCTCGACCGGCGCAAATACCGCCGCGGCGGCGACACCGTGCCGCACCTGACGCGGCGGATGCTCTCCGTAGCGCTGCCGCTGGCGGTGTCGGCCTATGCGCGCACGTCGCTCACGACGCTGGAGCACCTGCTCATCCCACGCGGGCTCAAAAGCTCCGGCCTGACGGCCGACCGCGCGCTCGCGGGCTACGGCATCGTGCACGGCATGGCGCTGCCGGTGGTGCTCTTCCCCTCGTGCCTGCTGTACGCGCTGGCGGATCTGCTCGTGCCGGAGCTGACGACGGCGCAGGTCTCCGGCCGGTGCGGGGACATTCGGCGGCTGGTGCGCGCACTGCTGTATCGCTGCCTGCTGTTCGCGTGCGGCACGGCCGTGCTGCTGCTGGCGTTTTCCGGGCCGCTCGGGCGGTTGATCTACCACTCGGACGACGCGGGACGGTACATCCGGCTGCTGGCCCCGCTCGTGCCGGTGATGTATCTCGACACCGTGACCGACGGCTGCCTGCGCGGACTCGGCCAGCAAACGCGCTGCATGGCCATCAACGTGCTCGACGCCACGCTCGGCGTGGTGCTCGTGTGGGTGCTGCTGCCGCGGTTCGGGCTGGCTGGGTACATCTTCATTTTGTATTTCAACGAGTGTGTGAATTTCACGCTCAGCTTCACCTTGCTGCTGCGCACGGTGCGCCGCATCTGCACAGATGAAAAACCGCCCGCAGGCTGATGCCTGCAGGCGGTTCTTTATGTACGATCTCAGTGCTGCGGGGTGGGATTCTTCGACTGGACCTGCGGCTGGACTTTCTCCTTCTTGCGCAGCTCCGGGAAGAGCAAAAACTCCACGCGCTTATACAGCAGATACGTCAGCGCCGAGTCCACAACGCCCTTGATGAGGTTGAACGGGACGACGGCGAACAGCACGAGCGTCGGCACACTGGTGATGCCCTTGTTCACAGCCGTGCCCATGGCGACGATCTGATCGATCGGCAGGTGGAACAGCTCGGCGAACTTCGGGATCAGGTACAGGGCATTGAAGAGGCTGCCGAAGACCGTCATGCACAGCGTGCCGACGGCCATGCCGATGATGGCGGTGCGGCGGTGTTGTAGCCGGTTTGCCCATCCCCAATAATTATACCCTTCCGGATAGTTGCCGTC
>OGZK01001257.1_pt1 | contig 24512 bp, 20 predicted proteins | sample 1576791 | NCBI WGS metagenome assembly OGZK01 (sample SAMEA3541556, study PRJEB24748) | human gut metagenome | biome: human gut; feature: human-associated habitat; material: faeces | place: China | collected 2012
CACCTGTGTCTGTTTCATGGGCGGTGATGCTTCACCCGCAGAAGTGGAACAATTAGCTGCTTTTTTACACAAGCAGACCATCACTCCGGTAAAAGTCGGATGGTACTCCGGGAAGAGCAAGCTGCCGGAGCACTTTGATGTATCTCATTTCCAATATATAAAGTTGGGACCTTACATCGAGTCTCTGGGAGGATTAAAATCTGAAACGACCAATCAACGGTTGTACCACATAGAAAATGGAATAATAGAGGATATAACTTATCGTTTTCTCCCCCATCATTCCAAAAAGATTTCTTAATAAGAGAAACGCTCAAACGGAGTATGTTATATTTACCGTTTGAGCGTTCTTTTTTCTAACTACTTCTTTTCATTCGTATTTATGATTTCAGTACCCGCTTCAATCTGTTTAATCCTTCTATCAACCGCTGTCGCGGACAGGCAATATTGATACGGATAAATCCTTCACCAGCCTCTCCATACAGGATGCCTTCGTTCACCCAAAGTTTTTCTTTCTTCAATAAGTCTTTGACTATTTCCGCTGACGCCTGACGCAGAACCGAACAATCTACCCAAACTAAATACGTACCTTCCAACATCATTACAGGAAACTCCGGAAGGTAGGTCTCGAAATAACCTTTTAAATAGATGTAATTCGCAAACAAATAGATTTTAAGTTCTTCCAGCCATTCTTCACCCTCATTATAAGCAGCTATCAACGCCTCCACCCCAAAAGGATTCACATCACAGACTTCATTTATATTAATTGCTTTATCTATCCGCCTCCGTACATCTGCATCTGCGGAAATGATATTGGCTATCTGAAGTCCTGCCAAATTAAAGGCTTTGCTAGGCGAAACAAAAGTGACCGAGTTCAGTAGGAATTCTTCTGATATAGAAGCAAAAGGAGTATATTCATGCCCCAGAAATACCAATTCACAATGAATTTCATCCGCAACCACAAACACATTATTTCGAAGACAAATCTCACCTATCCGCCTTAACTCTTGCTTGCTCCACACTCTTCCGGCAGGATTGTGCGGATTGCATAACAACAGAAGTTTGACCTTCGGATCTAAAGCTTTCCGCTCCAAATCATCAAAGTCAATCTGATAGCCCCTGTTTCTATATACCAAAGGATTGGCAATCATCTCGCATCCGTTATTACGGATAGAGGAGAAAAAACAGTTATATACAGGTGTCTGCACCATTACTTTATCTCCGGGCAGTGTCAATGCTTTAATAACAGCAGATATTGCCGGCACAACGCCGGTGGTGTAAATAATCCATTCTTTCTCTATCCGCCAGGCATGTCGTCGAGCAAACCAATTTACAACAGCCTCGTAGTATGCATCAGGTACACGTACATAACCGAAAATCCCATGTTCCACCCGTTTCTTCAATGCCTCCACAACAGGGGGAGCCGTACGGAAATCCATATCAGCTACCCACATCGGCAATACATCCGCATCTTCAGCCGAATCCCATTTATAAGAATTCGTTCCTCTGCGTGGAATAATTTCATCGAAATTATACTTCATATTTCAATTAAAACAGGTTAGATCGTCCCAAAGTTTCAATTCGCAATTTGCTGGTGATTTAATATTTTCGTCCCAAATGATTGCTCCGAAACTTTCGGCAACAATACTTCCCGTACGAGGATTTTTTACGCTATGAACGGGACTTTTAATCGTTGCCTTCACACTACTGTGTTCAAAAGCAAGGTCAGCATCTTCCGCCATCGTACAATTTTCCATCACCAGATCATGTGCGTAGCAAAGCGGTTGAGTCCCCGAAATCCTGCAATTTACCAGACGTAAGTTTTTAGAATGCCAGCCCAGATATTCTCCGTTCAGCTCGGAATCATAGACTGTTACATTTTCCGTATTCCAGAAAGCATCTTTGGAGTTGATAACTGCATTACGGATTTCTACATTCTTGCAATATTGGAACGAATAGTTCCCGTTTTGGGCATAGTTTTGTATCTTAATATTCTCACTGTGTATAAAAAGGTAATCCGCTTTATCAATCTGTACGTTCTTCAGCTCTATATTACGACAATACCAAAACGTTTCCAAAGCATTAGGCAACTGCACGTTTTCGAGTTTTATTCCGTCCATTTCACGGAACATCTTCGGTGCTTCTACCAAGGTATCTGCCATTTGCAGACTTTGAGAGTACCATAGAGCAGCACGGGCTCCCTCTGTAAAGAGACAGTTTTTCACAATGAATCCGTTGGTATGCCAAAAAGAATATTTTCCTTCAAAGCGACAGTTGATTGCTATAATATTACTACATTCTTTCAACGCAGATTCACCGGCGTGAATTGTTACATCTTCCAGTTGAAGGTCGTGGGTCGCGAACAGAGGACGTTCGCCTCCATATTCTTTATTTCTTATTTGTTCCATTAGTTTATTCTTTAATCTGTTATTTCAAAAGTTACATTTACACTTCCTGTTATCACTATTTCTTCAGATACTCCTTGAAGAAAGATTCCAGCTTGTCAAATGGTATAAGGCTTACACGGTCGTAAAGGTCTACGTGTCCGGCGCCGGGTACTATATACAGTTCTTTAGGTTCGGCGGCCAATCGGTAGGCGTCTTCACTAAATTCACGTGAGTGGGCATTTTCACCGGTGATGAAAAGCATAGGACGGGGTGAAATAGTCTCAATATCTTCGAAAGGATAGAAATTCATAAATTTCACATTGCTTGAAAGTGTAGGATGAGTGGTGGTCATAGGAGTTGCTCCGTCGGGGGTAAATTCTCCTCTTTGTGTACGGTAGAACTCATAGAACTCCCGTTCAATCGGACTGGACTTTTCTGTCAGTTGATGTACGGTGCCACCTGTATATTGAGTTTCTCCACCTAAAAATTCAGCATAACGCTGTTCTGCCGCTTCAGCCATTATTTGCTTTCTCTGTTCCAATGTCAATGAGTGTTTTAACCCGTTACGGCTAGCCGTACCCATATTGTACATACTGATTGTCGCAATGGCTTTAAGGCGAGGGTCTATTTTCGCTGCACTGATAGCAAAACTTCCACTACCGCAAATACCGATTACTCCAATCAGATTCCGGTCAACAAACGGACGGGTACCTAAAAAATCAACTGCGGCACTAAAGTCTTCCGCATAAACTTCCGGCAGAACAGCATTACGCGGCTCGCCTTCACTCCCACCCCAAAAAGACAGGTCTATGGAGAGTGTTACAAAACCCCGTTCGGCCATTTTCGTTGCGTAAAGGTTCGCGCTCTGTTCCTTGACAGCTCCCATTGGATGTCCGACAATGATTGCAGGGTATTTGTCCCCTTCTTTCATATTCTTAGGCAGAAACAAATTTCCGGCTACCTTCATTTTATACTGGTTGGAAAAAGAAACTTTCTCCACACTTACCAAATCACTTTTATAAAAGTTATCTGCATCTGTCTGTGCAGAAGAAAAACTAGTTCCAAGCATCATCATAAATACAGTTGTTAATAATAAAATCCGTTTCATATCTCTTATTTTTAATTATTAAAGAATTGATTGTCTACTTTCTACATTGCAAAAATACGATGAAAGAAAGAGACCGTTTGTAGATGAATTACTGACATAATAACCCCAATTACGGATTATATTTTTTTATCAAGTGCTATAATATCTATTCTAACTTATTTAAGGAAATGAGGTAAGTATCAAAACCAAGGAAGCCAAAGTCAGACTTCCTACTTTAGCGAACGCCAAATTTATTACGAGAAGTAACTAAAGAATCATTAAACAAAATGAGAAAAGTCGAAACTGAAAAAGAATTCTGATGAGTACTTCCAGTTCAAAAGGATAAAGACAGCCCCAAAAGGCCTTTAGGCAACCACGCTACCATACTGATTGCCAACAAATTACATTTTCACTTATTTATTAATAAAATCTCAATACACTAAGTCACATTGACAAATAAATATCTGTTTTGCCGAATTATCGTCAAATGCCTCTTCTTCAAATCCGCCATACTTATGAATAATATGAAAACCATTCCATTCCAAATATGAATCTAACTCTTGAGGGAAGAACATTCTCATATCCAGATTTTGAATAGAGTTGAACTTACCATTGATAAAATAATGCCATTCGATACGGTTAATCTGAGTTTTATTTTCATATCGCATTGTCTGCTTTATCAATACTTCTCTACCGTCATCGGTTGTATATGCAGCAATTTCTTTCTGCTCTTTTTCACCTTCAACTATATATTGGATATTCGGATTAAAACAATCAAACAGAAATAAGCCACCGTCTTTGAGGTGATTCTTAACGACATTAAATACCTTAAATAAATCTTCATTCTTATATAAATGATGAATTGAATTAAACGGAATAAAGATAAAGTCGTATTTTTCCGGCAAATCCAAAGTTCTGATATCTGCCTCGATAAAACTTATTTCTAATCCTGCTTCGGAAGCTTTAATTTTTGCCTGGGCAAGCATTGAAGGGGTATAATCAATCCCAGTAATATCATATCCTTCCTTTGCAATGAGCAGAGTGAGCCTGCCCGTACCACAACAAAGTTCAAGTATCCGTGCATCCTTGTTTTCCGGCAGCCATCGCTTATAAAAGTACCAATCATCTAGATTGGTATTCATTGCATCATAAATATTTGCATCATAAATTAAATCACCCACTTTATAATCACTATTCATATATGTTGTCCTCCAATATATATTATCTACTATTTTTATGTTTATCGTCAGTCCTATTTTCCAAGGTCGGTAATATAGGTAAAATAATCCGTAATCTATATACAAACCGAATCTAAAATCAGCAGTATCTTTGCAGTGTGATAAAGATAATAGGTATAAACGTAAAAAACTGTTTGATATGTACTTAGAAAATATTTATTCTCCGGCAGATGTAAAGAAGCTGTCGGTAAAAGAGCTAAACGAGTTAAGTGATGAAATCCGTGTGTCACTCCTACAAAAGTTAAGCGAACATGGCGGGCATTTCGGACCCAACTTCGGAATGGTGGAAGCAACTATTGCCTTGCACTATGTATTCAATTCTCCAAAAGATAAAATCGTATTCGATGTATCGCACCAAAGTTATGTACACAAGATGCTGACTGGCCGTAAAAACGCTTTTCTTCATCCGGAAGAATACGATCTCGTGTCCGGTTATACCGAACCACAAGAAAGCGAACACGACTTCTTTGTAATCGGTCATACTTCTACTTCTGTCAGTCTGGCCACCGGATTGGCAAAAGGACGCGACCTCACAGGCGGCAATGAAAATATCATAGCTGTCATAGGCGACGGCTCCTTAAGCGGAGGGGAAGCTTTTGAAGGACTGGATTATGCAGCAGAGCTTGGCACCAACATGATTATTATCGTCAATGATAACCAAATGTCTATCGCTGAAAATCATGGAGGTCTATACAGGAATCTGAAAGAATTGCGTGACAGTAACGGTCAGTGCGAATGTAACTTCTTCAAGGCGATGGGACTGGACTATATATATGTAAATGACGGTAACGATGTACAGGCGTTGATTGAAGCATTCTCCAAAGTGAAAGATATTCAGCATCCGATAGTAGTACACATCAACACTTTGAAAGGTAAAGGTTATGAACGTGCCGAACAGGATAAAGAGACTTATCACTGGCGCACTCCATTCAATCCGGAAACCGGAGAAGCAAAAGTCAGTTATGAGGAAGAAGATTACAGCGAAGTAACCGCTCAATATCTGCTGAAAAAGATGAAAGAAGATTCTCGTGTGGTGACAATCACTTCGGGTACTCCTGCCGTTCTCGGATTCACTCCGGACCGCCGCCAGGAAGCTGGCAAACAGTTTGTAGATGTCGGTATTGCAGAAGAACACGCAGTAGCTCTTGCTTCGGGTATCGCAGCCAATGGCGGAAAACCTGTTTACGGAGTGTATAGTACATTTATCCAACGTTCATACGATCAACTTTCGCAAGACCTCTGTATCAATAATAACCCGGCTGTTTTGTTGGTATTCTGGGGTACACTGTCCGGTATGAATGATGTAACTCACCTCTGCTTCTTCGATATTCCGCTTATCAGTAATATTCCGAATATGGTTTATCTGGCACCGACTTGCAAAGAGGAATATCTTGCTATGCTAGAATGGAGCATCCGCCAAAATGAACACCCGGTTGCTATCCGTGTGCCGGCAACAGATGTAATTACTTGTGGGGAACCGGTGGAGACTGATTATAGTGTTCTCAATCGCTATAAAGTAACGCATCGTGGATCGAAAGTAGCCATTCTTGCTTTAGGTTCGTTCTATGGATTGGGACAGTCGGTTGCATCACTTCTGAAAGAAAAAGCCAATATTGACGCAACGCTTATCAATCCTCGTTACATCACCGGTGTAGACAACGAACTGATGGATGAACTGAAAGCAGATCACGAATTAGTGATTACGTTGGAAGACGGTGTATTGGATGGCGGTTTCGGTGAAAAGATTACCCGTTATTATGGTGCTACAAACATGAAAGTTCTGAACTTTGGAGCTAAAAAAGAATTTGTTGACCGATATGATATACAGGAGTTTCTCCGTGCCAATCATTTGACGGATGAACAGATTGTAGAAGATATCACAGCAGTGATCGGTTAAAATCAAACCCATGCACTATATATTCAGGTAGGTTGATGTATACGGTCTTTAAGGACAGTTGCATCAACCTACTTCCATTTTCATTCAAATCAGTCAACTTATTATTTAAATTCATTATATTCTCTATTCAGTTCAGTAATTCCCCATTCAGTTCAGCAATCCTTTCCGTTCAAATCAATAATCCTTTCCGATAATTCAACGGAGTCTGTCCCGCATTTCTTCTAAAGAACTTACAAAAACCGGCTGCATCACTAAACCCCAGTTTAGCAGCAATCTCGCCAACCGTAAATTTGGTAGAACTCAATAAAGTACGCGCTTCCATTACTAACAATTCATTAATAAGGCTATTGATAGTCTTACCTGTTCCAAGACGTACAATGCGTGCCAGGTACTGTTCACTAATAGCCAGTTTATCCGCATAAAAGCTCACGAAATGTTCTTCCCTGAAATTACGGGTAACGAGTGCATGAAATTCTTGCAGAACGTGATCTTTACGACTGATCTCTTTTTTGATAACGGTCTTTCGGGAAAGAAAATCTGCTATATCCAAAAACAGAGAATTGCACGCTGCCTGTATACGCCGGAAAAGGAAATGATGTTCAATATTCATCAGATGCATCAATACTTCCAGCTCCTTATGGATGATTTGAGCTTCATACTCTGTCAACTGAATCGTATATTGCTTATTCCGCCTCATGGTTGCCAACAAGATTGCCGTGATTTGTGTCAGATAAGAATCGTCCGTCCGCATAGATTCGGAAAGGGCGAGAGTGATAAATTTAATATCCCGACTTGAATAAAGATGTTCTGTGAGATAATTTGCTCCATGAATAAGTAACATATTCGGTTCTATCGCAATAAACTCTCCATTCAGTAGAATTTCCGAACGGCCTTCAAGAACGAATATCATATAAAGCTCCCGATTGAAATAACATTCATTTGCCGGATAACTTCTGTCTTTATATTCACTCCGGAAACAGACTACTTCCTCTTTATAATGAGGAAGTTCAGGATGCTCCTTCAACAACTGTGTATTATCAAATATACGAGATTTTACCATTTACACCTTTATTTTATGACGTAAAAATACGATTTGTTTCGGATATGACAAAAACTGTATGGAATTAGATAATCTATTTCAGAGTAAAAAACAGGACCTTTGCATATCCTTTTCAATACATGAGAAGGGAATCAATAGAAAGAGGTTAAAAAGACATGGAAATGAAAGAGATTTTTAAGAGGTATTTAGTGTTTGTTATCGGACTCTATTTTTTAGCGGCAGGTATCGTGTTGATTATACGCTCGGCATTGGGAACTACTCCCATATCGAGCATCAATTATGTGTTAAGCCTGAATAGTCCTTTATCGTTGGGTACTTGCACATTTATCATCAACATGGTACTTATCCTAGGACAATTTTGGTTAATCCGAAAGAATAGAACCCGACAGGATATTATTGAAATTCTTCTTCAACTACCGTTCTCTTTTATCTTTTCGGCATTCATTGATTTCAATATGATGCTGACAAGCGAACTGCATCCCGCTAATTATGGTATGTCGATTGCTTTATTACTTACAGGATGCATGGTGCAGTCTATCGGAGTAGTGCTTGAACTGAAACCAAAAGTAGCCATGATGAGCGCAGAAGCATTTGTGAAATATGCATCCCGCCATTATAACAAGGAATTTGGAAAGTTCAAAGTTTATTTTGATATTACTTTGGTTACATTAGCCGTGATTCTCTCGCTGCTGCTGACTCAAGGTATTCAGGGAGTACGAGAAGGATCACTCATTGCCGCTTGTATAACGGGGTATATCGTCAGCTTCCTGAATCAGAAGATAATGACTAGAAAAAACCTCCATAGATTACTACCGGTCTGGAAGTAAGCCCTATATCTATTTAAAATAAACGCCTTATAAAAGGAGTCATATAAAAAGGTCAATATAAGAAAATCACTATAAAAGAAAGTCGCTTCTCTGTTAGAATCTGATTGATTCTTTCAAAGAAGCGACTCTTTATTTTAGATATAATTATACTCGTATTTACTTCTTCTGACTATCTATCTCTTTCAGAAGTTCATCCACAGCCACCTTTAGTTGGGTATCCTCTCCTTTGACTACTGTTTCCGGATTATTGGCAACCTTTACATCCGGTTCCAATTGGGTATTTTCCAAATAACTGCCGTCAGGCAAACGATAACCGACGATAGGAATACCAAAAACCAGTGAAGGATCTTGTAAAGTTTCCCAAGACACACTTGTCATAGTACCCGGAACAGGCATACCGACAAGTTTGCCAATCTTTTGATGTTTATATACCCACGGAGTTCCGTGTGCATTCGAATAGTTAGCTTCACATTGCAACATAATGGAAGGTTTGTTCCAACGACGACTCGGCATGTCACAGGCTTCACGTCCGCGTACCACTTGTGTGAAGTATTTCTGACCACTGAACAGTATTTCAATATCTTCATGCAGACGGCCACCACCGTTGAAACGGGTATCAATCACAATGCCTTCGCAGTTGTTATATTTTCCCAGAATGTCCGAGTATACAGTACGGAAGCTGTCATCTCCCATCGACTGAATATGAACATATCCCAAACGTCCTTTCGACCATTTTTCAACATCTGCCGCACGTTGTTTTACCCAACGTTTGTATAACAATCCATTCAGTTGCCCGTTAGTGACCGGCATCACCACTTCTTCCCAACGCTCTTTACTTTGTGGATTGTAGATTGAAATCAATGTTTTCTTCCCTGCTTTATTATTCAGCAAGCAGGTTATGTCATTATCGAGAGTTATCTCTTCTCCATTAATCTTTTCAATGATGCAACCTGCCTTTACTTTGGTACGTGAATGATCGAACGGACCTTTTTCTATTATTTCAGCAATCTGCATTCCTTTTCCCTGATAATTCCAGTCGAACAAGAGTCCGAGATTAGAAGTGACATCTCCTTTTCCTTTGGGAGAATAACGTCCTCCGGTATGTGAAACATTCAGCTCACCCAACCACTCACTCAATAATTCTGCAAAGTCATAATTGTTATCAATATGAGGCAGGAACTTACGATAAGCATTAGTCATAGCATCCCAGTCAACCCCGTGCATATTGACATTGTAGAAACGTTTTTGATGCTGTTTGTACACATGGTCAAACATCGTTTCACGTTCGGCAGCCAAGTCCTTTTTCATTTCAGCCTGATAGCTGATGGACTTCAACGCATCCGACTTGGCATCCATCTTTTGCATAATCCGGCTTCCCAACAAAAAGATATCTCCTTTTTTGTCCAACATCAACGATGCCCAACCGGTATTGAGTTTGTGCAGACGCTTCGTATCTTTTTCACGGAGATTCATTTTCCAAAGGTCATATCCATCTTCGAACGCAGAGAAATAGTAAAGATCTTCCCCGTCTTTTGAAAGTATGGCACTACCCAAGTCGGATGAATTGGGAGTCAGACGTACGATACGGTCTTCAATGCCGTTCAGCTCGACAAGTATCTCTTTTTGGTCTGCCTTATCCTCGTCGATCTTGTCTTTGTCAGCATTTCCTTTATCTGCTTTTTCCGCCTTAGACTTCTTTCCGTCTTTCGTCTTCTCATCGTCTTTCTCTTTTACTTTCTTCTGTTCCTTTTCAAATTCCTTGAGTAATTCGAAATCTTCCTTACTCAAACGGTAACGATCATAAGCATCCTGATTGAGAAACACCAACATCACATCTTGCTGCGATCCCCAGGAAGCGTGCGCACGCATACCATAGCGTTCGGTTTGGAAAAGAATAGCATTCCCATCGAGTACCCAACGCGGAGCACCACTGATATATCCACTATTTGTCAGATTAGTAATTGCCCCTCCCTGTGCGCTGACAATGCCTACATCCGAATAAGGATCGTGACGGTTACCTATAAATTCAAGAGTGAACCATTTACCGTCAGGCGACCATTCGTAATCGAATCCTCCTCCGGTGTTATACCATGTAGAACCATCCGTTACCTGACGTACCTTTTTTGTTTTCAAATTGAGTACCATCAAACGATTACGGTCTTCGATAAAAGCCAATTCTTTACCGTCCGGCGAATATTGCGGATAAGCACGTTCTACCGTTTTGGACGGTAGTAATACTTCCTCTTCAATAAGAGTGGCATTAGGGAAATTCGGGTCTTCCTTACGACTTATTTTAGCGGTATAAAGTTGCCAGTTACCGGTTCGCTCACTGGCATAAACCAGTGTCCGATTGTCCGGAGCAAAAGAAACGGCAGCTTCTTTTGCCGGAGTATTTGTGATTTGCTTGGTGGTAGCATAATCAGTTGAAGTCACAAACACATCACCACGTACAATAAAAGCAATTTGTTTACCGTCCGGAGATACAGAAGCGGAAGTTGCTCCCTGCGAGAATTTAAGTGTAGCAAGCTGCTGCTCATCATCACGGACAAGTTCTACTTTTACTTTTTCCGGACGTGCGCCAGACTTCTGTGTGTATAACTCACCATCATAGGTATAGCATAAGGTGCCTTTATCGCTGACAGACAAAAAACGTACCGGGTGAGTTTTGAAAGTAGTCACAGCTTTCACTTCCTGTGGAGTATTCAAAGAGAAAGTATACACATTGAAAGAACCTCCATCACGCTCACTTAAAAAATAGACAGCATTACCATCAGGTGCATACACAGGATTACGGTCCTCTCCTCCCCGGTTTGTCAGGTTCGTATGTTTTCCCGTTTGGGTATTATATAACCAAATATCTCTCGTAATGGAAGAAGTATGATGCTTTCTCCATTCATCCTCAAACCCTTTACGATCCTGATAAAGAAAGTTCTTCCCTGTTTTATCAAAACAGACCAGTTCTGCAGGAGTGCCCAGCACTTGCTCGGTACGTCCGCCGGCAACAGGAACTTTATATAATTCCGTCATTGCTCCTGTAGGAAACAGGGCACTGCTTGCCGGATCCTGTATAGAGGCAGAGAAAAAGACATACTTTCCATCCGGAGTAAAAGCCGACGGTATTTCTGATGCAGAATGATAGGTCAATCGCCGGGCGGCACCTCCGTCAGCAGGCATGATGAATATGTCAAAATTTCCATTCCGGTCACTGGCAAACGCAATTTGCTTGCCATCGGGCGACCAAACCGGATTGGCTTCATAAGAGGTTTGTGTGGTGAGTTGAACAGCTGTTCCTCCTTGTGCAGGGACTTTATAAATGTCACCCTTGTAACAAAAAACAATTTCTGATCCATCCGGTGAAATACGTGCATCACGCATCCACAAAGGAGTAATTGCATAGCTGGATAATGCTGATAGTACCAGCGCTAAAGAAGTTATTAGTTTCTTCATATCAAATTATTATAAATTTATTCCGATAAATCGGTTTGAATTAGTTTTCCCGTGTAATTATAAAATGTGCTGTCACCAAAGTCTTTATAAAAGAAGGCATATTTATCCACTCCCGTACAATGACAAACGCCAATCTGTCGGGGAAGATATTCCTGTAAATAATCTGCAATGACCTGATATTTTTGTTTTTCCGCATTATGGATATGAAAACCTCCCAGAAGTAACTTACAAGGAGATTCGGGAAAGGCAGCCTGAACCGTACGCAAAATATTGGTTATTCCCCGATGAGAACAGGCACTTAATACAGAAAATCCTTCCGGTTCCACCAATACCACCGCCAATTCATCCTGAAAAGTATCCGGTATTTTGCATCCATCTTCTTGCTGAACCCAAAAACGTTCAAAATGGGTATCTTCCTGATTTATAATATCAATAGAGGGAAAAAGGAAAACTCCGGGAAGCAGTTCGGTCTGCTCTGTAATAAAGCGGAAACGGGAACGATCGAGGTTTTGTGTATGCATCATCCCGTTCTCACGTTCATCCTTGAATTTAGGAGAAAAAACCTCACGCTTACAGACAACGGTTGCCTGCGTATTCAATTCCAAAAAATAACGTAGTCCGCCCGTATGATCGCTATGACCATGAGATAATATCAAATAATCGACTTTTTGCAAGTCAATATGCAACAAGCGGGCATTACGGATAAACAAGTCGGATGCTCCCGTATCGAAAAGTAATCTATGTTCTTGAGTCTCGATATATAGAGAAAGACCATGTTCTGCCTGCAATTTACGTCCATAGACACAATTCTCCACAAGAGTCGTTATTTTATAGCCCATGATACTTAGTTAGTTATCAAACGAATTATACAAAATAAAAAGTTCTGCCACAAAATTATAATAATTCTGTGGCAGAACAAGCAATCCAGTCAATTAAGTAATCGTAAAAAGGGGAAAATCTGGAAAACATAACCGTCTTTTCCAGATTTCCCGTCAGGTTTTAAAAGTTAAGTTCGAAACTATATCTCAAATATTCGAACAAATCCATTTATCATATTCTTTATGAATATCTTTAATATGGAAAACAAACAGTTACACCATCTTTCCCATATTATATGCTTCCTGCATGTAGGGAGTATCTTTAATCTCTCCTACTTTCCATGCACCGATTCCATAGACCGTCCCTTTTTCCTGTGGTCCTTCCAAGCAATCGAGGAAGCCACGGAAGCCGTCGATAGTACGCTCCATCATTGCTTTATCGTTTTCTGCTGCCGCAATAATGAAATAAAATTCCTTATTAGTTATTTCCGTATAACGTGCGCAACAACGGTCAATCATAATCTTCATCTGCCCGGACATGGTATAGAAATAAACAGGAGTTGCCATTACAATCACATCGGCAGCAATCATCTTCTCCACGATTTCCGCTGCATCATCCTTCTGCGGACAAGGTTTACCGTACATACTGCAAACACTACATCCCGTACAAGGATGAACCGTTTTGTCTTTCAGAAAAATCTTCTCTACTTCATTGCCCGCCTCGATAGCACCTTTCATAAATTCATCACAAAGCAAATCCGAATTACCACCTTTACGTGGACTGGACGAAATTATCAAAACTTTTTTAGCCATAACTTTCTTTTATTACTTTTTGTTTTCAGAATTCTTTTTATCAATGATTCATGTTGCAAAAATAGACAAATAAAGGTATCCTGTATGTAGATAAATTACAGAGAAAGATACCATAATTACAGATTCTATATTTTGCATTCGTTTTAACAACTTTCTTGTATATAGTTATTCTACAAATAGTTCTGAAAGTTTCTTTCACTAATATATAATTTATATCTTTGCCCGTGATACAGACAACATGATACAATGAAAAAAATACAACTGACCGACTCACATAAAGAAAAGCTGTTTCAAATCCCCTTATTCAGGGATTTACCTTTAAACATCAAAGAGTCCTTATTGGAAAAGCTGGATTTTGTAATCTATGCGGCTAATAAAAAAGAGATAGTCGTTACACAAGGAACACCCTGCAACAAGTTATTTGTACTTTTGGAAGGAAAACTACGTACAGATATTATTGACGGATTAGGTAATGAGGTGATGATTGAATACATTATCGCTCCACGTACCTTCGCCACTCCTCATCTTTTTAATTCGAACAATACTTTGCCGGCTACTTTCACTGCTCTTGAGGACAGTGTGATACTTATGGCAACCAAAGATTCAACCTTCAAAGTAATTAGTCAGGACCCACAAGTTCTTCATAATTTTCTTTGTATCGCAGGTAATTGTAACATCTGTACTGTATCCCGCCTGAAACCTCTTTCACGCAAAACCGTACGGGAAAGGTTCATTGTCTATCTATACGAACATAAGAAAAAAGACTCGTTAGTAGTAGATATCATGCACACCCAATCCCAGCTCGCCGAATATTTAAATGTGTCACGCCCTGCTCTATCTAAAGAAATCAATAAGATGATGAAAGAAGGACTCGTCATCATGGAAGGAAAACGAATCGAGATTTTAGATAAAACAACTTTGGAAAAGTATCTGTAACGACGTATTTAGAAAAATATCCGTAACAACAGACGTAACAATAAGAGTGTAGCTATCAAGAAGTGGTTAAAACAAAAAATCATCCTCACTTCAGATATACTGTGGCAAGGATGATTTTACAAATTCAAAACTTTCAAAAACTCTCTCTTTATTTAAATTCTATCTATTCCCTTGGATTTACCACTTCACAAACAATATCTTCGGATTAATATTCAACGATAGCCAACCCCAGTCCTGCCAGCTTTTATGATTGCCGGTTTTCACAGCGTCCATCGTCTTCGTACCACGCATAAAAGAATATCCGGCAGAGAGTTTCACATCTTTCATGATCGACCAGTTTATCTGATAATCGACTTCCGAACCTAAATATTTCTTCAAGTCCTGAACCTTTACGGCTGTGCTAAAGTAGTGATAATTAAGTTCCATATCCACTTTGTCAGAAGCACGGAAACGGCCTCCGATACGGGCATCCATCAATCCAGGGGCATAACCGTTCGCAAAGGTAGAAGCATAAAAATAATCCATTGCTCCATAGAATTTATGATGAGTTCCATAAAGAGGATCGAAAGCTTTGTACTTACCGCCATTTCCCTTATCACCACTTAGATAATCAAAGCTAGCCACAGCTCCCCATGTATGGTCAAACGTATAAGCAGCCTGTATGCTTCCCATCAAAGCTGAAACTTTATCAGCAGTTTTATTCTTACCCATCTGATAGTAGAAAGCACCATCCAGATTCCAGTTACTGTTCTTATAAGTGAGGTAGGTTCCCATTGTTTGTAAGTAACGGGTGTGAGAATCATCCGTAGCTTTATCGCCCGTTTCCAATCCCAAGTTCATAAACAATAAAGAAGCCCCGAACGGAACATTGTCCGCCTTATAGTGATACCAAACGGTTTGCATATTCTTATAAGGCTGTCCCGTAGAAGAATCATAGTAAGTGCCTCCGCTTGTTCTATTGTCATTATTCTGATTAAAAGCAAGAATCAAATGCACTTCATTATTTTTGTTGGCATATCCTAGCTTCAACGCATCGTGGTAACGACCCGCTACATTCCAGTCCAATCCTCCCAAAATACGTTCATCATCATAAATCAACGACTGACGTCCCAGTTGGGCAAAGAATCCTTCGCCAAAGTTCATCTTTGCCCAAGCCTCATTCAGCATAAAACGCCCGTTCTTTTCAATCTGCGGATCCTGTCCCCAAACACCTACATGCTGTGCCGACATCTTCAGTTCCAGATCCGAACGTTTATAATCCATCGATAACCGCGCACGGTTATTGATGAAGGACGTAGGAGCCACCCCTTCATCCCGTGGAGTCAAGGCACCGTTCCGATACTCTGCACGAGGTCTGATTTGCATAGACATCGTAAATTCATTCTCTTTCTCCGTGTTTTGTGTGTATGCCATGCTTGGCAATAGCATAAGCAAGAATGACCAATAAAATGTTTTCATTGATAGTGCAGTTTAAATGATTTGATATTTCAATTTAAATTATACGTATGTACACTGACTCCTTGTGCGGACGGAAGGTAATTGATTCCATACCAACACATTTGTAATAAGACAAAAGAGACCAATAAAACAACCAATGCCAGACGTGCCTTCAATGGCTTTCCCAATCTGAAATGGATATATGCCAGATAAGCAAACCAAGTCGCTGCCGCCCAGGTTTCTTTCGGGTCCCAAGCCCAGTAGTGTCCCCAGGCTTCTTTCGCCCAGATAGCTCCTGTAAGCATACCTAATGTCATAAATGCCAAACCTACATAAGTGAGGTTATCGCACAAATCCATTTCTTTCCGTTCAATCTTTTTCTTCTTGAACCAAAGCAGATAGACAGCCATCACCGTCGCCGCTCCCAACATAGCGTAAGCAAACATATACACAATGACATGAGGAGCAAACCACGGACTTTGCAAAGCGGGCATCAACGTTTTATTGTGAATCTCCGGTTTGAAGATATTGATACAGATAAAGACGAACGAAAGGATGCAACTGAAACTAAGAATCCATTTATACTTCCAACGTACGTAGGTTATCAATCCCGCCAACGGAAGGAAGAAAGAATACCACAGCCGGGTCTCTCCCATAGTTCGCATCGGAGGACGTTCCAATGAAATCCACATTCCGATAATGAAGCTGAAAAAAATAGCCAACCCTAAGAAAGTAAATCCATAAGCCCATCCCGGTTTTGTTCCTTTCCAGGCAGCAAAAGCTCCTAAAGCCCAACAAACCAGTGCAGCTATTGCAAATAATATAAAGTACTCCCAATTCATGCTTTGTCCTCCTCTTTTCTCTTTTGTGCACTGACGAACAAGCAGACAGCTCCTGCCATCATCATTATAATTCCTGCGTAAACGAACGGTAGCCACGGATCGCGAACCAGTTCGAAGACACTGACATCACTCCATCGTCCTTTTGTCTCATCGTAGCTAAGTTGATAGATTTTCCATCCTTCTATCTCCATCGGACGGTTCACTTCAATGGTGCCTTCCGTTATCGTTCCTTCTTGTGTATAGATTTTCACTTCCGATGCAAACCGCTGCGGTTCCCGTTCCGGCATCACAAGACTGGTTAAAGAATCCAATCGGATTGCCTTATAAGGAAAGAGGAAACTGCCACAGCTTACCCAACCTTCTTTCGTTGTTTGATTCTTCTGATTGACAGCTTTCAGGTAAACAGCATAAGTTGCTCCCATCGAATGAAATTCTATAAACTTCACAGTATCTTCAGTAGCTACAGAAGCTGCCATCGGGATAGATTGTTCAATTGTCAATTGCCAGTCTTGTAATGTTCCCTTTATCACTCCCTCTTCCAGCAATACATGTTCAGGAGATTTTTCGGGAAGCGTACGCCCGGTTTCGTTGTCAATCAGCATCAGTTTTGGAGGATATTCGTCGATAGTAAAATCCTTGAGTTCGATAGCCAATGGAAGTTCAATCAGTTGACCTTTATCGTCAGTAGCCCGCCATTCGGCATTGCCCATGCGGGTTGTCATTTTCAACCGTTGCATATCGGCGTTTCCTAAAGTGGCCGCTATCAACGCGACGAATAATCCGATATGATTGAGAAGGAACGAAAGTCGTCTCCACTTAAAAGGAAAGCTGGCACGAAGTATCGTCAGTCCCAATGCAGTGACCATCCAAAAGTAAAGCAGAACGAAAGGCCAGGATGCAATCATCTGTGAGAATCCCAGCAAATCCGTTGAAGCATTTGGAGCATGACCGGAAGGAGCTTGCCGGATAAGTCCCATAACTACCGTCATGCCGACCACCCACAACAAAGCGGAGACGGCAGCGGAATAATGGCTTAACCAACTGAATAAATACACACGTTTACGAAGAAGGTGCATGGCTATCAAGGCAACGATATAAACCAGCAGCACAATCACGTTGACCGGACAGGCAAACAAATCCCAGTTAATAGCACCCACTGTCATTTGCAGCAATATGCCTATTATCAGTAATCCTGCGCCAATCGCCAACCCTTCTTTATAACTCCACGGTTTGCTCCACATATATATCTATGCTTATATTTGTTTTATATCTGCGCCAAACGTCCATTTTCTTTCGCTTTCTCCAACCAGGCGGGAACCGTTGTTTTCAAGAATTTCTCTTTCGCAGCTCTTTCAGCGTCCATATCCAAGCCGATATATTCCTGTGCCTTTGCCTTCGTCGAGATGTCCGGCATCGGAACATCACCAGTGTATCCGTTCTTCGCCAATACTTTGGATACGGCAAGACGGGCTTGCATAGCACGGTCGAGTCCGTGAGAAAGGATTCTCTGAATTTCCTGCGGTGCATGGAAAGAGCCGCCGTGTGAAGCCACTCCGAAATCCCAACGCCATTGTGCCTGACGAATCAATGCGAGAACATCTTTCATTTGAGCTTCTGTCGCTCCATTATCCCAAGCAAATTTAGCTTCGATATGCGCTTTCGCCAATTCCTGTTCCAAGCGGTTACGAATTTCGTTCGCTTTGCGTTGGCGTTCGTAAACGTTATTGCGCAAAGTCTCTTCGCTCTCGCGATGGCAAACCTGACAGGTACGATCAATCATAGCCAATGGGCTCTGAATATGGTGATCGCTGAATTTCACACCACCTTCACTCTTATACGGCATGTGACAATCGGCACAAGAAACACCTCTTTGCCCATGAATACCCATTTGAGCAATCTCATAATCAGGATGCTGTGCTTTCAGAATCGGAGTACGACTCAATTTATGGATATAATCATAGAACCCGGCCTCATCATAATAAGCCTCCATATCTTCTACCGTGAAACCTTTATCCCAAGGGAAAGTCAGGTATTTGCCATCACCTTTGAAGAAATATTCAACGTGACATTGCGCACAGACCAATGAACGCATTTCTTGCGGAGTAGCTTTGGTGATGTCTTTACCTTGGCGTTGGAAAGCTTCAATCAAAGCCGGACGGCTGATATGAAGATTCATTGTTTCCGGGTCGTGGCAATCAGAGCAGCCAATCGGATTTACGATTTCGGCCCCCATAGCTCCCCATTTATTATTATAGAAAGAATCGACACCCAATGCTTCCATCATACGGGGAACATCCGGACTTTTACAAGTCCAGCAAGTAGACGGTTGCGGACCATCCGTCGGGTTCACAGGTGCACCGGTACGTAACGATGCCGTAATATCTTCAATGGCATGCATGTGCCCCCGTGGAGTAGAATAATCTTTAGAGAAAGCGTATCCCGCCCATAGAATCACCATTTCAGGACGTTTTTCCAAGGCATCCACAGCTATATTCCCATTAAATTCGCTTTCAAAGTCAGTCTTTGCAGTTTCCGTCCAAGTTTGATATTCACGGGGGAAATCATCCTTGAATAGTTCATTTCGCGCTTCAATCCCCTTGATGACGTTTTTACGGTTGTTGAAAATGCTGGCAACTTCCGCCCTCCGTTCCATCAACGCAGAAACGCATAATCCTAAAACAAATACAACGACCATTGAACCTCCGAACAACAGCCATCCTTGCCATGATTTTAATTTCTTTTCCATTGTATATCGGTTTTATTATTTTATTACGTATTTCATTTCCTATTTATCTTTCTGATTCACCATCTTCCGGAGCCATTCGGGAACGGGCGATTCCGGAAGAGGAACAATAGCTCCCGGAGTGCCGGACAGAGAGTTTTTTCCACCATGAGGAACATCACGATGGCAATCCCAGCAAGCCTTCCCCTCTCCTACTTGTGACATCATATAATCAATCTTCCCCGTCTTCACAAATTCCGTATTGAGTTGTGTATGACAGCGAATACAATTATTCATTATCACTTCGGAACTGGCTTCATGAGCCTGAATCACCTGCGGCTCGCTTTTGGTAAGAAATGCAGCTACGTGTTTCATTCCGTCCATCCCCTTAAAGGTCCATTTTTTCACAGCATTTTCATGCGGTACATGACAATCATTGCAGGTAGCATTCCGGGCATGTGAGCTATGAAACCAAGTTGCATAGTAAGGAGTCATAATATGACAGTTCACACAGGCAGCCGGGTCATCTCCAAGATAGGTATGCGCCCGGAGCATGTACAGAAACAGTGCTCCTCCACCCACAATAACACCGCCAATGATGACAGCCGCTACCTTCCATTTAAAAGAAGGAAAGAGTCGATTTATTATTGGAAACTTCATCATACGAAATAGAATTTTTCACAAAAGTAAAGGATTGGAAACAAAAAAGGTGTAATATCTATTACACCTTTCGAAAGAAAAAATACTCTTTATACAAAAAACAGCCTATCTATCGTCCTGTAGCCAACAGATATTCCAGTTCCTTTATATAGTTGTCTATTCATTATGATGGTGGTCTTCATCTTCCACCTCATTGCTCAATTTAATATTGCGCGCGATATAAGATTCGTTGCCTGCGGCATCTGTGCAATAAACCATCAAATGATAATCCCCTGCAGTCGCATTGGCTGGTATTACAATATCGTGATGATGAATATGTGCTGTTTTCTGTCCTGACACATCATACGATCTGTTAAAACTAAAATCTACTGTTTCCTGTGCAGCCCTACTATTACCGCCGTGTGAATGATGGTCGAAATTGCTATGAATTTCTATCTTATAGGATTTCAGCATGATGTCATCCGACAAATCCATCTCAAAATGAACTCCATGTTCGTTTCCGATCTCCAATGCCTGACCTTCTTCCGGTTCATGAAGTTCAATCAAAGGTTTGATCGTATCGCTGGAGTCATCATTATCACAAGAGGAAAACATGAAAGTAACTGTTGCCAAAAGGCTAACCATTGGGAGATAAAATTTATTTTTCATTTCAGTAATTTTTTAAATGGAACTTTGATTAATATCTGGAAGTTACGTCCCGGTTCGGGAATCTCAACTTTCCTGTAAAAACTAAGATGATTGTAATATCGGGTATTGAATATATTCCGGGCGGTCAGGGTAATTTCAATTTCATTATTTCCACCTATCGGAATGTTTAAAGATCCGCCCAAATGGAAGAGATTTGCTCCGGCTGTACGGTCTTCGTTACGGTCCACTCTATTTTGCCGAGCAATGCTCTGCCATTCTGCATACAACATATACCGGTTCTTTTGCCAGGTTAATGTATTGCGCATAACAGGTGGCGGCGAGAAACTCAATGGAATATGTTCATCACAATTATAGGTGTAAACGTATTCAGCGGAAATCCGATAATTGAAGTTACGCAGAAAATCAACATCTACGGTAGCTTCAGTTCCTGCGAACAGTGCTTCCGCTCCGGTATAGCGATAGATTTGTCCGGCATGAGGCAATACAGACCACTCTCCGGTAGGACGCAGAAAGATGTAATTGCTGAACCAACTGACAAATGGAGAGACGGAGAAAGAAATTCTCCGGTACTTCAGATGATAAGAAGCGTCCAGTTGCCAGCCCTGTTCCGATTTTAAATTGGCATCTCCCTGTTCATGGCGGAAAGTGCCGTGATGTACTCCGTTGGCAGCCAACTCATTCGCACCGGGCAGGCGGAAACTACGCCCGATATTCACCTTTACCAGATGCTTGTCGGAGGGAGTCCATACCAATCCCAGAGAAAGAGAATAATCACCATAGTGTTTTTTCACCTGGTGACTGTTCCACTTATAAAGGTCTATCTGTTCCTGGGTATATCCCTGTTTTTGAAGATAATCGGCAAGGTAAACATCTTCATGCGAAGAAATATTTATGTATCCGTAGTCATACCGAGCTCCTCCGCTGACGGAGAGCACATTGTTAGGTCTGTACGTTGTAAGCCAGAGCATTCCGGTGGTGGAACGGTGATATTCGGGCAATAAAAACGAATAGCCGGCAATGTCATTCCGTTGATGCTGTCCATCCCACCCCAATGTATGTTCCCATGAAGAAGATCCGATAAAACGAGCTTTCACTGAAGCACTGAAGGTGTTCAGATTAAATGCGAGTTCTTTGTCGGGGTCTTTCTCTGGTGCGGGTTGCGAGCCATAGTGAGTATGGAAAGCACTCCATTCTTCACGGTGATTGTTCTGGAAACCCAAATCACCTGACAAGATCAGTTTCTCCCACGCATATTGCTGATGGATGGTCACCTTCAGGTGATTCACTTTACTATAAGGCAATTCGATATTACGGCTATCTCCATCATCTTCCACACGGGACGCATCGGGTATGCCATGCGCTCCGGGGAAGAAACCTGTCTTTTGATAGACATTACTCACGGAGAAATTCGCTCTATATGCCCTTCGCTGATATTGGGTAAAGAGTCCGATATTGCGTTCAATGCCTGCTGTATTCTTCAGTTTACGCCCATAGATGGGGATTCTCTGTGTCAGGTAGACAATAGAATCCGTAGGAATATGATAGTCGCCGAAGTGCTGTTCCGAATAACGGATGTAAGAGTACCAGGCATTTTTTTTGATTCCCAGCATCAGTGATCCTCCGATGGTTCCATTGACTGATTTACCCAGCAGTGTGACATCTCCAAACACCCGATTATCCACAGGCACGGCCGATGGAACAACATCTATCACTCCTCCCATCGCATCACTACCATAAAGCAATGAGGAAGGGCCTTTCAAAACATTGACCGCTCCGATGTTGAAAGCATCCAGCTCTAAACCGTGGTCGGCTCCCCATTGTTGCCCTTCCTGCTTGATTCCGTTTTCCAATACGGCAATCCGGTTGAATCCCATTCCGCGAATCATCGGTTTGGAGAATCCCGAACCAATATCCATTGCTTGCACTCCGGGAATGTTCTCCATCGCTTGCATGAAGTTTCCTGTAAAATGTTTGCGCAGAAAATCCTGATCGGCTACATCAACCGTAAGGGCAGACTTTTTCACTTGACGCTGCTGGTACGTTTCGGTCACCACAACATCAGGCAAAAGCATACTCTTGATTGAATCGGATTTCTGTGCATGGACGGATAAGGTTACAAATAGCCCTATTACGCCCGAAATAATTCCGATACGCATCAATTACAATCTTTTATTTAATGTGTAAAATGAATGTAAGGATAGATTGAAAGCCAATCTATCTCCATTGAAAGTATGAGTATGTAATCATGCGACCGGAGGCCCGCGTAAATGATGCGAATAAGTTCGTTTGCAAACAACCTTATCCTGGTAAATAATCGGCTCGTAGGGCACGAGCGTCAGTGTGCAATGAAATTCTATCGGTTGAGGTTCAGTAAAGAAAGAAAGGGAGTATTGGCAGATCGCACAATCATCAGATGATTGGTGAGAATGCTTTGCATGGGAACACGACTTTTCATCCTCACTTCCATGATAGTGAAAGGTCTTCACTACAAAGAAGGGAATGAATGTCATGAATAACATCCATGCTATATATACCCTTATATTTTTCTTTTGATACATTCTCCCTCTATTGATTAATAGAATAGCGGGACAAATATAACAGTATGAAAAATAATCAGCAAGTTATACATCTTAATATGTGTTACCGTGAATGACAAAAAACACAAAGCTGTCAGTAACAGCACGAGGATTTTTTAGTTGATTATCATTCTTCATGTTGCCAGACATAAAACACGGTTCTTCCAGCTCCACGTTTACGAAGAATCCCTTTCTCAATGAAAATATTCAAATCATCTATTGCTTTCAGCCGGGAAAGTCCGGTCAGGCTACTATATTCCAATCGGGTAATACCACCATTTTTCTTTAGAAATTCCTGTAAAAGCTGTTGGCGTTGCTCCATAGAAAATTCCACTTTTTGAGAAGAGTGTTTGGATTTGTCCACACGTTCCAACTCTATTTCACGCTTAATCTTCCTTTTGAACCCTTTGGAAGTGCGCAAACTCAGCCTTGACGACCAGATAGTACTGGGTGTTGGTGGTAGTCTGGATCCGGTAGGGATCGCCGTTGAAGTCAAGAGCGCAAAGTCCCCTTTCGCGTCTTTCGACGAAAATGGCGCATAGGTCGCGTCAGTGCCAATGCGAATGCTCTGCGGCAGAGCAGCAAACACGCTGGCCGTGCTGCTCATTCCCACGAGTAAAGAGAGAGCCAGAATCGTCTTCTTCATACAGTACCCTTAAGTGTCGTGTCGTGATGTGGTGCGTTGCTTGTTATGGTGATTGCCGATCAATCCTGCAGTTTTTGTGCCATCTTCCCGGTGCGTGCCGGGAACAGGGTTAAATTTGTTAAAATAAAGTTGCAGGATTGTCTTAAAAGGGAAGATACCAGCATTACTGGCGAAACCGCAGCGCCTGAGCGCAAAAAGACGAAATAAATGTCGAGGATTTGATCGCGGCAACAAATTTGCACCACCGCAGCGCAAGCGTACATTTCATGCACCACTATAGTGCGACGCTAGGCCCCCTGCCAGCGGGTAAACAAGTCGTGCTCCAGACTAATATCAAATTGATCGAGTACCCGATTGACGGTCTGGTTGATGACATCGTCCAGGCTCTGCGGCCGGTGGTAAAAAGCCGGTACCGGCGGCATTATCACCGCCCCCAGCTCTGCGGCCTGAACCAGCAGACGCAGATGGCCCAAA
>OGZK01001261.1_pt1 | contig 24484 bp, 32 predicted proteins | sample 1576791 | NCBI WGS metagenome assembly OGZK01 (sample SAMEA3541556, study PRJEB24748) | human gut metagenome | biome: human gut; feature: human-associated habitat; material: faeces | place: China | collected 2012
TTTTAATGTAACATATATTTTATTTTTGTGCAATTGTTTTGTGGAATTTTTTATTTATATTTAATTATCTTCAATATGTGTTTCAGTTTGATTTTGATTATTACTTTGTGTATTTTTGATGTTTTCTGATGGGTTAGCATATGCAATTACTAAAAATATAACCCACATAATTGCAATTATAACAATCTTTTTCTTTTTATCTAGTTTGTTATTTTTTGCTATAAAATATGTTGCTGTAAATGGTAATAAAAATATCCAGGCTAATATTAGCCAGAATGTCTTATTATTTTTCTTTTTTGAGGTATTATTAACATTATTTAAATTATTATAATTGCTTTGTGCTCGTTTTTGCTCTTGCTGAGCTCTAATTCTTCCTTTTTCAAATTCATAGCCTGATTTTTCCATGTCGTCGTATTTTATATGTTGGACTTCGTCATCTAATTTGTATTTTGTATTGCAATATTGGCACTCAATATATTTAGCATCTTCTTCAACTTTTAGTAGTGCACCGCAATTTTTACATTTCATTTCTAGTAGTTTCATGTGATATTACTCCTTTTTTGTAAATTTCTTTTGTTCTTTTTTATTTTGTCTAATGTAATATTTATATCTGTTAAATTTTGTAGGTTAGTCAATCATATGTCACACTTTTTTTGAAAATATATACTTTGAATACCTTATATTGTTATTAACGATTCTTCTTGACTTTTATATCTTATTAAGAACTCGTTGGGACTCAACCATCCTAACGGTCTCATTAGAAAATTATTATATTCTTTTCTCCAATCTTTTCCTCTATTCTTAAATCCTCAAAACTATAAAATACCTTTTTATAATAAAATCTTTCTTGATCTTTTCTATGACTTCTTTCTACTTTTCCATTTTCTTTTGGGGTATATGACTTTATTTGTCTATATTTTATTTTTAATTTCTCTAATGTTTCTTCAAACATCGTTTTTTGATTTCTTTTTGATTTATTCCAATTTAATCGATTCGTAAACTCAAATCCATTATCTGTTTGTACTGTTTCTATTTTAAATGGATAATACCTTACCGCCCTTTTTACAAACTCACTAGACATATATGTACTATGCTCATTTGTAAACCATGTATATCTTATTCTTGTAAATTCATCTATCGCTGTATATTGATAAAATTTTTCCCCTCTTTCTTGTAATTCCTTCGTTAAACATACTGTTGGTACATACTTTACATCTACTTGTACTTTCTCTCCTGGATATGTTACTTGTATTTTTCTGCTCTTTATCTTTCGCTTTACTTGGTGCTTTCTAATCTATCCCAAATTTTTGCAACACATGGTACAATCCCTGAATTGTTCTTGTATATCCTGCTTTCTTCAATTTTACCCATAATACCACTAATCCTGTTTCTTTATTTTTCTTTTATAATTTCTTATCATCTTTATTTTTTCTTTTGTATGTTGATTTGGATGTGAATGCGGACGTCTTGATGTATCTTTTAAGCTTTCTATACTTCCATCATATCTCGCTCTCCATCTATATATTGTTTTGGGCCATTCATTAAATCGTATTGCTGCTTTCTTTACTCCATGTTTATACGAATATTTTCTTACAGACTGTTTATATTTTATTTTTTTGTTATACTTTTATTCATAAGAGAGTGCCTCCTTGATTCGTTTATTTTTGGTCATTTAAACAATATCATTTTTGGTACTCTCTTTCAATATACTTGTGACATATCTATTTTAAACCTATATTTAGATGTATTTGGAATTTTAAATTCAATTGCAATTTCCACATTACCTGGTATATTATTATCAGTTAAAACTTTCATCATATATTGCATAGAATTATTCCATGCTTTTCTTTCACTTTCAGATGTATGATATCCCATTTTTTCATAAAATTTTCTACCAATATTTTCTTCAATTCTATCTTGAACAACATCTTCTACAAATACTTGCTTTTTTGATTCATATACTATCACAATAATGCCCCATTAATTATTACTATAACATGTTATATTTTGTACTTACTCCTTTAGCTTTATCAACTGGATATTTTTTCTTTGTTTTCTCTAATTTTTTTAATATTATTTATTCAGGATCCACTTCTAGTTTCAAAGCCAATTGAATGCAATATGTAAAAACATCAGCTAATTCTTCACAAACTTCATCTTTATCATAATTGTTATTCCATTGGGAGCATTCTAATAATTCTCCTGCTTCAATAGATATTTACTTTGCTAGATTTTCAGGTGAATGTAATTGGTACCAGTCTCTTTCTTCGTAAAATTGTTTTATTTCTTTCAATAATTATTTCATAAATACCACCATCAAAATATATTATATTTATCAACTACTATTTCTACTGTTTCATCTTCAAATATTTTTATTGCAAAATCTATTAAATTTGAATGATCTAAAATAGTATTAGTTTTAACATTATATGGTAATCCAACACCATAATAAATATTATCAATTTTGTATTTTGATAAGAATTTATTAATATTATTTATATATTTATTATTTTCAATCAATCCATTTACTTTATCAAAATCCGCTTTCACAAATCTATCTTTATTTTCAAAAAATAGGCAAATGTTATTTTTATGTGCAATAATGTCTGGTATTATAGAATCTTTATTTTTGCTTGATTTATTATCATCAGGTAATATCATTATTCCTGTTCCACTTTGAGGAAAGTCAAATGAAATTATTTTCCATTCATTTTTTTTTAAATATTTAATTATCTTTTTAGTTACATTTTCTTCCCTCATATTATCCATCTCTCCATAAAGATCCATCTTTAAATATAATTGCATCAGCAAAATACGAATATACCCTTATATGTTTAACCTTTGAATATGTCGAACCATGTCTTACTTGCATATAATATCTTGGTATATCTTCATTTTTTAATTCACTATATTCTTTTGTTTATAGATTTTTACTTCCACACATTTTTACATCAGATATAAAATCATTAATTGATGTTCCTTTAGATGATTCTATAACCAAAGTACCCTCTATTACTGAAGCTTTTCCCCAAACCATAACTAAATTATTCTTTCTCTCTTCAAATGTTTTTCCTTCTCTGCATTTTAGATAATCAATTGCAGCCAAGCATCCAGGATATGGATCTCCTCTAAATTTCGCATCAACCATATAAATAATCGTATTTTCTCTTCCTTTTAATAAACTTCCCACTTCATAATAACTACTTTCATATCTATTTAAATAATCTAATAATAGCTTTGTTGGTACTTCAATTGTTGATGTTAACGGTGAGCTATCTAGAGAGCCTCCCTTTTTAAAATATTCTTCTTGCATTATAGCTCTTTGTTCTCTTATCTTTAAATTAGACATTAAATTATTTCTTCCTTCAATAACTCCTTCGCTAATCACATTTATTATAACTTCATTAATAGCAGAAAATAAATTTTGTATATCATCATCTTTATCATCTGGACATCCAGCATATTCAACTTCCTTATTGTATTTTAAACCTTTTGTTGAAAAATTAGGTGAATCAAATGGATTTATAAAACTTCTATAATCTGTTGGAAAATAATATAATAATGCTGGTACATTATAAATATTCATAACTTCATCTAATGCTTTAAATACAAGCGGATTTATAGAATCCCATTTTACAATATCTTCTCCTGTACTTTTATTTGTTCTTGTTATTATAGCAGCTTCAGGGTAAATATAAAATGCTGGTACATTCTTTTCAACTGAAGCCGCTATTCTTGCAAATCTTTGAAAAGCATTATGTCCAGTTCCTGCCTCAGTCGATATTTCTATTGAAAATATAGGTTCAGAATTTAACTCAACAATTAAGTCAGGAGCATCTAAATATAAAATTTCTTTTATATGATCAGGCATTGTATGAAATTTTTTCTGATTGTTGGCATCACTTTCATATATTTTATTTTTTTCAAGTTTATACTCTTTAAGTTTTGTATTATTTATAATAAAATCCGCAAAACTTTCTGTACTATACCACACTTTAAACATCGTTATTTCCTCCCCCTTCTATTTTTATTTTGAATAATATCATCTGCTATTGATTTAGTTAATTCATGGATAAGTAATGGTGGAACCGCATTTCCTGTTTGTACTCTTTCCTGTACAATTCCTCCTACAAATTTATAACTATCTGGAAAGCTTTGTATTCTTGCTCTTTCTCTTATTGACAACCCTCTAGGTTGATCAGGATGTCCAAATTGAAATTGAGGTCTTATACCTCCTGCAAGCTGAGTTGGACTTGGTTCTCCAAAGTCTAATCTTATTCTCTGTTTAAATTTATCATACATTGGTTTTCCTGGTTTAGTATTTTTTATTTTTTCTATAGTTTCTATTGGATGGTTAGGTGCAATGTGATTATTAAGTATCACACAATTTCCCCTCATTAGTTTTTGATATTCTGTTTGTTCTAAATTAGTGTATGCCACTTTGGATTCATTATTTTCTAATTTAGGTAAATCTGAAATTGCATCGTAAACAGTCCTATAACACTTTGAATAATCATTATCCTTTATTTCTTCTTTAGGAAAAAATTTGGGATTAGGGAATATATATTTTTCTTTTAATCCCGAATTTTTCTTAACTCCTACAAATATCAATCTTTTCCTCGTTTGTGGCACTCCATAATCAGCAGCATTTACCAATTTGACAGAAGTTTCATATCCTAACTCCTTCATTGCTTCGCGTATATCATTTTCAAATTTTCCTCCTGCTGTTGATCTCATTCCAGAAACATTTTCTAAAATTATATAATCTGGTTTAAATACCTTAACATATTTCATATACTCTAAAAACAAGAAATTTCTCTCATCAAAATCATTATGTTTTCTATTTGCAATGGAAAATCCTTGACAAGGCACTCCACCTGTTATTAAATTAATTTCAGTAATACCTTTTTTCTCCAGCATTTCTTTAATCTGCTCTGGGGAAATATTTCTTATGTCTCCTAAACATGCCATAGAATGAGGATGATTACAACTCCAAGTTTCAATTGCAGGTTTTAGATGATCAATTCCAACAACAGATTGAAATCCAGACCAATCACATCCAACAGCAAATCCTCCTGCCCCGCAAAATAAATCGATCATTGCTAATTTATTATTTTCAAGTTTTAAATTTTCATAATTAATAAACTCTGTTTCTGCATCATTTAAATAACTACTTTTTTCAACTGGAATATTACTATCCCATATATCTATTTTTTTATCTTCCATGTTTACCTTCTTTTCCTTATAATAGTTTACATTATATTTATATCATAAATAAGCCTTTATAACAATATTTTGGTTATAATTTCATTTTTGTAATTTTAATTAATTAAAAAATCACCATTTAAAGTCAATATCCTTAAATTTAAATGGTAGATTATAATTCTATAATTCATAAATCTTTATTTTTTTCTTTTGTCTTTGTTCTTTTTCCTGTTTCCTATTTTCTACTTCTTTAATCTGCTGTTTATATCAGGAACATTATTATAAATTACATCACAAAGTTTTATTTCTTTCTTTACTTTCTTAAGCATTCTGTAACAAGAATAATATCCTTAGTAATAGCATCTCTGTCCTCCTCATTATTGCACTTATTCCTGTGATAATATAACTTGTTTCTTTTATTAAGTATTATTTTTTTCTAAGTTTCTTTGTTTTTAATTCACCTACTGCATCTGCTGTTTCTAATTTATATTTACACATAAACCTAATTTGTTTTGAATAGAAATTCATTTTCTTAATAGCTTTTTGCATTTCTGGTGTTAGCTTGTACTCTATATTATTCTTTTTACGAAATCCTAATAAAAAACTTGTAATAGTAATATAATACAATCATTACTTTAGGCTTATACTTTTTCTTTACACTAAATTTACTTGAATAAAACTTTTCTTTTGTAATTCTATAATGAACTATATCTGCTCTTCATACATAATCATCTATTTTTAATATTATCAACAGAATATTCTTCTCCAAAAGCTCTTTCAACTCTTATATTTCTTTTATAAGGTTCTCTCCTTACAGATAATTTACCTGCTCTATAATAATAGTTATATCCCATTGATTCTAATATTTTGTGAAAGTCTTTTGTTGTATAAGAATTTTTAATTGTATAATCTAAATCTTCTTTAACTTCTTTATAATAATCACTTTCTTGTATATGCTTTTTATAAAATTTTTCAAAATTGATTCCAGATTTACATTTCTTTTCTTCTAATACACTTAATCCATATTCTTCACAAAGTTCATCTGATGTTTTCCTTAATAATGCTGTATTTTCAAAATTACTATAATACTTATATCCATCCTTAAATGAAACGGAATTAATTACAAAATGATTATGAAGATGTTGAGTATTTAAGTGAGTAGATACTACTACTTGGAATCTATCTCCCCACATTTCTTGTGCCAGTTTTACTCCAATTTCATGAGCAATTTCTGGTGTTACTTCATTTTCTTTAAAAGATTTCTCTACATGAAATGCTGATATGCCATCTGTCTTATGCCAGAAATCTTTGGCATTTCTCATTTCTTCTACTGCAGAATCAACATCACAATTTATACCTGTTTTATAAAATTGTTTTTCTGTTTTATCTGCGTTTGTTGCATACATCATTGCATGATCGTTGTAAGTTTGTTTACTGTCTTACTCATAATTCTTGCAAGATCATCTATTGTTATTGGAATATTCTCACCAAATAGAACTGCTCCATGTGCATTACACTTTGCAGCTAATGCTAATAATTGAAACCATGCTCTACAATAGGTGTCCCCATCCCTACTATTTAGTAGTTTTTTAATTTTTTCATTGTCAAATATATCTGCCTGTATCTTAAACCAATGAACTTCAACCATTTTTCTTCCTCCTTTGCTATCTTTCTGAAACTCGTTCTTTTTCACATAGATATTCATCTAGTGCTTTTTCTCTAAACAAGAACTTGCCGCCTACTTTGGAATATGGCATTTGTCTTTTCTTAACCAATATGATACTCCTAAATAGTTTGCTGCCCCTCTCATTATTAGAGTTATTCTTTTGACTTCTTTAAATTCCATATACATTCCTCCTTTCTTTTGAAATTTTCTCTTCTTCGTTGACAACTTATCTTTTGTATGGTAAGCCATTGTTGTAAGTAATCAATTACTTGTTTCATGTTGCAATTTTACTGAAATGTCAAGTCCCGACTGGGTTTCATTCTTGTAATTGATTTTATATAGCAATCGTTTACTTTGTTAAAAGTACACCAGTAATTAATTATATTTATCAAAAACTTACAATAATTTTTTATAAATTTTTAGTAGGTATTCATATGAGCCTAAATTTTAGTACGTTTGAAGGAAAAAACATTTTCAAATTTACAAAATATGAGATTAAAGAAATAGGAAAAATAAAATATATTGTTCCAGATAGTATAAATAAAAAGCACTCTAGTGGTGCTCCATTAATTGATATAGAAAAAGATTTTGAAGAATCTATTTTAATAGATTTATTAAATATTGGTAAATTAGCTTTTTATAATGAAAATGATATAGAAAAAAGCGTTTTAGACTTTGTAGATAAATATTCTACATTAGGATTAATAAATGATTTACCTTTAAATAAATACTTTTTCTTAGATGATAAAATAGTTTTAAAAGATTATAACTACATTGGAAAATCTGATTTAACAACAGTAATAGATAGAAAGAAATATTTTAAATTATTCTTTTCTACTTGTAATGATAGTCAGATTAAAGAATTAATAAATGATGCAATTAAATTAGTTAAAACTCCTGCTATGGAGAAATATATATTATCTGATGTAAATAAATTATTAGCAGGATCTAATTTATATTGTGAACCTTTAGATATGTTTATTCAGTACGCTAAATACTTATATAGTTTGTTAAATAACATTTCTAATGAAGATAATTACAATATAGATGAATTATTAAAGCAATTTGAAGTTACTAACATTAAATTGAGTTTATCTAGAAAAGAAACATTGTATGTTGAATTTCAAATTACTTGCTTAAAACAATATATTGATTATTACTTTGCTAAAATAGTAACTAAAGATATGTAAATTCTGTAATAAAGCTTTTCTTGCAGTTAATCCTAAAGCTGAATATGATACCCCTCAATACAAGAATAAATCTAATGTTTACAAGAAATAAACGACAAGATTTAACTCTTGTCGTTTTCTTTTTAATTTAATAAACTTTTAAAATTATTTCTAAAAATATTATTTACTTTACTACTATCTATTTTCTTAATTCTGGCAACGTACTTTATTATTTCTTTCATAAATATAAAGTCATATAAGTTATTTTCAGTTGCCAATGGTGCATCACTTTCTATAAGTATTCTATTAATAGGTACTTTTTCAATAATCATTCTTCCTTTTTTTGTGTTTAACATTTTAGGGTTTATTGAAAAATAGAAATCTCTTTTAATACATAAATCTAATTCATCCATACTCCCAGAAAACCAATGCATTATTACTTTGCAATTAAATGCTTTCTTAATTATGTTTAAAATATCTGTTGCCGAATTTCTAGAATGAATAGATATGATTTTTTTTCCTGTTTTTTCACACTCATTGATTATATGTTCAAATAATTCCTGTTGCTTTTCATAATCATTAATATTTTTTCCTTTATCTAAACCAATCTCTCCTACATACCTAGCATTTTTTATTTCCTCATCAAATAAGCCTATTTGATAACTATATTTTGCTATTAGTTCCGGATGAAATCCTAATGCGAATCTTATATATTTTAAACTACCATATTTTTTTGAATATTTTTTATATAATTCTGGTAAATTTGTCATTGCTATAGTATATGATTTTTGATCTTCAATCTTTTTCATAATACTATTCATATCTTTAAATAAATCAATATGTAAATGTGTATCATGGAAAAATATTTCATTCATAATAATCCTCCAACACAGCTTTTAATTCCTCTATTCCTCTATTATATAGGTCTGCATATAAATCTATGTCTTCTTTAATTTCTCCAGATAATTGAATTTTCATAATTGCAGATTTTTTATTATATCTCTTAATTCCTAACAAATAAGAATTTAAATTTTCTTTTGCAACTTTATGTTTTTTAAAATCTTTATCTCTATACTCTGTTTTATCTATTCCAATTCCTTTTTTTATTGAGGCTCTTCTTACTATGCATGGTAAACAATATCCACAATGTTTAGCTTCAACTTCCTTGAACATTCTTCCAGCATCAGGGTGTGAACATGACATGGTTTTATCAATATTTTCTTTTAATAGTTCCATGTTTTGGCATTCTAAAATCATTTCGCCTTTTGTCTTAAATTGATATGGATTTTTTATTTCTATTGTAAATCCTAATTTATTTAATACTTCCTTAAACAGTCCCATATAATATGGATGCGTAGTTCTTGTACTACTACTTCCAAGTCGTGAATATGTCAATGGAATATTTAAGGATATTAGTCCATTCTCTGGTATTATTAATTTTACATTTTTATTTAATGTAGAAGCAATTGCTATTGCATGTGAGAAAAACATAAATGATCTTGTTCTTGTAGTATCTTCTACCCCTTCCTTAGCTGCAGCATAAAAACTAAAAAAGTTTTCCTCATTTATTTCATATTTTTCTTTTAAAATTTTTTTTAAATATTGTTGAAATTCTCTAGTCCCTTTTCCTCCACCATAATGGCTAATAAATTTAACATTTTTATTTTTTTCTAATATATCTATTGCACCTATAAAAGAATCCAAGCCCCCTGAGAACATACAAATAACGCTATCATCGCTTTCTTTGTCGCTTATTTTACTTAAATATCTTTTTTCTTTTTCTGTAATTTCTCTTTTTCTAAACTCTATTTTCCATGTATCTCCACTTAGAAAATTTAACATATTTTCTAGTAATTTTTTATTAGAATTCCATTTTTCTAATTCTATAACTGGAATATTCATATTTATATTCCTTGACCATGAATCTATTGACACATCCCTTGAATGAATTCTGTCTATATAAAAAACAAATAAAGATATATATAATAAATCAATAGCAACATTTGAATATTTTCCAGTTACATTTTTATAAGATTGTTCCCAAAATGTATAAGTAAACATACTATTATCTTCTAAAACTATGGAATGTGCATTTTCTATATTAAAATCATCATCTTTTTCAATTTTGCATACATATTTCATTATTCATCCTCCCATATTTTATAACAGTCTCTATATATTTTTTCTATTGCATCTAAATCATTATAATTGAAACTTTTAAAGTTTATATCTTTAGTAGCATTATTTACGCTAAAATTTATAAAATCTTTAATATCTTTTTCTTTCTGTATAACCGATTCTATGCTTTTTGCATATTTTTCAGCTCTATATTCTAAATCATTTAGAAATTTTGCAAACACATAGTTTTCTATATATTTATTCATTATGAAATTAAATTTGCTATCATCTAGATTATCAAAGTATGTAATGTCTTCACCTGTTGTTTCAAGCAATTCATACAATTCTGTTAAAGTTTCTATTAACGCATCTCTTCCTGCTACTTCCTCTTTTGTATTGGCATTAGGAGACAAAATATTTATAAACTCTGAGAATATAGAATTAATTGATTTATCTTTATATTCTATTTTATACTCTCTTAATGTATTTTCCAAACCAGAACTAGAAATTTTATTTAGTAATCCTCCTAATCCTGATACACCTTTTATTCCAGATGTTGAACTTCTTGCAATTCTGTTACTGCCACCATTAGCACTTGTATATTTATTTATAACATTTTGTCTATTTCCATTTTTAGCATTAATATACTTTGACATTGCGTTTTTGGCTTTTTTCCATGCTTTTGGATCTATTTTTTTATCATCATTTGGCTTTTCTTCTTTTTCGTCTTCTTTATTATCCCCTATATAATCATCTGGTAATAGTTTGTTGTCTTTAGGTCCACTATACATACTTGATGTTCCCATATTATTCCTCCTTATTTATATACTCTTTTACATCTGAACTTAGTCCATTTATAAAATCTTCCATTATTTCTTTATTACCTAAATTATTTTTAAATGAAGAAATTAGAGGAGCATGTACCATTTTTATTTTATCTGGATTAATTGATTTTAAATATTTAATTGCATCTCCATATAAATCTTTATGTACTTCTGCAAATCTCATAAACACCTTAAAAGAATTATTATTCAACTTATCGTCATCAATTAATTTAGAATATAGAATTTCCAATATTTTTTGTAAATCAAGATTTCCTAATTTTTTAGATTCTTCAATACCTTTTTTCTCTGCTATTTCAGAATTCAATAATAGTAGCTTTAATACTTCTTTTCCTTCTTTGCTTATATCTGGTTCAATACCTGAAAACCCTTTATTAGATTCCCTTAAAAAGTATAAATACTTTGTTAAATCTTTTTCTGCTAATGATGGTTCAACATCTATCCAATTTTTGACCCAATTGTCATCTTCATATTCTTTATTGTCCTGAAAATCATTATTTTCAATTTCTTTTATATGTGAAGACATTCCTTTATTATCCAAATTTGAACTTATAGTTTCAAATAAGACAGGTTTGAAATATTCTAATAGCATAATCTTAGCTAATATTTTTCTATCTAGATCAACGTTTCTAAACGACGCCATTTTTTCTCTCATACTTAAAGAATTTAAAAATCTTTTACACTGTCTTGGATTTCCGTTTAATCCAGCTGAAAGAATAGGTGATAACTGTTTTGCAATACTAATTTCATCTCTTGTATTATTCGCTATATCTTTATCAAAATTCATAAGTAATTCGTAATCTACATCAAAATCCAAAAACTTTTCTCTTTTTTGTTTATTTAAGTAATCTATTAATTCAGCAAATTTATCTGTATCTAATTTCTTCTGGAGTAACAGACATATCATATAAAATTCCATTTCTTTGCTATTTAACCTTGGAATTCTGATTGGATATTGAATTAATTTTTCTAGATATTCTTTACCAATATCAATTTCTTGTCCCTTAATTTCCTTAAATTTATTTTTTACAGCATAAGCTATTTGTCTTTCATCTGCTCCAATAATAAATACAGTATTACCTGTAAATAAAAACAGCCTAATTGCTTCTAGCGTTGATAATATTGTGTCAGGGCTACATCTATCTAATTCGTCAATAAAAATTATAAGCTTATCTATTTTTGTTTCTTCTAATAAATCGTCAAATTGTTTTCTAAATTCTTTAATATCATTTCTAATATTATTTTCATTCATCTCATCTTTAATGTTTTCTTTTATTTTGTCCATCATTTTGGTATGGTCTCCTTTTGCAGAATCTGTTAATAATAGAGATAATGCACTAAATAATCCTCCTGTAGTTGCGATATTCATTCCAAAAAAGAATGATTTCTTAAATAGTTTTAATTTATCTATACTTTTATATAATGCTTGAGCTATATCACTTGCTTTTTCTGTTAATTTTTTTTTCTCACAAATTTTATCCAATATACTACCCAATAATGATGCTTTCGCGTCTTCGTAACTTTCAAATAGCCATGCATTAAAGTTTAGGCATACTATATTCTTATTGTCCTCGAAATCATTAATTGCTAATTTTATTAAACTTGATTTACCACTTCCCCAATCTCCATATACTCCAATTGTAGCAGGTAATAAATCTTCATTATCAATAATATCTTTTAAAACCCCTATTAAATAATCAAAATCTAAAAAATCAATTTCTGCTTCGCTATCTTTCCACATAAATTTTCACCTCTCATTTATTTTAATGATTATATCAAATTTTTCCTTTATTCTCAATACTTTGACAAAACGTTACATTATATTACAAATTTCGACAAATTAAATTTATATTACATTTTATCTATTTTTTTATTGTTCTATATAAGTTTATTTATGAATCTTATTGTAATCTTTGTAACACCTGAAAAATAAGCAAAAATCACTAGTAATCATCAATAATTAGATATATAATTATCGCAATAAAATACGAAACTCTCACCCATGGTTATGACTGCAAGGAGGTGAAAAAGACAATGACTGTGAGTATTAAAAAAAGAGGTGAAAATACTTATATGTTAGTAGTATCTACTGGTAAAAATCTTGATAGATCTAGAGCTAGAAGAACAAAAACTATTCATGGAACTCGTAAAGATGCTGAAATTGCACTTGCAGAGTTTGTTACAGAATCTAATAGTGGATTAGTACCTGAAGGAAAGCCAGTAACTTTTGAAGAATTCTATCATATATGGCAAGTAAATTATGGCACAAAAGATTTAGCGCCATCTACTTATAACAGATATGTTGGAATGTTAGAAAGCAGAATCATTCTATATTTAGGTTCTTTTACTTTAGAAAAAATCAAACCTACAGACCTTATGAAACTTTATGATATGCTGGAACAAGATACACAAGCTTGCTAAAAATAATGGTGAACGTACTTTGAAACCATTATCTAAGAAAACAATTCTAGGACATCATAGATTAATAAGTTCAATACAACCCAAGGTTGTATATTGGCAACTTATACTTTATAATCCTACTGATGGAGTTCAACCACCAAGAGCACCAAGTGCTTATAGACATATTTCTATCCACAATTCTGTCATTGAAATACTTGAGAAATATAAATTATGGTATGATGGTCAAAAAGAGCTTTGTGGTGAATTCTGGGAAGAATCTAATAGGTTATTTGTACAAGATGATGGCAAACCTATGCATTCTGATACAGTAAGTAAATAGTTTGTTAAATTTGTTCAAAAGATAGGACTACCTTATTTGAATTTTCGTGGTATCAGACATACAAATGCTACTCTTCTTATTTTTCCAAATGTTGATGTAGCAGTTGTAGCTGCAAGATTAGGACATGCACAAATTAGTACAACATTTAATTTCTATGTCCATCCACTTGCTTCTCACAATAGAAGTGCTGGTATAGTCTTGCAAAATTTATTAATCGATAAAAACTACTATACTTATCAGCTGAAACTCTTGATTTCAATAAATTCAAAAATTGCTTTTTTTAAGATTATAAATGAAGGTTTATGCTATTTTATGAGCTTTATAAAAGCTTGTGTCCCCAAGCTGTCCCCATTTACGCCAAAATTACACCAAGGTCAAAAAAATAAGAGTCTGCAATCTCTTGCGACTCTAGTTAAATTCTTGATTGCGGGGGTAAGACTCGAACTTACAACCTTCGGGTTATGAGCGAGGTTTGACCGGTTTTTGTGAGTTTGTGAAAATTAGAGTTTTTGTTGGTATTTCAGTATTTACAAGAGTTTCGGTTTGTAGAACATTTGTGTCTTTTTATGACATTTTTTGAAGTTATTTTACCCAATTTTTACCCAATGGGTAATGCACGGATGTTCGTGGTAATTTAGCTTTTGTCGATACTTTTTGAAAATGAAAAATTTTTAATTTTTAGGAGGATTTAGATTATGAATAATTTAAGAGAAGTTAATGATGATATTTTGAAAGATTGGCTATTATTTAGAGAGGATGAGATTGCTTCTTTAAAAACTGATGAAGATAAAAAGCATTGGATTTATTTTGATGAGATTTCTGAAAGAATTTTGAAGAATGTTCCAAAGGAAAATAAAGTGTATGTTCAAGAACAACTTAATGAACTTGATGATAATTTTTTAGATTATCTTGGCTATTGGAATGAGAAGTATTATAGGACTGGTTTTTGTGATGGGATGGAACTTATTATTGGTTGTTTTGAATAAATAATAAAGATTGGGAATATCAATTTTTACTTTTTGATATTCCCTTCTTCATTTATTATATATCCTTATCATCTTTAATTAAACTATTATCTTTTTTCGGAACAATTTTTCCATTTAAGTATTTACATATATCTTCATAATTATAACCAAATAAATCTTTATAATAAATTTCCGTATTAGTTATGTATGTATTATTTGATACATCTCTGCTCTTATTATTGTAGAAATCAATAGAATTAAATACAATAAACATGCTCTCTCCTGATGGAATAGCTTTGCGTTTTATTATTTTATTAAGTATAACTTTACTTATTTCTCTTTTTGAAATTTCTTTCCCATCAACAATTCCTTCATGTCTATCATACTCTATTGTAAAGTTACTTTTATTAACATCTATTATTGCAACACTAGCTCCAGTATTTTTTATTTCAAGAGTCAAATATTCTTTTGCACTATCAATGCCATCTAGTCCAAAATTATTATAAATAAATAATTGTCTATTCAAATTATTTATGTTTTGTTCTAAAAAATCTTTATCCAATATTGTCCAATTAACATCTAAATATGGTCTTTGAGATGTTCTTAGAATTTCATTATTATCTCTTCTATCCATTTTTGTAATGAATAACAAGAAAATCGCACTAACAATTGTTCCTGCATAAGTTCCTATAAATGACATCCAATCATACTTTTCAGTCAAATTATCTATATATGGAAAGAAAAAGTGTCCTAAATTTGATAAATCTATTACAAAAAATGCTATAGGAACTAGAAATATCATCCACAATATTTTTGAAGTTTCTTTTTCTTCATTATATTCTTTTTTTAATTTTTTCATACATTGCCTCTTTTCATTATCAAAAGAAGCAAAATACTGGTATAATTTTAATTACATTTATACTTTGCTTCTTTTGTTTATTTTTATTCTTGTTATCATAATTTCATTTTGTATATAATATGCTTAATTTTTTTAAAACATATAAGCAAAAAAAATAATAACCAAAGTAATTTTTACTTTGGTCATATTATCTTTAATTAGGTGTTGATCTACGATGACCTTTTACTTTCGTTCCATCTTTTTTAGTGTACCCATTTACTGGTACTATTTTCTTTTCTTGTTTTCCAGAGTTACTACTCTTTGTTTTTGCCATATTTTCCATCCCCTTTCATATATTTATTAATTTTTTCTTCCCAATTTAAATAATGGTAAATTCTATCAATATGCAATTTATTATTTAACACTTCTGTTTTTGTAAGTTTAGAAATTTCTTCCCAATTCTTATCTAATATATATGTTGCATTATTAGGCATTAAACTTTCTAATATTGCATATTTACCACAAATAAATACTATGTAGCCTCTAAATTCTTGTGTTCCTACTGCTATATTCTCATCACTGTTTTCAATAAGCTTGTCTATATTTCTTATGTACATACTTACTCTGTTTTGACTTACTTTTTCTCTTATGATGTTTCTTATTATCTCTTTAGTTTGCTTGCCTGATCTTAGTATTTCCCATTTTACTGATCTTACAGTCTTTATTGGCTCTTCCATATTTATATTTACTATCTCACATTCACCAAATATGCTTAATATCATATTAATTAATAATTTAATGTCTTCGTAATTTTCCTGTGAGTTTTTTATTTTTCTTGAAGCTATCCATTTATTTTTCGAATTATCTTCTACTATCATAAATTCTAACGCTTTTGGTGGCAAATATTCTCTTGGATATCTTTCATATGGTATATATTTATAATCTGAGTGTATATTATGTCCCCAGTCTTCCCATGACCATTCCCAGTATCTCTCTGCTATTTCTTTTGGTAAATCCTTTCTTATAATACATTTTCCTTCTGCATTTTCATATGTGCTTTTTGAAATGCTAGAACTTGGTACTATTATTTCTCCAACTACTATTCTAGAATCAAATCCCATTTCTATTACTTTTCTTTTGTTTTCTTCTGTTACCTCTATTCCCACTCTTAGTTCTTCGTTTTCTTTAAATTCTGCTAAATATCTTTTTGGATTTCTTATTCTTTTTCTATTTATCTTCATTTTTAATTTTCTTTCCTTTCATCTAATATTTTCTTTTTTATTTTCATCTTTTTATATTAAAAACTTATTTAATATAAAGAATATTCTCTTGTTAAAATTCGAATTTCTTTTCATTTTTTCTCCTTTCCTCATAAAATAAAGGCACAGTTTAAAACTGTACCTTATATAATTTGAACTAAAGTCATATATTCATTTAATTTATTAAAATATATAGTTTCTTCATAACATGAATATAAATCTTCATCTTCAGATAACCATAAATTCAATTCTACATTTCTTGACGTAATATCTCTTTCTTGTTCTATTCTTGCCAAATCTATACCTTTATATCTTTCATTAAAAAAGATTTCTCCATTTGACTTGTGCCACCATTTTATGGTGTTATTTTTATGATATAATAGAATTATATTTTCATTTGTCAATTCTGCTACTCTAATAGCAGTAGAAGTTAGCGACGTCCTATATTTTTTTGATACTTTTTTTATTAATTCAAAGTTAACGTCATTTTCTTTAATTATATTTCCTATAATTTTACTAGGTAATAGTAACTCTACTGCAAATCTATCCGCTTCATCTTCTTTTTGTTTACTTGCACATATTGTAGACAAATCTTCTTTAGAAAAATAATGTGTTCCTCTATGTATTAATATATGTCCTAATTCATGAGCTAGTGTAAATCTTTTTTGTTCTTCATTATATACTTTTGAAGATATAACAATGAGTCTTTTTAATCCTTCTACTTTAGATGCTCCTAATATTCCTTCTTCTAATTCTGTACTCACTAATCTAATATTCATCTTTCTTATTAAGTCTTCTATATCAATTGCTTCTTCTATATTTATATTATAGTCATATATCAATTCGTTTACAATTTTAGTTGGATTATTCATCTTTAAATTCCTCTTCAAATATTTCTTCTATCTTTTTTATGGTATCATCATTTGTAATTTTACTTCTAAAATTAACAACAGTATCTACTTGATATAATTCATTTTTGTATTCATCTACCTTTTCAAATAATTGTTTAAAAGATTTTGTTATACTATTTGATTTTATTATATTTATGTATTTAATTTCATCCATAAATTCTATATAATCATTTGGTAACAATTCACTTTTGAAATATTCAAAATCTATACTTTGTTTTTCATTTATTAAATCAGTATATTTATCTAAAGCGTATTCTATACTAATCATTTTTTCTCCTCCTATTTATATATGTCCTTTTTTCAAAAAATTGGTCACATTTCTTCATAATTTTTTTTAAATTTTTTTATAGCTCTTCTATATCGAGAATAAATTGCTTCTACATTTTCTCCTGTTAACTCACTTATTTTCTTTGCAGTTATTCCATTTATAGCTCTTAATTGTATTATTTGTTTATCTTCAGTTTGAAGTTTATTCATTGCCGTATTAATTTTTTCAATTTCTTCTTTTCTTATAATTATTATTGCAGGATCCTGATTATAGTAATTATAATCTTCATCTGCTATTTTTTCTTCATCTAATTCTATTACTGTAATATTATTTTTCTTTCTTATTTTTTCTCTGCATTTATTTTTTGCAAATCCTAATACAAATGTTGTAAATTGACAACTCCCATTATATTTGTAAATTTTTTCTATACTTTCTTTCAGAGTTTCTTCTATTATTTCATTTTTGTCTTCTTCTGTTAGAATGCTTTTTGCTGTGTAATGATATACATATCCTGGTAATTTTTCATAAACTCTAGCATACAGTATTTCTCCACTATCTCTATTACCACTAATATATTCATCCACTAATTTATAATCTTCTAAATATGTAATATCTTTTACCATCTTTATACCCCTATTTTACTTTAATACATCTTCATCAAAAAATTTGTCGAAACTTGTAACTTGTTATCAAAAAAAAGCAAAATAATTCTACAATCATTTATTAATATTATTTATCCCCTCTAACTTCTGTTCCATCGTCTAAAATCTTAACTATTTTACTAAAATCTCTTGCTCCTATGCGTGTATAGTCACTTCCTCCATCAATATGACATGATTCACATTTACAAGATACAAAATCATGTACGCTTTTTGATTCAATTATATCTCCACAAATTAAACATTTAATCTTCATAATTATTTTTTCTCCTATGTCTCAATTTTTATTACCAACCATAATATGAGCCATATTTGTTTAGTTTATTATTTTTATTTTCTAATGACTCTTCATGTTCTCTTTTTCCAAGTATTTCATCTTCTTTATCTATTATTGGATCAAACCAATCTGCCTTTTTATTAGCCCATTTAATCCAATCTTTCATTTCGTTCGATAAATTATCTTGACTTGATATAGCATTAATGTAATTTCTAATTTCACATGCTATTCTATAATCTTCTGCTAAATTTAACAATTTTTTAACTTTCTGTGCCTCATTTTTTTTTGCATTTCTTATTTTTTCTTTTCTTTCTTCTTCCTCTTGATACTTTCTTTCTCTTTCTTCTCTTGCTAACCTTTCAATTTTAACTTCTTCGGATTGTTCATATAGTTTTATAATTATATCTCCTAATTTATCTTCTAACTTTACTTTATCTGTTTCTCTTATATATTTTCTATTTCCACAAGTTATTTTTAATTTACCATTATAAACATAATCATATTTTTTTATATTTGGTTTAGATGCATATGTAAATACTTTTTTCCTATCCTCATATTCTGACAACTGCTTTGCTTCTTCTTTAGTCAGTTCATGCTTAGCTTGATCTTTTAATTCTTCTATTTCAAGTTCAACATGTTCATCTCTAATTGTTAATGAAAAATCTTTGTTTACTTCTCCGCCTAATTCTTCTATTGCATAATAAATCGCACTTAATATTTTCATACATCTATCTTTCTCAAATTTAGATATGTTTTCGAAGTATCCTTTTTCTACATAATTGTGAATATTATAATATGGATTAAAATAGTTTGCTTTTCTTTCCTCTCGTCTTTCTTCTTTTTTCTTATTTTTATATTCAGTAATTACTTTATGATTTTTCTTATAATTATCTATATTTAAATCATAAATGACTTCGGCTATTTTCCTTCTTTCTTCATCTGATAAAAAACTTAAAAGATTAAATTCTATAACAAATTTATCTTTATCACTAATTTTATTATCAATTAATGCTCCACTAGACTTAAATGGTATTTCTATTTCTTTTACTTCAGATTCTGGTAATTCAATAATATCATTTGAAAAATCTAGCCCCATATTCTTTTTTGTCCAATATGCTGAAGATGGATATGGAATATCATTTTCTTTGCATGCTTGTACTAACTTTGTATAATTCAAACCATATTTTTTAGCCACACCTGTTAATGAAATTTCCCATATTTCGTCATAAAGTTTACTTCTTTCAAATTTCATAGATAAACTATTCATAAAAATCTTCCTTTCCTTCATATTTCTTTTCTTTATCTTTATATCTTCCTAGCGAAAATGCAAACTCATATAATTCTAATTCTCTTGTTCTGCATTTTCGCTTAATATAAAAAGTAAATCATTCTTCATTAATTCAAATTCTTTTATGATAGTTTCTAAACTACTTTCAATGTTTTGCACTCTAATTTCAGATATTTTTCCATATTTATAAGCAATTAACCTTTCAGCAATTATATGATATGACCAGCTTTCTGAAAATCCTCTATCATTTTCCTCATTATGTACTGCAAATCCTATAGGTAATAAATTATTTCTCATTCCTAAGGAAACTGCATTAGAAGAAATTCCTAAATAATCTCCTGCAATCTGACATGTTATTTTTGACTTATTCCTTATATCGTCATCTGTATATTTGCTCATAAAAAATCCTCCTTTAATATAAAAAAGCAAAATAATATTGTAATATACTTAATTACTCTTTTATTTTGCTTTTCTTATGTTTAATTCAATATATCCATTATTAAGAAACTTCTTTTTCCTTCCATTCTTCTATGTATTTTTCTATATTTTTATCCCAAATTTCATAATTTTTACAATTTATTGCTCCTTTGTGAATATATTGTAATAAATTATTAAATTGATCTATTTCTAAATTGTTTTGATATGTGTATTCTAATATCTTCATATATTGCCCTATAGTTAAAGGAATAACTGGTACAGGATTTCCCATCCAACTTTCTTTATTTAAGATAAAAAATTGCCACATTGTCCTAACATTTATTCTACTTGATATAAACAATCCTGTTACCTTTGTAGTTTTATGTTTTTTTATTATATTTAATACGTGATCTATTACTGATGATGCCTCATGTTCCCATTGTAAAACTCCAGTCATTAATGATACTTCTGGTACAATAATATATTTATCATTATATAATTCCATATCTGGCGTGTTCCCTGTTCCAGGGGCAAAATTTCTAGGTGATAAATCTTCTTCAATAGTAAAGTTTCTTTTTACATCTTTTTCTCCATCAATTGCGACTAGTGATTTCCATGTGTTGCACTCTAGCCATAAAGCAGCCATATCTTCATCACCACTAACAATATCTTCAAACTTCTCAATGATCTCATTTCTAATGCTTTCAGTTTTTGAAGTATATTGAATAAATATTCTTTCATTTAAACTTGTAATTTGATCTACTAATTCATTTTCTATAACTTTAAGTTTAGTATCCTTATTTTTCTTATCAAGTTCTTTATAATATAAATTACTATCATACTTTAAATCAAGTCCATATTTGCTATTATATTCGTCAATTTTTTGTTCTAATAATATTATTTTATCAGCAATTAAATCTTTACGATTCTTTTCGTTTTCCCATGGAAGTTGAATATTATCGTAATCACCAAACCAGTCCATATATTCATCAAGATTTTGTGTTTTTATATAATCGTAATTATAGAAATTTCTTAACATTTCTATTTTTTTCCTTGCGTATTCTGCTATTCTAACCTTGGTATAATTTCCTCTTCCTGATATATTAAATAAACCTGTAAATCTTAGTGCTCTATTAATTGCATCACACATTGTAAAATAAGTTCCTTCTGATTTTCCCTCTAAAGAAAAATATTTTTCTGCAATTTTTCTATATAATGCATTACATTTATTACCATCTCTCTTATTTTCAAGAGACAAGTATTCTTTTCTAAACTCTTTTACTGCCTTTAATAATTTATCGTATTCTTTCATATCATTACATAGTAATGCAAGACTCATTTCGAAACGATTTATATACTCTAAATCATATACTAAATTTATTATCATCTTTAATGGAAATACTGGATTTTCTTTTGAACAATTTTTTCCATACCCAGTATTTATAGAAGGAAAATGCATTTTTAATAATAATTTCAGAAATATCTCGCTATCGAAATTACCTTTCGCAATCATTTTCCCGGATTTAGTAACTCTAACTTTTCCATTAGCATCAATAAATCCTAAACCCAAAAATTTATATGTTGCTAAATCATTTCTTGCATTACTTTCGCTATCAGCTTCCCCATCAAAATTCCCACTCAAATATTCGTCATATGATAAATTTTTTATGGGAGACTCTTCTATATCTATTTGCGTATTAAAATAATACTGCCTTCTAATTGGGTGAATAGGCTTCATATTTTTACTTAATTTTTTTAAAGAATAATCCCAATCTTCTCCCTCTAGTTTTTCAAATGATTTAAACCACTGTATAGTTTTTATAACACTTCTTGGCTTTGTCCTCCAACCCCATGCCATGGTTTTTCCTCCTTAATAATTTGTTATTAACAAATGTTCAACATCTTTATCATTTCTATTTTGAAAACTTACAAGATATTTTTTATCAAATGTTTTTATCCTAAATTCTTTTGTATTATATAAATTATAAATAAAGTCAGTATTCTTTATAATCAACATTATATTTGCTTTTGTATTTTTTAAATATTCACATAATCTCACTTGATCATTCTTGGCAAACTCATTTTTTGCATATGTCGAAAATTCAGTATCATATGGGGGATCTAGAAAAATAAAATCTCCTTTTTTAGGTTTTACCTCTTTAAGAAAATTTTCAAAATCATCACAATATATTTTTGTATTTGTCATATATTCTTTTATTTTCTTTGAACTTATATAGTTAATCTTTTTTATAAATTCTTTTCTATTATAGCTTATCCCTCCATAAGGTACATTAAACTTTCCACTTTTATTATATCTAAACATAGACGCATAGCAAAATTCTCTTATAAAATAAAATATTGCTGTATAAAATGGTATACTTATATTTAAATTTTCAGCTTCGTTATACAAATGTCTAAAATGCATATAAAATGCACTTTTAAATGCACATTCAATATTATCAAGAGTATCTTTTTCACTCATCTTTTTTCTTTGAATTTCTATTTTATACATTCTATTCATTTTAGAAATTAGGTTTTTTACAATTTCATTTATAAAATTATCTATTTCAATATTAAATTCTGCAGATAATATTCCATTAAATTCTTTAGCATGTCTTATTACAAATGCATATATTCTATCATTAAATTGTTGCTTAATCTCTTTTGTATTTTTATTATCAAGCTGTTTACAATACTCTCTATACATTTTTAATAGCTCATCTGCATTATTTTCAACAACGCCTTCTAATAATACCCAGTTTTTATAAATAGCTTTTAATTTAGTAAAAAATTCTTTATCTTGATTTTTGATACATTTATATAAATTTATTAATTCTTCCGATTTGTCATTTATAACTGAATTTTCAATATTTATGTCAAAATAAACTGCTCCGACCTCCTACAAAAGGCTCTATATATCTATCTATTCTAGTTGGCAAATTCCTTTTTATATATGGCAATTCCTTTTCTTTTCCACCAGCCCATTTTATTATTGGATTCATAAAAATACTCTCCTTTGTTCCAATTATCTATTTTATATCACAAAATACATTTTTTAACAACAAATTATCAATTATTTCGTAATTATTTTTTATATATTATCAAACATTTGTTTTTATTGCAATAGTTTTTATGAGATTTTTTAATTTTTATGAAAAAAATTATCATAAGGATAACCAGATTCAATATACAACTCTGTTAACTCCATCTTATACTTTTCTAGCAACTCCAAATACTTTTGTTTAAATACATTTTTACATAACCATTCCACACCACTACTAGAAACTACAACTTTATTATTAACTAAAAATTTGTATCCGCCCAATCCACTATCACACATTTTCTTAATTGCTTTTCTAACTGTAATATCTTTTCTATTGAAATACTCACATAGTTGTTTTATATCCATATCTTCATTCCACCATTTTCTATCTGACTCTACTTTTAGTAATTCTTCATATTGTCTAATTCTATCTTCAAAGAAATCTACATCTACATCAATCAAAGATTTTTCTTTTTGAAAATAAACTTGATTTAGCCATGCGTATCCTTCAATTAAAACAAAATATTTTCTACTTCTTACTTTTTCACTTCTCCATCTGCAAGTTGGATGTTTTTTTAGCATAACATCTATAGCTTTTCTTAAATCTACATGTGTTATTTCTTTACCATTTTTAGTAGTAATCCCTATGAATTTAAAAGTCTTTAAGATTTTATTATATGATAAAAAAATACTATCTAAAGCTTGTTCTGAGCTTCTCCACATTTTTGTCACTTCCTTTTTATAAAAATTTATTAATGCTAGTTTACGAAGCATTAATAATTAGCAAAATTTATTTTGCTCGAATTTAGGTAGTATTTT
>OGZK01001273.1_pt1 | contig 24360 bp, 14 predicted proteins | sample 1576791 | NCBI WGS metagenome assembly OGZK01 (sample SAMEA3541556, study PRJEB24748) | human gut metagenome | biome: human gut; feature: human-associated habitat; material: faeces | place: China | collected 2012
CAATACTTATAAATAATATATACCTTAGAGGTACGGTAGATTTCAAAAGCACAATATATCAAAACTATTATCCAGTAACAAAAACATTACAAGTTTAGTAAAAATTTCTTTTATAGTAAATTATAGCAAACATATAGACAATTTTTTATATTTATAGTAAAATACAAAAAGCTTAATATACTTAATATTGAAAGGAGAAAATCAATGTCAAGCTTACCACTTATAGTAAAATATATAATAGTAGCATTAATAAGTATGCTACCAATAGTAGAATTAAGAGGAGCAATTCCAGTAGCAGAAGGACTAGGATTAAACATTTTCTTATATTACCCAATAGCAATACTATTTAATATGTTACCAGTACCACTTATTTATTTATTTGCAAGAAAAATACTTGAATGGGGAAAAGATAAAAAAATAATAGGAAAACTTTTCACATGGTGTTTAGAAAAAGGTGAAAAAGGTGGAGAAAAATTAAAAGCAGCAGCTGGAAACAAAGGAATATTTTTTGCATTATTAATTTTTGTTGGTATTCCTCTTCCTGGAACAGGTGCATGGACAGGTACATTAGCTGCTAGTTTTCTAAATCTTGATTTTAAAACAAGTATAACAGCAGTAGCATTAGGAGTTATTTTAGCAGGTATAATAATGTCCTTAGGTAGCAAATTCGTTGCAGTTTTAGGCTGGCCAGGACTAATCGCAATTATTGCTATTATAATAGTTGCAGTAATTATTTCTGTTTTCATTAATAAAAAGAAAAAATAATAAAAATACCATATAAGCTCAAAAATCAGTTTTATATAACTATTAGAACTTATATGGTATTTTACATTTTATTCAATTTCACTTTTTTCTGCCATTTTTTCTTGTTCATCTCTAAACTTATTTTTATTATCAATCCAATCAGTCAAAACTGTTTTAATAACAACCGCAATAGGCACACCTAAAAACATACCTAATATTCCAAAATAAGCACCACCAACAGTAACAGAGAAAATAACAAGTAAAGGACTGACCTCCAAAGAAACGCCTATTATTTTTGGGTTTATAATATTAGCATCTATTTGTTGTAAAATAATAACAACAATCGCCATAGCCAAAGCCTTTCCCAAACCACCTGTTATAAATGTAATCAAAATTCCAATTGCAACAGCAACAATAGCACCAATATATGGAATCATATTAAATAATCCTATTGTAAATCCTATTAAAGGTGCATATTTTACTTTAATGATTAACATAGCAACAGTTGTTAAAATCCCCACAATTACTGCATCTAACAATTGACTTGATATAAATGTAAAGAAAACTTCATTTGCTTTTGTAAAATATTTATTTACAGCTTCATATGTATTTTTCTTGAACAAAGCTCTTGCAAATTTTCTTAAAAATTTCATAATTGTTGTTCTCTGTAATAAGATATATACTGAAACAATTATTGAAACAAATACATCAAAAATCCCTGAAAATACATCTATAATATTTTTTACATATTCTATTATTTTTTCATTATTTATGCTTAAAAGTTGTTTCATATCTATATTTGATAATTCTGCCATTTTATCTTTTATAATATCACTTTTTAATACTGAATCTTCTGGTAATTCCCTATATTTATTAACTAATGTTTCATAATATCCAGGTATATTTCCAACTAATTCAACTACACTTTCCTTTAAAATAGGAAAAATACAATTTATTATAACAATTATTATTAAAACAAAAATTATATATGTTGCAATTACAGACAATCCCCTTGCCTTTTTATTTATAAATTTAAATTTTGATTTTAATAATATACTTTCTATTTTTTTACATGGCATAAACAAAATATATGAAATTAACAATCCTACTAGAAATGGTTTCATTATTCTAAAAAATGATCCAAACCATTCTTGTATATTTGAGAAATTATCCAACATTTTATATACAATAACTACAATTAATGCTATTAATAGCCATGATATTCTTTTTTTCCACCCTTGCTTTATTTCTTCCATTTCTTTCCTCCATTCATTCAATTTTTAAGAATTAATAGCCCCGTCTCAAACTCTTATTTTTCCGAGATCATAGACTTGGTCACATATATCTAAAATTTATATTTCTAGTTCAACTGGGCAATGGTCGCTTCCCATTATTTCTGGATATATTGTAGCTTCTTTTATTTTACTTTCTATTGATTTTGATACTATAAAATAGTCTATTCTCCACCCTACGTTTTTTTCTCTTGCATGTCCCATATAAGACCACCAGCTATATGCATTTTCTTTATCTGGATATAAGTATCTAAATGTGTCTGTAAATCCAGCATCTAATAATTCCGTCATTTTTTGACGTTCTTCATCTGTAAATCCAGCATTTTTTCTATTTGTTTTTGGATTTTTTAAGTCAATTTCCTCATGTGCTACATTTAGGTCTCCGCACATTATTACTGGCTTTGTTTCATTTAGTTTTAACAAATATTTTCGTATTTCATCTTCCCATATTTGTCTATAATCTAGTCTTTCTAATTCTCTTTTTGAATTTGGTGTATATATATCTACCATATAGAATTCTTCAAATTCTAACGTTATTACTCTACCTTCTTTATCATGTTCTTCTATTCCTATTCCATATGTTACATTTAAAGGCTTTTGTTTTGTAAATATTGCAGTTCCGGAATATCCTTTTTTCTCTGCGCTATTCCAATAACTTGTATATCCTTCAAATTCTAATTCTACTTGTTCTGGTTGGCATTTTGTTTCTTGTATGCAAAATATGTCAGCATCCATCTTTTTAAAAGTTTCTGCAAATCCTTTTGTTAAACATGCTCTTATTCCATTAACATTCCATGAAATTAGCTTCATTTTTTCTTCCTTTCCACCTTTCTATTTGGTTTATTAATTTTCTTTTAATTTCAATCAACGTTTTTTATACATTTCCATTGTACTACATTTACTAAAAAATAGCAAATAAAAGAACCCCATTTCTAGGATTCTTTATATAAATCATATGTTTTTTATAAATTTAATTTTAGAAATATACGTTTCCACCTATATAAGTACCTGCATGTGTTCCAGCAGTTCTAAAAGATAAATAATTATGATTTCTTTTACCATTTAATGCATCTGTAACTGCTTGAACTACATATGATGGGTAATTTCCGTTTAATTTTTTCTTCCAATAACTATCAATTGAATAGCAAAATTGTCCTGGTGCTTTATATTGGCTTAATGGGTCTGAACCATTTTTGCTCCATCTAGCACTTTCTGCTCTATTACATGCTGTTGTAATTACTGCTAAGGCTCCTGTATAACTAGAACCTGATTCTTGTGCTGTAATTGCACATAATAAATCCATATCACTTGATGAATATGTCCATTTTCCACCACTTGTTGTTTGAACAGTACTTGCTGTTTCTCTTGATGTTGTACCAGATCTTGATGTTACAACTTTATTTACTTGTACTATCTTGTTTACTGGTTCTTTAATTACCTTTTCAGATAATTGTATTTTTTCAATTTCTACTTCATTTTGATATTTAATTTTATAAGTTACTTCTTTTAATCCATTTTTTCCTTGTTGTAATACTCTATTTGTTGTATTTGTAGTTGTTCCTGTTGTATTTTTTGTTACTGTCTCATAAGGTATTTCAACTTGTTCTGTAACTATTTTTTCTGTAATTGGTGCATAATTATTTAATAATTCATCTAATGTTGTTTGTACACCTTCTTCTGAAACTTTTGCTATTTGAACTTCGTTATATGATTTATCTACTATTTTGATAACAGTTCCTGCTGCTACTTCTTCATTAGCTTCTGGTATTGTTTTTTGATTTTCATCTAATACAATATTGTTTTCATTTAATATTTCATCAACAGTTGTTTTTGATGTTAACACTGTTAATTCATATCCATTTTGTAGTACAATTTTAATATCTTTCAAATTTGTATTTACTGCCATTACTCCTATTCCAGAAATTAATATTAATATTATACTAACACATATGATTTTCATTATAGAAATTGAAGCTTTTTCTTCTTTTTTCATAAATTTTTAATACCTCCTTTTGGCATCGATTTTAATTATACTACTTTTTATGTTTTTTGTCAAATTTGTACAAGCTTAGAGTTGCAATTGGTTCATTATAATATATGCTACACACCTTGGAAATAGTACCATTTTTTTCAAAAATTTTTATATAATATTTAAAATATCTTGTTAAAAATCTTAATTTATGTTATTATCAAGTTGTAACTTGTATATAATAAAAAAGGAGGAAAAAAATATGGGATGGATTATATTAGCAATAGTAGTAATACTTGTAATCGCAATAATATCAATGTACAATGATCTAGTATCTAGAAGAGTAAAAGTTGATAATGCATGGAGTCAAATTGATGTCCAATTACAAAGAAGATTCGATTTAATTCCAAATTTTGTTGAAACTGTAAAAGGATATGCTGCACATGAATCAGAAACATTTGAAAAAATAACAGAATTAAGAACATCATGGGCAAATGCTCAAACAGTTACCGAAAAAGCCGAATTAGACAATCAATTATCAGGTGCATTAAAAACAATAATGGCTGTTTCTGAAAATTACCCAGATTTAAAAGCCAATCAAAACTTTTCTGAATTATCTGAGGAATTAAGAAATACAGAAAATAAAATTTCTTTTTCTAGACAATTCTACAATGATAATGTAACAATGTATAATGAAAAATTACAACTTTTCCCTTCTAACATCATTGCAAACATGTTCAACTTCAAACCTCGTGAATTATTTGCTGTTGAAAACAATGAAGCTAGAAAAAATGTAAAAGTTGATTTTGGAAAAAATGCATAAGTAATTTAAAGGGGTTGTCTTAAAGACACCCCTTTTATCAATATAGAAAGGAGATTTTTATGTTTAGAGCCAGTAAAAAAAATAAATTTGAATCAGGAATAATAATTTCAATATTTATAATTGTTGTAACTCTTATAATATACTACATTTGTAATGCATTAAATTTTGGTGAATTTTCAATAATAATTGCATTAATATTTTCTATTGCAAGTGCTTGGGGATCTTATTATTATAGTGATAAAATAGTTTTAGCATCATGTCATGCACGTCCAGCAACACGAGAAGAAGATTTAAAACTCGTTAATATTTTAGATGCTTTGATGGTAACAGCTGGTCTACCAAAAAAGCCAGACCTATATGTTGTAGAAGATGCTCAACCAAATGCATTTGCTACTGGTAGAAATCCAGAACATGCTATAATTTGTGTTACAACAGGTTTACTACAAAAACTTGATTATTATGAATTAGAAGGTGTTATTGCACATGAAATGAGTCATATTAAAAATTACGATATACTTTTAAGTGCAGTTGTTTCCGTATTTGTAGGTCTTATCGTTATGTTATCAGATATGTTTTCAAGAATCATTTTCTGGGGTGGTTCAAAAGATAGAGATAGTGATAGTAAAGCAAATGGTATTTTAATGTTATTAGGTCTTATATGTTTAATACTATCTCCGATATTTGGTACTTTAATGCAACTTGCTCTTTCAAGAAGAAGAGAATTTTTAGCAGATAGTACTGCTGTTGAATTTACACGTAATCCAGATGGTTTAATCTCTGCATTACAAAAACTTGAAAACGACCCTAATGAATTAAAAAGTGCAAACTCTGCGACTGCAAATATGTATATTATAAATCCTTTTAAAAAGAATGGTGAAAAAGGTAAAAAGAAAACTTCTAGCTTGTGGTCTACTCATCCAAGCACAGAAGATAGAATTGAAGCATTAAGAAATATCAAATAGAAAAATGTCCTTTTAAAAGGACATTTTTAAAATTCTCTTTGTATTTTCAAAAGTAATTTTTTCCACATTTTCTAACGTCAAGCCTTTTACATCAGCAATTTTTTGTGCAACGAATTTAACATTAGAAGGAGTATTTCGAGTTCCTCTAACAGGCTCTGGTGCTAAGTATGGGCTATCTGTTTCTATTAATATTCTATCATTTGGAACTAAATTAATCATTTCAACAGCATTTTTAGAGTTTTTAAATGTAATAGGTCCTGCAAAAGATATATAGAATCCTAGTTTTAGTCCTTCTTTTATTAATTCTCTATTTTGTGGACAGCAATGAAAAATCCCTGTATTTTTAACTTTATTTTCTTTTAAAATTTGCAATGTATCCATTACTGCTTCTCTTGTATGTATAACAATTGGTAAATTAAGCTTATTTGCTATTTTTATTTGTTCAATAAAAGCAAGTTTTTGTAATTCTTTATTTTCTGTATTCCAATAATAATCAAGTCCTATTTCACCTATTGCAAGAACTTTGCTATTATTTTTAGCAATATTCTCAATTTCAGCTAATTGTTTCCACAATTCATCTTCATCTTGTGGAATATCATTAGGTGAAACACCCGCAGTTGTGTATATAAAATCATATTTTTTTGCTATCTCTATTGCTTTTTTTGAACTTTCTACACTATACCCTGCTGTGATAAAATTTGTTACCCCTGATTTTACTATTTCGTCAATAGTTTTTTCTCTGTCTTCATCGAATTTTTCATCATTTAAATGACTATGACTATCAAATAATCCCATTTTGCTTTTCCTTTCCGAATTTTATTACACTTAATATATAAAGAACTTCCGAAAATGTTGATATATACATATTTGTAGTCAAAGACCTAATGGTAGACCACAGATATGTTTTTGACAAAATTATGTATATATCAACACTTCTAATTTTTATTTTATATAATTTAATTATAATCATTAAATAAAATCACCACATTAGCAGTTGCATATAACTTGCAATGTGAAATACTTATATCTATACTCTCAATATCCTTAGTATTAACATTATATAAATTTAGATATGGTCTTCCTTGTTCATCATCAATTATCTCAAAATCTTTCCAACAAACAGAATATTTATTATCTAATATTTTAGAAATTGCCTTAAATGCTGCTTCTTTTGCTGCAAATCTTCCAGCATAATGTTGATATTTCTGTCCTTTTCTAGATTCACAGTATTCTATTTCTTTATCTGTAAATACTCTTTTTATGAACTTTTCTCCAAGCTCTTCTATACTTTCTTTAACTCTATCTATTTCAATAATATCGGTCCCACAAGTTATTTTCATAAAATTCATTCCTTCTATATTTCTAATTGTTCCAATTCAACAAAAACATAATATTTTACTTTATAATTTCTATATAATTTAATACATTAAAAATAAGTGAAATAACCAAAATAACAGCAACAGCTAACATTATTCTTGAATTTTTTTCTATATTTGATTCCTTATATAAAACATCATATTTTATTTTTATTTCACTATATAATCTATCAAGTTCAAAATTTTTTCCTAAAATATAATTTATTTTAGAGCCAACTTCATTTTCTGTAACGTCTAAAATCCAAATATTTCTAGTAAACTCTATAAACTTTTTTCTAGCATTTTTCAAATTAGAAGCCTTTTTAAATTCAACCTCTAATTTTTTTAAATATATTTTCTTATATAAGTTCAAAATATACGTATAGAAGTACTCATTTTCAAACTTATCCGGTAAATCCGTAAAATTATTTATATCACTACTTGATGTAAATAAAACAACCCCTTGTTTTGAAAATCCGAATCTAGCATATTTCCATTCCGAAAATTGTGTTGCTGAATTTTTATCTAGGTCAACAGAATTATCTGCTGGTAAAAAGTTTGCATATTTGTTGAAATTATATTCTATGTCTTCAAAATTTTTATTTACATTCCATGCTTCTCTATCAATACATACATATGAATATGTTAAAAATATTTGTGTATCTATATCAAGTTTCATTGTCTCAATTTCTGAACCTGTAATACTTTTAATAAATTCTGTCAATTTATTTACATCATCAAAAGTACTTGTTTGTAGATATATTTTATCATAATTATTTAATTTGTTTTCTTGTTTAATCTCTCTAAATTTATAATTAAAATTTAACAAATCTGAAAAGCTATTGCTTTCTTCAATATTTGTTTTCATTGTAAAGAAACATATTCCTGTATTAAAACATATCACTTCTATTTTTCTTACCTTAAAGAATATTCCTTTTTCTTCTGCTTTTCCTTGTATATCTTCTTTTAACTCGTATTCAAAAATAGTACAAGGATATTTACTTAATATTGCTGATTTTGTATCATCAGGTAATTCTTCTAGTTTTTCTAGTTTAGCCCCAGAATGTGAAAAACTAGAAAAAAGATATTCACGTGTCTTTGGTGAAAAATAATTATATAAATCTATATCCTTATTTTTCTGAAATACTTTCATCTTAAATCTTTTGTCTTTAATTAGACTTAATAAATATTTTTGATATTTATTTTCCTCTACAACAAAAGGGTGTATAAAATATGTATATTGATAATTTGTCTTTAGTTCCATTTTTTACTTCAATCCTTCTTTCTTAAAATATTAAAATTATTATTACTTTTCAAGTTGGTTATAATAATTCATATTAATATCCATGCCAAAATGCCATCTTCCTATAAAATCTATTAATAGATAATCATCTAAATTATATATTGGTTCTTGAATTACATTTCCTTTTCCGTCTATACTTCCCCATTTTCCGTCTTTTTTTATTGCAGAAAATCCATAATCGTTTTGTTCCATTGCATCATCATAAATATAATCAACAATAACTTTTCCATTTTTGTCAACATATCCATATTTACCATCTTTTTTACTTAAAAATAATGTTCTATTTGTAAAAATATCTGATTCTTGTTTTTCCTCAAATTTAAAATTATAATATTTATTTACATTATCAACTCTTAGCTTCAAATATCCCTTAGTTTCATTTATTTCTAATAAAATTCCTGCTGCTTTTACATCTAAATTGCTATTTAAAATTTTAGAATTAAAATTACTATCTTCTGCAACATACAAATCTGCTTTTTCATTAAAAGATATTGAATTATATTCGAATGGCAATTTTTCTTCTTTATTAATATTTATTATTCCGTATTTTCCATCTTTACTAGCTATAAATGTTCCAACCTTTATTTCTTCTAAACTGTCATATTGTGATTCTATTACAACTTCTCCTGATGTATTCATTACGCCAAATTTATTTGATTTTACAAATATTACTGCATTTTCTTGGTTAGCTAATATTTGTTTAATTGAATCAAATCCAGTTGTTAAGACATCGTTTCCAGATTTATTTACTACTTTTTGTTTTCCATTTAAATTTACAACATACATGTCATTTCCGTAAACTTTTTCAATTGAATCATATTTTGCTTCTAAAATTTGTGCATTTGAATAGTCTACAATTCCATATTTTCCATCAGCATTTTTTATACTAAACCCTGATTTGTTGTCTTTTCCTAATACATCTATATCAGCATATTGAGCTTGTATAACTGTTTTTCCATCACCATCTACAATTCCGTATTTATCATCTTTCTTTACTTTGAATGAATTTTCTATTCCTCTAATTACTGTAATTTCATCATATTCTATTGGAATTACTTCATTTCCTGTTAAATCTATTAAGCCAAATTTATCGTTTTTTTGTACTTTTAATACATTTTTTTCATACCATACATTTCCATTTTTATCTATGTTTTGCATAGGTTCTATTTTATCATATTGCGTAAATATTTCTTGATTTTTATCATTTAATGCTTTTGTTTTATAACTTCCTGTGTTATAGTCTACATCATATGTACAAATAAATACTCCTATCTTAGAGTTTGGTACTATTATCATTTCTTTATATGATGGGTCTATTACATTGTTTCCTGTTGAGTCTATTACTCCCCATTTGTTGTCTTTATATGATGCATAGTAATTTTTTGTTGTAATTTTTCCTGATGTTGTGTCTTTGCTTAATAGTCCTTTTATTATAAATATAAACATGATTATTACTACTATTGCAATTGCTACTGCAAATACTTTTTTCATGTTTAGTTTTGGTTCTGAATCATATCTTTTACCTCTGCTCATTTTTGCCTCCCTGTTTTTTCTATTTTTACTTCATAAAATATATCATATAATTGGTCTATTTTCAAGCATTTATGGTAAAAGAACTGGCATTATTTAGTGCTAAAAAACACACTAAGAAATAAAAACTATTTCTTAGTGTATTTCTTAGTTTGAATATTTTATTTTTCTTTCAAATATCTTTTTAATAAAAAAGTTAAGAAATACGGAAATGTATAAAACTTTCCATTAAAGCCTATATTTTTATTACACAATTTTATTCCATATTTTATATCTTTATACTTATCACCATTTATTAAATTATTCAAGGAAATTGTTGCATTATCATTTGCTTTTACCTCAACTGGAATTAATGAATTTATATCCCTTATCATAAAATCCATCTCAATTTTTTTACTATCATCTTTATAAAAATACAAATCATATCCAGCTTTTACAAGCATATCTCCAACAATATTTTCATACAAAGCACCTTTATATGTATTCATATTCTCATTATTTCTTAAATCTTCTTGCACTTCCTCATCCAATGATCCTATTAATAGCCCTGTATCTGCAAAATATAATCTATAATTATCTGGATTATAATTTCCTTTTAATGGTAAACTGGCTTGTTCCATTGAATAACTAACATTTACAATTCCTGCATTTGAAAGCCATTCAATTATTCCAACATATTCCCTATTTCTTGCTCCATCAGCAATTTTAGATATTTGAAACTTTTTATTTTCATTTCCCAAAAAAACAGGTATTTTTCTATAACAATTTAGTATCTTTGTCTTATCTAATCCACCAGCATATTTTGTAATATCTTCTTCATAGTCTATCAAAATTTGTTGTTGCATCTTTAATATTCCACTAAAATTTTTATTTGTAACAAATTGTTTTACTATTGCTGGCATTCCTCCAACTATCATATAATCTTTAAAATTAGACATCATAACATTATATTGTAAAGTACTTAATGGCTTTAAATCCAACATACATTTATATAAATCTTCAATTTGTTCTTCTTTATAGTCTTTTGCCCATAAAAATTCTTCAAAATCCATAGAATGCATCATATAATCTTCTTTATTTCCTACACTATTTGATTCAATTTCATTATAATTAATCCCCATTAAAGATCCAGAACAAATAACATCATATCTTCCATCTTCTCTAAACGCTTTTAATGCTGTTGCAGTACTAACACACTCTTGCATTTCATCAAAAAAGATTAAAGTATTATTTTCTTCTAATTCTAACTCCGGTCTTTTTAATGTTATATTCTTCATTATTTCATCAACTACAAATCCATTATCAAATATTGTTTTAAATTCTGGTTGAAATGCAAAATTTATTTCAATAAACACTTTGTAATTATTTTTTCCAAAATTTCTAATAGCATTTGTTTTTCCTATCTGTCTAGCACCCTTTATTATTAAAGGTAATTTATTATCACTATTTTTCCATTCAATAAGATACTTGTCAATTTTTCTTTTTAATCTATCCATAATTTATTACCTCCAATTATATTTTATCACATTTTTAGAAGGATTTCAACTATGCTTTATCACATTCTTAGAAAGGTTTTTACTATCAAAAATCACATTTTCAGATTTTGTTATTTCTCCAAAAATTTACAAACAACTACACTCATATCATCCTTAGCAGTACCATAACCATTATCAACAGCTTCATTTATAACCAAATCAGCAATTTTTTTAGTATTATTAGTCTCAATATCTTCAAGCAAATACTTAATCCACAATTCCTTATTTTTATACTCAACATTAGAATCCAAAATACCATCAGAGCACATAAGCATAATTTCACCAGAAGAAATATCCTTATCAAAAGACTGCAATTTTGCCTCATTAATAATACCTGCTGGAAGAGAATTAGCCTTGATAACTTGCACACTATTTCTAGTTTTAAAATATGTTGGACAAGCCCCACTCTTAATCAATTCAATATTTCCTTTATATAAGTCAATAATTGCAATATCTAATGTCGCAAAAATCTCTTCATTTTGATTTATTAAACTTGAATTAATAAGCTCTAATGAAGTCTTTTTATCAAAACCTGAAAGTAATAAATTTTCCAACATTTTTAATGCCTTATTACTACTTTGTCTAGCATCTTCTCCTGACCCCATACCATCACTTAAAGCTACTAAATATTTACCATCTTTTAATTTTACACTTAAAAAACTATCTCCTGATATATCACTATTGCTTTTTGTTATTTCTGAGTTTCCTATTGCCATAACAAATTTATCATCAGACAAGAAATTAAGCCTTGTTCCGATACTTGCCTCTTGATTTAAAACTATCTTTTCCTTCAAAACATCTGTAAGTATTTTTTCAATATAATCAATATCTGTGATATTTGATTTTTCCATATATATTTCAACTAAAAATCTATCTTCTTTTTGTATAGAAATTTCTTGAATCTCTATGTCTTTTTGTCTTAGCAATTCAACAACTTGCTTTTTCTGATTAGTAAATTGTTCTTCATTTTTTATATTTTTTTCAATATTTTCAGCTATACTTGAAATTGCTTTTGATACACCTTGTAATTGTGTCTCTATATTTTTCTTGTTTTCCTCAAATTTCTTTTGCCATACAAAACTTGATTTACTAATTTTATATGACATATTAATAACTCTTATCATTTGCGCTATATTTTCTTCCAAATACTCACTTATTTTTTTGTCATCAAATCCTATTATAAAACTATTACATTTAGCAAATATTTCAAGTAAGGCTTCTCTTGTTATTTTTTGCTTGTCCACTAATACTTTAAAAATTTCGTCAACAATAGGCCCATCAGTTTTTGAAATATCATCATATAACATGTTATCTTCATAACCACTTAAATTATCTAATAATTCTGAAACAAATATATCTTTATTAGATAAAATTGGCTCTTGCTGAATTTGAGTTTCTTGTGTTTTATATGTCTTTGCCATTTCTTGAATAGTATCAGAAACATTATTTAATCTTTCAGCAGTTTCTTTACTTTTATTCAAAGCTCTATCTGGAAACACTGGCAAAAATTTAGAATTTCCCATAAATTCTTTGATATTTATTTGTACTGATTTTGGTAAAGCCAACAATCCAATTGATGCAATTAAAATTTCTTTAAAATGAATCAATTCAACTGTGTAACCATTAGAAACATACGCTAAAACTATGTTTCCTAAACAAAATCCTATTATTACACCCAATTTACCAAATTTATTTAATATACCTGCTATCATTCCAGAAATCGCATATGCTGCGACCATAATAGGTTCTGATGATGTTATAACGCCAAGAGTCACCCCTATTGTAACACCTGCTGTTGTTCCTACTAATACTCCATTTTTCCAGCCTAAAATTAGGACAATTAATATACTTAAAATATTTCTAATTGAAAATCCAAAAACACTTAAATCTCCAAATGCTCCAACTGATATTGCAAGCATTAAACTTGCTCCTAAAATTTCTTCAATTGAAAATGCTTTTGTTTCTTCAAAATCTCTGAATACAATTACAGAGTTTACAAATATTTTATAAAATACTATTGATATTATTGAAAAACATATTATTGATAGAATATCATATAATGTGAATCCTGCCATTCCTACTTTTGCTAATTGTATTATGAGTGTTGATATAAATATGTTTTTTGCTAAATTTACTTTCTCATTTCTTTCATCATCATTATATTTTGGTTTTATTATGTACATAGTAACAATTAAAACTAGTGCTGTTAGTATATATGTTAATGTACCACTTATACCAAATTTTATTGCATTACCAATAATTGCAAAGGCTACTATCCCTAATAATGGAATTGAGTTTGAAATACATGCTCCTAACATACTTATACTAAATGGCGAAAAATCTCCTGTTATTCCTACCATTGATATCATTAATGATATTACATATATTGGTATATTTTTTATTGAAAATACATTTGAAAATATTTCTGTTTTTTTGTTTTCTTTTTTCTCTTCTCTATAATTTTGATTGTCTATTGTGCTTTCGTTTATATTTTGAAACATCCTTACCACCTCTTAAACTTTTATAGCATCATTTTACTACTTGTCCTTAGTATTTTTTGTCTTTTTTAGAAAGTGATTCAAAAAAAGTTTTTTACATTTTGTGATATATAATTTATTTTTTCTTTATTATTTATCTATTTATGCTTTCTATTCTATTATAATTTAGCGAAATTTGCAATATTTTTTCAATTTTAGTTAAAAAAGAAGTTACTGAATAATAGTTTTGATACATTGTGCTTTTGAAATCTACCGTACCTCTAAGGTATATATTATTTATAAGTATTGCCTGTTCATTACGTTCAAAAATAAAATCTAAAATCAAAAACTGAGCCTCTCTCACTCTGGCAAAACTGTATATATGTATATTGTTTTAGAATTTTTGAATGCGATTGGAACAATATTAGAATTTCTTAAAAAATCAATGGAAAGAGTTCACAAAGTGGAAGGGTGCCATTGATTTTTTTAGAAATTATTATGTTGTGTATTGAAGCCGAAAAAATTATCAAACAATATACATATATACAGTTTTCCGTGAGCATTTCTCAGTTTTTTATTTAAGATTTTTTATTTTTCACTCCAATCAAACGGTATACTTATAAATAATATATACCTTAGAGGTACGGTAGATTTCAAAAGCACAATGTATCAAAACTATTATCCAGTAACAAAAAGAACACTCTTTTTAAAGAATGTTCTTTTTATCTAATAGCACTAAGCTAATTATTTTTTATCAACAACATATTTTTTAATAAGAAATACTCCAACACCTAATATTGTAATAGTTACAATTCCAATTATAGTAGGTAAAACATAATTTTTATTTTCACCAGTACTTGGTATAATTACAACTGTCTCTGAATTATCATTATCAAAGAAGAACTTGCCATTATCCCAAGAAACTTTAACCGGTGTACCAATACTAAATCCATCTGTTTTTGTAATATCTACTATTTCAGACTTATTATCAAATGTATTATCATCTGAACTTGCTAATAATTTTGAAACACTAAGTGTAATTTCATTTGATTCACCTGTTGCCAATTCTTTTGACAATTGAGATGTAAAGTAAGTATTAATTGAATTAACATATTGGCTATTATCCTTTTCACTTGCATTCATCTCATTTAAGTATGATTGATCTTTCAATTGCCATTTAGCATCACTTGTAAGTAATCTTGAATCTAGATAATCAATTACTCCTGTTGTAGAGAATCTTACAGGTTGTGCACCATCTTTATTTCCATAATAGTAATATCTTTGAGAAGTATAATCTTGTTCACTCAAATTTGTTACTTTTATTGTATATACAGTATCAAGAATTGCACCTTCAATTAACTCTGAATCCATTTCTGCTCTTATAATTCCATTAATGTCTAGCTGATTAATAGAAGTTGGTCCCATATATGTCAAATTATTTTTCAATCCTGAAACCTTTCCATTTTCATCAACTGTTGCATCTATTAGAATCTGTCCATTTGCCAATGTAATTTTAAATCCTGAAACTCTCTTTACCATATCTATTTGTTGTTTTGGTCTTTCTACAATTCCAAAATCCACATTTGAGATTGCAAATCTTACTTGATCTACTGTTCCATCTGTCATTGTTGTTTCATATTCAACACTTATTGACATCGTAGGTGTTATAGAATCCATTTTTGTAGTTTTTATAACATTTGATGATGATTCATATGCTTTATTAATTTCATCTTCTAGATTATTTTTTGTTATTTTTTTCATTTCACTTTCAATTGTTGTTCTAGTATTTGAATTATCTAATGCATCTGTTTTTCTTGAATCTACATTATCTTTATACCAATATACATTGCTTTGGTCTCTTGATTCATCATATATTGTACCTTTATAATATTGTACTTTATATTCTTTATCTCCCCAAATATATACAACTACATAATCTCCTGGTATAAATCCTACAAATTCAAAATTTCCGTTTGCATCTGTTTTTGTTGTTGCTTCCACAAATTTCTTACTATTTTCATCATAAATCTGTGTTGTATTTCCTGTTTCAGTATCTCTTAATTTAACTTCTATACCTTCAAGAGTTTTCTCTCCATTGTCAAATATTCCATTTCCTTTTCTCTCTTGATTTGTATATATTTTATCACTTTCTTTTCCAGTTGAATCTACAAATACTGTTCCTGTTATTGCTCTTGCATTTTTCAATTCTAATTTTAATGAAGTTGCAGCATCTGTATCATCTTCGTATGTATCTATTTGTCCTGGTACTATATTTCCTGGTACTGAATCATTATCTAATACTGCTACTGGTGCATTTTCATTATAGTCTTTAAATGTTGTATAAGAATTTATTTCAGCTACACTGTTTAATACTTCCCCATTGTTTACTAATGATAATACCGCTTCTCTATTCATTTCAAATTGTACATATATAAATTCAGTTTTTCCTGGTTCTATTACTGTATTTGTATAAACTATATATTTTGAATATTTATCATTATATTGTTGTTTAGCACTATAATTTATATTTCCACCAATTTGATTTTGCTCATTTACTGTTGTTCCCGCACTTACTAAATTCATTCTAGTATCACAATAACTTAATATATTATTAATTCTACCTAAATATGTAGATTCATTTTTTAAAGCAATTTTATATGTTGCATATACTTTTATTTCTCTGTTTTTATCTTGTGATTCAAATTCTGCATCAGAAGTATATATTGCTCTATTATAAGTTCCTCTATTATTTTGGAATTTAACACCTAAATTCCATGAAGATTCTTCATTAACTTCACCATTTTTAGAGTATCTTGTTGTTCCATATCTATATACATGTGATTTTCCATTTACATCTACTCTAACATTATATAAATCATTTGATAATGCATAATCTGTTTGTTCTTTTTCAAATAAACCTAAGTTAATATATCTAATTTCTTCCATAGTTGGTTCAAAGTCAGAATATAAATTGTATCCAGCTTCATCTGTTCTTGCACTAACATTACATCCTGAATGTCCACTTATTTCACTCTTATATTGACCATTAACTCTATTGTAATTTACATTTACTCCATTTACATTTAAGTTTTGAGAACTATTTCCATCAACACTTGAAAATTTATTATCTAAAATATTTCTTGAATTTGTGTCTATTGCTTTTGAACCGTTTTTTGTTTCTAAGTTTTTGTCTACTGATTGATATGTAATTCCACAATATTCATATTCAATATAATATCCTGGTAATGCATCTAAATCTACATCTGTAAATTGATATTCTCCGCCTTCTATTTCACTATATAATCCCAATTCAGAAGTTGTCGTTGTTTTTACTGTTTGACCTGCTGAATTTTTCAAATATACAGTTATACCATTAATTCCTTTTTCAGAGCCTTGATCATATAAATTATTTCTTACATTTGTTTTTCCAGCATTATCATCTAACCATACATATCCTGATAATTTTACATATTTTTGATGATTATATAATAATTTGGTTTCATTTACACTATCAACTGAATATTCTTTTCCTATTTCAGGACTATATCCATAATATGGATTTGATACCTCAACAGCTGTTATGTTTTTTGAGCTTGCGAATTTGTCAGATACTTCTTGGAATCCATCTCTACTGTCTGTTCTATAATTTCTTGTTTTAAATTTAACTTCTGGTACACTGATAATTCCATTAGAATTTGTTTTAAATACTTGTGCATTATTTTGATCAATAGAATCCCATTCAGTATTACCATCTATATACATTGTATGTTCTCTCCACTCATACTCATATGTATACCAAGTTTCTGTCCAACCATCACTTACTTTTTCTCTAAGTTCATTGTATTGTGGCTCATGATATTTAGTATATGGTCCATTTGTTTTTACGCAATCATATGATAAAACTTGTGCTTTAAATACAAATCCTACTCCTTGTAATGGTGTATTTCCACCTCTATCATCAACTTTTTGTAATCCAACTTTTACAGGGCTTGGTTTTACACCATAATCAAAGTGTCCTTCACCCTCTGCATCAACAGTAATTTCACTTGGTACAACATATATAATATTTTGGTAATCTACTTCTGATTTTAAAAACCAAATTTGTGCCTTTTCTACTGTAACTTTTTGTGTTGTTTTTAAATCTACATGTACTGATGATATATCTTTTGCACCTTTTATATCAATATAAATCTTATCTTCTGGTTTTATATCTTCTGAGTTTATAAAACTAGCTGATGTTCCTCTATATCTTACAACTCTAATATCTGAAACACTAGTTCCATCTACTTTAACTTGAATGTCTTTTATACTTCCATCTACATTCCATTGGAATGGACCAACTCTATAATATCCATCTCCTAAATCCATTTTTGTTAAAGTATTTGGATTTGTTGTGTTATCTACAACTTTTACATTAGTTCCTGTTGTTTTGCTTGTTGTATCTCCTATACTATTTGCATATTCTTTTGCCTTTTTTTCAACTTCATTTCCACTAACAGAAACTTTATCATTTCCAGCATAATTATAAATATTTCCAGCTCCAAATAGTAAATCTGTCCAATCATTAATATTATGCCATAATGCTTTTTGAGAGTTTGTATAATTCTGTGCTGTACCATATCCTTCGCCTTGATTACTTATATATGCAATCTTTGCATTAAGATCATTTTTTATTTCTCTTCCTGCACCTTCTTTTGAGTCATAAACAATAGCTGTTTTTCCATCAATTTCTATATATTTGTCAACATTATAATTCTTTAATGTTCCACCTATATGTTGAAGATGTTGCACACAAAATGCTTCTCCACCAACTGAACTATAATCCTTAGTTAAAGTACTATATCCAGCTTTAACAATATTTCCAATAGCTGATTGGCCTAAACTCTGTACATCTGTAATACTAGCTAATGTCTCAGCATTTACCATTTTTATTGTAAAAATGCTAACTATTATTCCTACTAATAGTATTACTCCCATTTTTATTTTCTTAATACTTTTCATTTTTTCCCCTCCTTCCTCTACATAATTCCTTTATTCATAATTGATTTTCTTATCATATATACTGCTACTCCTAGCATTATAATTGTTGTTATTACTAATAATACAGTTGTTACAACTTCACCAGTTTTTATTGATATAATAACGTCTGCTGAACTCATATCATTTTCGCCATCAACTTTATTTCCTTCTGTTGAATTAATATCAGTTAAACCTAATTCATTATAAGAACTTACAATCTCGGCAATATTATTTATTAGTCCTGTATTATTTTCTTTCATTTGTTTTATAACTGTTAATTTAACATCTTTACTTTCACCTGGATTAATTTTTGTATCTGCTAAACCTATGCAATATACATTGTTTCCATCTTGATACCAATCTTTATTTAGTTCTGAACTAAATTTATAATCACTTGATAAGTAATCTGCTATTTTCTTAACATATCCTGCCACTTCACCTTTATTTGTTACTCTTATTGTATATTCTACAACTACTGTTGTTGAATTTACTTCTTTTGCATTAATTTCTTGTTTTGCAAGTTTTGCATCAGTATAATCTGTTGATACAGTTTTGCTATTTTGTACTGTTATTTTTGTTACATATTTATCTAATTGCATATCATATTTTTTAGCTGGAACTAAACCAATATTAATTCCTGATGTATTTTTTGTTACGTCAATTTTTTCTGTTACAGCAACTTTTTCTTCTTTTCCATCTACTGTTATTGTTTTTGAAATTGCTTTTGAATTATTTTCATCTGCAACACCATCTTTTTTATATCCTGTAACACTATATGCAGTAGTATCATATTCAAATATTACTAGGTATTCTCCTTTTTCTACTTTTGTAAAAGCATAGAATCCTTCTGAATTAGTTGTTGTTTCTAACACATTTCCTTTTGAATCTTTAACATATTCATTTGTTTTTGCATCAAGTAATTTTACTTTAATTCCTTCTAATAATTTTTCATTTGAATCTCTTTGTCCATTTTCATTCTCATCAATCCATGCTATTCCTGAAACAAGATAATTTGATGTTGATGAATCATTTCCATTGTTATTATTGTTATCGTTATTATTGTTGTCACCATTATTATTATCTTGATTTTCTTCTGTTTTTAAAATATGTTCTACTCTTGATGTTTGAACTACTTTATATGAATGTTTTAAATTTGTTTCATTTATAATTTGTACAACCTCACCATTATTATAAGATACATTTGCTTCTACTTCTATTGAATATTTTATTTCTTCTCCTGGTTCAATTGCATCTTCTGATAATGTAATTATTTTTTGTAACTTATCTTCATCTGTACTTATATCATAACTTTCTTCTGATAATTCTTTTCCATTTTTTGAAACACTAATTAAGCTTACATCATTTGATAACCAGTTATTTACTTTTATTTTGTTAATTTCATTTGAAGATCCATTTTTTACAGTTATATTATAAATTATTTTATCTCCTGCTTTAACATAATCCCCACTATTATCAGAAGTTACTGACATTTCCAATCCTTTTACTTCATTTACTACTTTAAAATCTAGTCTATTTGAATTATATTCTTTATTACCATCTGTAACTTTTGCTGTTAAAGAAATGTCTTTTGAAGCATCATCTGTCTTCATATTTGTAGTTCCATAAATAGCTACTACTATGCTTTGGTTTGGATCTATTTCTTTTATTGTTAATGTATTTTGATTTTCTGTTTTTACAAAATTATCATTATCATCTACATAAGATAATTGCATTATATTTATTTCTTCTGGATTATTGATATTTACTACTAAATTTTTCAATTTTTTATCTGATTCATTTTTTACTGTTAATAAATATCTGTGATTGTATCCATCTTGTAAAACCGCATTTCCTTCTGCATTTTTTAATAGTACTGATATATTTCCATTTTCAATTGTTGTTTTTACTTCATTTGAATTTTTTGTCACATCACCATATTGAAGTTGAACTGTGTTTTGTACTGTATTTCCAGCTGTTCCTTCTTTTACTTTTACATCATAATATTTTGTTACAGTTTCACCTTTTGCAATTTTATCAATATCAAATTCTACATCAGTTTTATCTGATTCTATTTGTTCTTCTTTTTCTTCAATATCTCCTTCAACTTGTTCTGTTGAATTTAATTTACTTGAATCTATAAGAACTGTGTTTTCAGGAACTTTTGCTGTAATTTTAGCATTGTTCATATCTTCTGAACCTGTATTTGAAATTGTAATTTCATATCTTATAATTCCATATTCATTTACTGTTGAAGCTTCTTCTTTACCAACTAATGCTTTTAAAGTTACATCTAATGTTGCACCTTTTTCTGTATTAATTGTCATGTAATCCGCAACTTTTTGTTTTTCTGTTGTTACATTTGCATAATCTACAACATATCCTTGTTTTGCTATTAAATTATATTCTAAACTTTGAGGCATTTGCATCTCATAAGATACATTTATGCCTTCTTTAACATCTAATTTATCAATTTTTATTAAATATTTTTTAACATTTTTTGAATCTGTTATATTTTGTGTCCATGCATTATCAGCATCTTCTAAATCAGTTGTTGCATTTTTATTTTCTGAATAATATACTTGTACTCTATTAGCCTCTATTCCCGTTACTGTTAATCCTTGTACACCAATGTCAAAATTATTTCCTTCTACTGCATCTTTTGTTGGGAATGTACCTAATACACTAACATTTGTTATAACATTCTCTTCATTATTTATTATTTCATTTTCTACTTTTGTTGTGTTAACACCTCTTGTATTTTGTTGAATAGGAAGTGTTACTTCTTTATTTCCTTGATTATTTATGATTTCAATTCCATAATCTTCTATTTTACTTACTGTTACCAATCCTGCATATGATACAAAATTAATATTTTTTTGTTCTTGTACTGTTTTTTCTCCATTTGCACAAGTTAATATTACTTTTTCATCACTACTTGGTAATTTTTTATCTAATGTTAAATCCATATTTAATATTAATATAGCACCTTCAATAGCTTTGTCTTTATAATTTGTTTGTTCTCCACTTAATTTTATTTCTAATATATTGCCATCTAATAATTTTGCAGATGCAATTTTCAATTCTTCTTCATCAACTAATTGGATTGATTTTACATCTATTTTTTGTATTGTTGATGGTAGTTGAATTCTTATTACAGGATTTTTAAATAAATCATTATTTTCATCTCTTGAATTTAAAACAACTCTCATTTCCACATTATTTGTGCTCATTGTTGAAAACTCTGTTTTGCTTAGTTGTAATTGAGCATTAGTTTCTGTTTCTAATAAACCTACTTTTGATTCAGCTCCTGAAATTGATACTGTATTTGCATCTTCAATAACATTTCCTGTTACTTTTGTTGATATTTCTGTTCCTGTTTTTACTATATTATTATCAATTTTTCCTATTGTTTTTGTTGTAACTAATTTGATGTCCCCTACATTTTGAGGTTCTGTTATTTTTATTTTTATAGTTGAAACCCCATCTGCATAATTAACTGTAATATTACCATTTTTATCAGTTTCTGAATTAGCATTAATTTTAGCAATTTCTGTATCATTTTTTCCATTTAATATTGTTAATTCACCATTATTTCCTAATACATTTAGGACATTTTCTTTATTAATAACTGTATTTTTATATGTTGAAGAAATCTCTTTATCTGCTATTTTTTGATTTTCTTCTATTAATGTTGCTTCATTTGCAACACCTGCTAAATTTGATGATATAATTGTTGTATAAGCTATATCTCTTGAAATTCCAGCATATAATTTTCCTTTATAAATATTAGATTCATTTTGTTCCATTTTTACTGTTATTATTGAATCTTTTTCTTCTTGATTTATTTGCATTTCTGATGTAGCACTTACTTTTGTATTTTTATTTTCATAAAGATTGATCTCTGAGCTAATATTTAATTTATCCGCACTTATTTCAACATCTTTATCAAAAATATATGTAATTATAAATTTATCCTCTCCATTTTTTGTCCAAATTACTTTGTTGTCTTCTGCTACATTATTTATTTCTATTGTTGCTAATCCTGTTTCTTTATCATAGTTCCAATTATCTTGTGTTAACATTTTTCCATTTGTTGCTAATATATTATTTGCATTAATTAGAACCTCTGGATATTTATCTGAAATTTTAGGAGCTTGTACTTTTATCAATGAAGATTTTATAGGCACTAAGTTATTGTTTATTCCTGAATTTACTTGTACTTGTATAATTCTTTTATCTTCACCATTATATTTTGCAATTTTGTTAGTAATTATTTCTTGTGATAATTTAATACATTCTTCTGCACTGCTATATGGACTAACCATATTTATTTTTATCATTCTTGTTGCAGAAATTGCTATATCTTTTTGTGTACTATCTTTATATGTCCCCTCTATTGCAATTTTACTTTCTTTGCTAATTAAATCCAAATCAAATTTTGAATCTGTAAGTAATTGAATACCTACTTCTATTTCTTTTGTTTCTCCTGCGTTTATTTGATTTAAATAAATTTTGTTTTCTTCAATTCTATTTATTGAATTGTCTGAAAAATCTGTTTTAAATTTAAAATTAGCATCACTTAATACTATATTCCCATTAAACAATCCTTCTTGTTTTACTGTTATTTGGAAATATAGTTTTAAATCTTCTGCATTCATTTTAGCATCTAAACTATTTACTTTTTCTCCATTTTCATTTTTTAAATATGCTACAAATTCAACATTTTTATTGTTTGTACTCTTTTCAGTATTCACAGCGTCAATAGCATATGATACCACATCAGCGCACAACAATACAAAATTTGCCATTGTTAGTGTAGCAATTAGCATTAAAACTGTTATAATTTTTAAAACTTTTTGGTTCATCGTACTACCTCCTAATATAAACCTTTTTATTCGAACTATATAATATATTTTATATAATTATATGTCAATACTCCGTATTTATTAATATTGTAACTCTTTACGGAAGCACAAAATATAAAATATTACATTTTCATTAAATTTATATTACATTTGTAATATTTTGAAAAAATAATATTTTTACATAATTCTGTCAATATATATTATACAACAGGAGTAGCACTTTTTCAATGTTTTTTTACATATTTTTATCCTTTTTTTATTAATTTTAGTTTACACTTTTTCTGTAACATTTTTGTTACTAGATAATAGTTTTTATAAATTGTGCTTTTGGAATCCCCTGTGCCTCTGAGAATATATATTATTTATAAGTATTCCTGTTCATTACATTCAAAAAGAAAATCTAAAATCAAAAATTGAGCCTCTCTCACTCCGGCCAAACTGTATATATGTATATTGTTTTAGAATTTTTGAATGCGATTGGAACAA
>OGZK01001328.1_pt1 | contig 23783 bp, 17 predicted proteins | sample 1576791 | NCBI WGS metagenome assembly OGZK01 (sample SAMEA3541556, study PRJEB24748) | human gut metagenome | biome: human gut; feature: human-associated habitat; material: faeces | place: China | collected 2012
TAATCAGGAAATAGTATCAGTCACCTTCGGTGACAGCTCTCCCAGAGGGAGAGCCGAGGGGTTGTACTTCGGCACGAAAAATGGAGCGTATCGTTTCCGATACGCTCCATTCACTGTTTTACGACCACCCAGCAGACCGTTGGGTGATTTTTTACTGCTTTGGATTATTTCTTCAGGTATGCGTCAATGGCAGCCGCGCCCTTCTTGCCTGCGCCCATGGCGAGGATGACGGTGGCAGCGCCGGTGACGGCATCGCCGCCGGCGAAGACGCCGGTACGGGTGGTCATCTCGTTCTCGTCCACGATCAGGCCGCCCTTGCGGTTGGTGTCCAGACCGGGGGTGGTGGAGCGGATCAGGGGGTTGGGGCTGGTGCCGAGGGCCATAATAACGGTGTCCACATCCAGCACAAATTCGCTGCCCTCAATGGCGATGGGACGACGGCGTCCGGAGGCGTCCGGCTCGCCCAGCTCCATGCGCACGCACTTGATGCCGTTCACGCGGCCATCTTCGCCGCCCAGAATCTCCACGGGGTTGCACAGGGTCTTGAACTCGATGCCCTCTTCCTTGGCGTGGTGCTGCTCTTCCAGACGGGCGGGCATTTCGGCCTCACCACGGCGGTAGACGATGTACACGTGCTCCGCGCCCAGACGCATGGCGCAGCGGGCGGCGTCCATGGCCACGTTGCCGCCGCCGACCACCGCCACAGCCTTGGACTTGATGACGGGGGTATCGGCTTCCTCGGTGTAAGCCTTCATCAGGTTGGTACGGGTCAGATATTCGTTGGCGGACAGAACGCCCTTCAAAGACTCGCCGGGGATGTTCATGAACATGGGCAGACCTGCGCCGGAGCCGACGAACACGGCCTTGTAGCCCATCTCGAACAGCTCGTCAATGGTCAGCACCCGGCCGATGACCATGTTGGTCATGACCTCGACGCCCTGGGCTTCCAGCTTCCTGACCTCGTTGGCCACGATGGCCTTGGGCAGACGGAACTCGGGGATGCCGTAAACCAGCACGCCGCCGGCGGTGTGCAGCGCTTCAAAAATGGAGACCTGATAGCCCTTCTTGGCAAGGTCGCTGGCGCAGGTCAGACCGGCAGGACCGGAACCCACCACGGCCACCTTGATGCCGTTGGAGACGGCCTTCTCGGGCATGGCGTTGACGTTCTCCCGGTACCAGTCGGCGACGAACCGCTCCAGACGGCCGATGGCGACGCTTTCGCCCTTGATGCCCCGGACGCACTTGCTCTCGCACTGGCTCTCCTGCGGGCAGACACGGCCGGACAGGGCGGGCAGGGCGTTGGTGGATGTAATGATCTCGTAAGCGGCCTTGAAATCGCCCTCATGCACCTTGGCGATGAACTCGGGGATGCGGACGTTGACGGGGCAGCCCTCCACGCACTTGGGCTTCTTGCAGTTCAGGCAGCGGCCTGCTTCTTCCATCGCCATTTCGGCGGTATAGCCCAGCGCAACCTCCTTGAAGTTGTGGGCGCGAACCTGAGGTTCCTGCTCAGGCATAGGGGTCTTGGTAAGGGTCATGTTAGCCATTTTGCATTACCTCCTTATTTGATCAGGGCCTTGCCCATGGACTCAATGCGGCAGACGTGGTTCTCTTTGACCTCGGCCTCCCGGTCGCGGTAGGTGCCGTTGCGGCTGGTCAGCTCGGCAAAGTCTACCTGATGACCGTCGAATTCGGGGCCGTCCACGCAGGCGAACTTGGTCTCGCCGCCGACAGTGACGCGGCAGCCGCCGCACATGCCGGTGCCGTCCACCATGATGGGGTTCAGGGAAACCATGGTATGGACGCCGAAGGGCTGGGTGGTTCTGCATACGAACTTCATCATGGGCACGGGGCCGATGGCCAGCACCTCGTCGAAGGTCTCACCGGCCTCCAGCAGCTCCTGCAGGGGCTGGGTGACCAGGCCGTGACGGCCGTAAGTACCGTCGTCGGTCATGAGGATCAGCCGGTCGGCTGCTGCCTTGAACTCGTCCTCCAGAATGACGATGTCCTTGCTGCGGAAACCGACGATAACGGTCACTTCCGCACCGGCTTCCTTGAACGCCTTGGCAGAGGGCAGGGCAATGGCGCAGCCCACGCCGCCGCCGACCACGCAGACCTTCTTCTTGCCCTCCACGGGGGTAGGCTTGCCCAAGGGGCCTACAAAGTCGTGGATGTAGTCGCCTTCCTTCAGCGCACCCAGGGCGTTGGTGGAGAAGCCGACCTTCTGGAAGATAATGGTAACGGTACCTTTTTCCCGGTCATAACCGGCGATGGTCAGGGGAACACGCTCTCCCATCTCGTCGATGCGGAAAATGATGAACTGACCGGCCTTTGCCTTACGGGCGACAAAGGGCGCTTCGATCTCCATCAGGGTGACGGAGGCGTTCAGCTCCTGCTTGCGAACGATTTTATACATGTTCTAATCCGTCCTTTTCAGATTTTTCAGGGGATAGAGTCACACACACCTATCGGATTCATTATAAAGCGTTCGGGGTATTTTGTCAAATGAGAATGTTCCTTTTTTGTGGAAAATGCTTACAAAACCCGAAACATGTCCCTTAGCCCGCCAGCGCGAAGTAAACCAGCACCACCACGCCCAGAATGATGCGGTAAACGCCGAAGGCGGAGAAGGAGTGCCTCCGCACATATTCCATCAGCCCCCGGATGACGAGCAGGCTCACCACAAACGACACCACGCACCCCACGATCAGCACGCCGATCTCTGTGCCGGTGGCGGCGACACCGCTGAGCAGGAACTTCAGCCCCTTGATGGCGGACGCCCCCAGCATGGTGGGGATGGCCATGAAGAAGGAGAATTCCGCGCCGGCGCTGCGTCCCACGCCGATGAGGATCGCACCCAGAATGGTGGAGCCGGAACGGGAGGTGCCGGGGATCAGGCTCAGGCACTGGAAGCAGCCGATGAGCAGGGCGGTCTTATAGTCGATGGCGTACACATCCTCCACCGTCTTTCCCCCCACCCGGCGGGCATTGCGCCGCTCCACCAGAATGAAGGCTACACCGTAGACGATCAGCGCGATGGAGACCACGGTGGCGTTATGGAAGTGGGCTTCCATCCAGTCGTCAAACAGCACGCCCACGATGCCCGAAGGGATGATGGCGGCGATGACCTTGAACCACAGCTGCCATGTCTGCTTTTTCTCCCCCTCCGTCTTCCGGGGAGAGAACGGGTTGAGCTTATGGAAGAACAGGACGATCACGGCCAGAATCGCACCCAGCTGGATGACCACGTCGAACATGCTCCGGAATTCGTCGGAAACGTTCAGGGTAATGAATTCGTTCAGCAAAATCAGATGTCCCGTGGAGGAAATTGGCAGCCACTCCGTGACACCCTCCACAATGCCGAAAAGCACGGCTTTTAACAGTTCCATCAAATCAGTCTCCTTCTTTCAGCTTGGGGGAAACGTTGGCAGTCCCCCGGTTTTCCGCCCATATCATACTCGCAAAGCGCCGGATTTTCAAGTGCAACTTGTCCGTTCATAAATTGGGGTGGAAGTCTTTACAATTTGTTCACTAGAAAACGGAAATTCTCGCTATAATAAGGAGAAAGGGAAATTATAGAGAAATTGGATTGGGAGGAAAATAATCATGGCTGTTTCCGTTTTGATCGTAGAGGATGACCGCAATATTGCGGAGCTGCTGCAAATGTATCTGGAGAAGGAGGGCTATGCCGTCACCGTTGCGGCGGACGGCGGGCAGGGTCTTGCCAAATTCCGGGCCATCAAGCCCGACCTGGTGCTGCTGGACGTGATGATGCCCGTGATGGACGGCTGGTCGGTGTGCAAGGCCATCCGCGCCGAGGCGCAGACCCCCATCATCATGCTCACCGCCAAGGGCGACACCGATTCCAAGGTCATGGGTCTGAAAACCGGCGCTGACGACTATATCACCAAGCCTTTTGAAATGAAGGAAGTGCTTGCCCGCATCGAGGCAGTGCTGCGGCGCACCTCCGGCGTGGCCGCGGAGAAGAAGGCGCGTCGGCTTGTGTTCGATAAGCTTATCATCGACATGGACGCTTTCGAGCTGACCGTAGACGGCAAGAAGGTGGATACGCCCCCCAAGGAGATGGAGCTGCTTTATTACCTCGCTTCCTCTCCCAACCGGGTCTACACCCGCAACCAGCTGCTGGACGAGGTATGGGGCTTCGACTACTTCGGCGACTCCCGCACCGTGGACGTTCACGTAAAGCGGCTGCGTGAGAAGCTGGAGGGCGTCAGCGACCAGTGGAGCCTGAAAACCGTCTGGGGTGTCGGGTACAAATTCGAGGTGCTGTAAGCATGAAAAGTAGCTTCGGCCGCAGCTTTTTCACCGCCGCGGCGATCCTGCTGGTGGCCATGACCATTCTGGGTGCGTCCTTTCAGATAAAGGTCAACCAGTTCCTCACGGACACCACCGTCTCCGGATTACAGCAGAACGCGGACACCATCGCGGAGCTGGCCGCCGCCTATTTTAACAACGGCGGAATGTACAACCGGTCGTTTCAGCTGAACCTGACCGTGGCCTCTCAGGTATCCGGCGCCGACGCCGTGGTCTGCGACAGCGAGGGGAACGTGGTGCTCTGCTCCGACGCACCCTCCGGCTGTGAGCATCAGGGCTTGCAGCTGAATCAGGCGTATCTGCAAAAGGTCATTCGCAGCGGCGGCGACACCGCCACCGGGGTCATCAACGGCCTGTACTCCGACCGCCGCTACATGGTCTCCCGCCCCATTCTCGTGGACGGGAACGCGGGGGGCATCGTGCTGGTCTCCACACCGGCCAATGACATCACCCAGATCATGAATAAGATCTCCAACATCTTCCTCACCGCGGCGCTGTTCGTGGTGCTGATCTCCGTGCTGGCGGTCACTGCCTTTGCCCGGCGGGAGAGCCGCCCGCTGAAAGAGCTGGCAAAAACCGCCAACGCCTTCGGCCACGGTGATCTGGAAGCCCGGGTACGGCTGGACGACGATTACTCCGAGGAAATGGAGGAAGTGGCCGTCGCCTTCAATAACATGGCAGCCTCCCTGCAAAAGAGCGAGTACCGGCGTCAGGAATTCGTCGCCAATGTCTCCCACGAGCTGAAGACCCCCATGACCACCATTTCCGGCTACGTGGACGGCATTCTGGACGGCACCATCCCGGAAAACAAGCGGGAGCATTACCTGCACATCGTCTCCGACGAGACGAAGCGCTTAAGCCGTCTCGTGCGCAGTATGCTGGACATCTCCCAGCTGCAAAAAGAGGGCGGCATCCCCGAGGAAAAGAAGATGCACTTCGACCTTGAGGAATGCGCCGGGCAGGTGCTCATCACCTTCGAGAAGAAGATCAACGACAAGCACCTGAACGTCAACGTGGATATGCCGGAGCACCCGGTGTACACCATGGCGAACCCGGACTACATCACGCAGGTCATTTACAATCTCATCGACAACGCCGTGAAGTTCTGCCCCGACGGGGGCAATCTGGGGCTGCGCATCAAAGAGGGCGGCAGCAAGGCTTACGTCTCCGTCTCCAACGACGGCGAGACCATCCCGCCGGACGAGCTGCCGTTGGTATTCGACCGGTTCCACAAGTTGGACAAATCCCGCTCCCAGAACCGGGACGGCTGGGGATTGGGTCTGTACATTGTGAAGACGATCGTATGCAGCCACGGCGAGGATATTTCCGTCAGCTCCAAGGACGGGAAAACCGAATTTACCTTCACCATGCCGCTGGTGAACTGACCTTTTCGAGGTAACCATATGGACGAACGTAAAAATAACAATCATCCCTGGGATGACAGCGTGTACGGCACAGGCCGTACAGAGCCGCCGAAAAGCCATGGCGGCACCGTGGCGCTGCTGCTGATTTTAATTATCTTTCTGTGCGGCATCATCACGGTTCTGGGCGTTCTGAACGTGCGGCTGTTCCAGAAACTGAACACCCGGCGGGAAAGCGAGCAGTCCATTTCCTTCGCCACCGGCGCGGAGCTGCCCGCGGAGACCACCGCCCTTCCCACGGAATCCATTGACGCCACCTTGGGCGAGGACACTCCCACCATCGACTTGCAGAAATGCCCTCAGGGCGTGGAGAACGTCCCCACCGAGGGCGCGCTGTCCCTTCAGAAAATTTACAGCCGGAATATCGACTCCGTAGTATCCATCACCAGCACCGGTCAGGGCACAACCGCCACCGGCACCGGCGTGATCCTGACGGAGGACGGGTACATCGTGACCAACTGCCATGTGGTAGAAAACGGTATCTCCATCACGGCGCAGCTGACGGACGGCCGGACGCTGCCCGCCATGCTGGTGGGCGCTGATTCCGTGTCCGACCTTGCGGTGCTGCACATAGACACGACGGATCTGACCCCGGCGCAGTTCGGTGATTCCGATTCCCTCCGGGTGGGCGACACCGTGGTCGCCATCGGCGACCCGCTGGGCGTCAAATTCCGGGGCACTTACACCGACGGCATCATCTCCGGCATCGGGCGGGACATGGATATGGACGGGCGCACCATGACCCTGATCCAGACCAATGCCGCCCTGAATTCCGGCAACTCCGGCGGCCCGCTCATCAACTGCTACGGTCAGGTCATCGGCATCAACACCATGAAGATCGGTGCGTTCACCGACTCCGCCGGTGTGGAGGGTCTGGGCTTCGCCATTCCCAGCTCCACCGTGAAGGAGGTGGCAGAGCAGCTGATCTCTCAGGGCTATGTCTCCGGCCGGCCCACGCTGGGTCTGGAGGGGGAGTCCCTGTCCTCTTTCGACCAGTATTACTACCGGCTCCCCGCCGGGCTGTATATCACCAACGTTGACCGCAGCAGCGACGCCGCCGCCAAGGGCATTGAAGAAGGCGACATTCTCCTCAGCGTCAACGGAACCAATGTGACCACCATGGACGCCCTGAACGGCGCGGTCTACAATCTGGACGTGGGCGACACGGTGGAGGTCGTGATCTACCGCAGCGGTAAGCAATACCGCGTCTCCCTCACCGTCACAGAGGACAAAGGATAGCAACTTTAGGGAAACTCTGGCGAGATCATCTGCGGCTGTGAGCGGATCTTTTCCGTCCACTCTTCGGTATCGAAAGCGGAAAATACACAAAGTATTTCTCCGTCTTCGATAGCTCGATTGGCCGAAAAATCCCTCGCTCACAGCTCTTGCCGATCTCGTCATACTGAACTTCAATTAAAATCTTTAAAAAAGATTTTAATTGCCCGAAGGGCATGAAGTTCATATGAGACTTGTTTTGTGATTTCTTTCCTTATAAATCACAAAACCGGCAGCGCCATTTGGCGATGCCTTCCTGATTAAAATCAAAGATTTTAATCAGGAAATAGTATCAGAGCTTCCCTACTGCCGGCTTCCTCATGGGAACGTCGGCAGACTTCATTTGGAGGAACAATTATGGAACCTATTTTTCAGCAGGATTTTCCCGTTCAGGAGCTGTGCGTTGACCGCTATGGCCGCCTGAAGCCATCCACCCTTTTATATTTCGCGCAGGAGATCGCGGGGCGGCACTGCGACGAGCTTGCGGACACGCTGGAAAGCCACCGGCTGTTCTGGGCTGTCACCCGGCACCGGGTGCAGATCAACCGGCTTCCGGAGCTGGGAGAAACCGTCCACATTGAGACATGGCCCATGCCCAACACCCACGTCGGCTATCCCCGTTCCATTGTCATCTACGATCAGGCGGGCAATGAGTGCTCCCGTTCTATCAGCCTCTGGGTTCTGATGGATCAGGATACCCGAAGCAGTGTTTCTCCCGACAAGAGCGGCATCATCGTTCCCGGTACGCTTCGGGGAACGGAACTGGCGCTTCCCGGCGGTCTGGTTCCCAGAGCGATGGAACACAGCTGCCAGCGGGACGTATGCTTTACCGACCTCGACCGCAACGGACATATGAACAACACCCGCTACATGGACTGGATCGATGATCTTCTCCCCAGCGACTTCCACCGGGAGCATCCCGTGAAAGAATTTGCCGTGCGCTACCACAGCGAAGCGCGGGAGGGACAGCGCCTTGACCTGCACTGGGACTTTGTGGAGGACAACTGCCTCCGGGTAGACGCCCGCCGCCGAAACGAAACAAGGGACGAATTGGTGTTTTCCGCCAAAGTTCTGTTCGACTGAACCTCCCAGATACAGTGTTATGTAAATTAGAGATATCTCCACAGTTTTATGCAAAGCTGTGGAGATATTTTGATACGCCCCTTTTTCCCCCTTATTTTTCAACCGTTTTCCCGGCCAATCCTGTGGAGAAACCTGTGGAGAATGTGGATAACTCATTTTATGTAAACGTTACAAGTTGTTACAGAATATATTATGTTAACTCGCATCTCGACCAAAATCACTCTCATATAACAAAAACAGCGGTGCCCGGATTTCCTCGGATACCGCTGTTTTTCGTTCAGATCAGGATTCCGGCATGATGACCACGCCGACGATCTTGCTGCCCTCGGGGCGGAAATGACCCGCTACGCTCTCCACCTGCCCGTTGGCGGGCACGTTCTCAAAGGGCACCCGGTAGGTGATGCCGCCCAGATACGCGCCGCCCAGCTGCACGTACTTATAGTAGACGTACACCTTGCCGTAGCTCTCGCCGGTCTTGTTCACCAGCGTCAGCTTGCCATCTCCCTGCAGAATGTCGAACTTGTCGCTTTCCAGCGACGGCATGTCGATATAGCTGGACGCCACATTGCCGTAGGAGAAGTCGTCCCCGTCGTGGAACGCGCGGCGGTTGTTCTCCATCACCAGCGCGGACGCACCGGCGGGCAGGTTGGTCACGGTGAATTCCGCCGTCTCCGACCCGTTCACCTGAAATTCCACCACGCCGATCTGGAGCATCCGGTCGGAATTGTTGGTGATGACCATAGCCGTCACATCCGTCGTGGCGGCGTTGGTGCCGTCCTCCACGTAGCTTCCGGCGTACTTCGCGATAACCTCCGCGGTCAGGTTCGGGTCGGACAGGACTGTGCCCTGCGGCGCGGCGTCCGTCCCGGAATCGCCGCCGCTCTGGGAATCGGAGGGAGTCAGGCCCTGAATTTTATCCACGTCCAGCGCGCCGCGACCCGGTTCCACGTACTCCGGCGACCGTTTCACGTCCACCACCGTGCCGCTGATGTCCTCACCGGGCTGCACCTCGTGGTAGCCCTTCTCGGTGGGCGCCGTGGTTTCTGCCTCTGTAGGCAGTTCCTCCATGGCCGCGGGGGCGGTCGTTTCCGGGGTGGTCGCCTTCACGGTTTCTTCCGGCTGGGATGTCTTCGGAAACACGAGGATACCGGCGATCGCAAGCACCGCCGCGAGACATATGACGACCGTTATAATAATGGATTTTTTCTTTTTGTTCATACTTTTATCCCCTATTGTCCAGTCCTGCCGCACAGGCTCAGGAATGTATCCGTCATTTGGCAGAGGTATTCGGGCTTCCTCGTGGAGTCCCCCTGTCCCTCCGCCATGGTCAGCGCGCCGCAGACCGTACAGGCGTACCGTTTTTTGCAGCCCGTGCAGGCCGCGGGAAGCAGAATCCGGTCCGCTTTTGCGCAGATGGTTTTCCAGCTCTCCCCGAAGCCGTCCTCAAAGGGACGCGCCGCCGGTGCGTTCATCATGCCGCAGGGCGTCATCCGCCCGTCCCATGTGATGCAGAAGGACGAGCGCCCCGCCATGCAGCCCATGTGTTCGTCCGGGGTGCGGTTGCAGTCCTCCGTGTCGTCCTCCGACGGCATTCCCAGACGCATATCCGTCAGGAAGCGGGAGAAACTTTCGTCGTCCATCTGGCAGCGGCGGCTGCGGTAAAGCGCCGCGCCTGCCTCCTGAGGGGAAAACCGCGACGCGCCCTCCTCCATTGCGCCGCACCTCGCGCTGCGCACGGGAGGAAACATGTAGCAGGTGCTCCGGACGTTTAAGTTCCGGGACTTGGCGAAGGCGTAAATGTCCTCCATGTCCTCCACGTTCAGCGGCGTGAAGCTGGTGTTCAGATTCACGGGAATGTCCGCGTCCAGAAGCCGGTCGATGGCCTGCGTCGCCTGATCGTAGCCCCTCGGGTTCCGGCACAGACGGGCATAGGTCTCGTTGCTGCTGCCATACAGGGTGACATTGATCGCCGTAGGCGGATACTGGCGCAACCAGTCCACCGTTTCGGCGTCGATCAAAGTCCCGTTGGAGTTGATAGAAATGACCAGCCCCATTTGAGACAGGGCGGTGTATATCTCCCGGAAATCCGGCCGGAAAAACGGCTCGCCCCCCGTCAGCAGGAGGAACAGCATCCCGTTGTCCCGGCAGATTCTGCCCATCTCGATCCACTCCGCCGCCGTGCGCAGCCGCCCGCGGCCGCGCATTTCCGTCTCGGACATACGGATATAGCACATACGGCAATCCATATTGCACCGGGGCGTCAGCTCAAAGGTGCCGTTGATGGGGCAGTGCAGCCGCGCCGCCTTCTGAAACAGGCGTCTGCGCACCGAGGGGGAGGAAATCCCTGCGTTGTCCATAGCGAATTCTACTTTCTATCCAAACACGGTTTTCTCCGCCAGCGCCACCGCGCCCTCGTCGGGGCGGCAGGCGAGGCAGTATACGGGAACTTCCTGAATGACCCGCTCAAACAGCGGCAGCTGCTTTTGCAGCAGCCGCGGCTCCCACTGGGTCAGCAGGAAGCGGGGGTACATGGCGGTGAGCTTTTCCCTGCCGTGAATCTCCCGGATGCTGTTTTGGGTGTCCTGTTTCAGCAGAATGATCGCCGCCGCGGGGCAGGACTCGTTGCGGTAAATGTCGGAGCTTCCGGCAAAGGGCGAACCATAGGCCAGAATCGGTGTTTCCGTCCCCAGCACCACCCGGTCGCCGTTCAGGGTATCCGCGCCGCGATACTGCTCCCAGAGCCTTGCCTGCGTCGATTTTCCCGCGCCGGACTGCCCGGTGAACAGGATGGCGCGGTCATGGTAGCGGACAATGGAGCCGTGCATGAGGATTCTTCCGAAGTCCGCAAGCAGCAGTTCCATTCCCAGCAGCGGCGCCAGATTCAGCACGCCTTTCCCCGGCTCGGGGGCCGGCACCAGAATCCGTCCCGTTTTCTCCGCCAGATCCAGAAACAGATAGCACGCGTCCTCCCGGGAATCCAGCAGGTACTTGCAGGCCAGCGTGTATCTGGGGTACGTGCCGTAAATGTCGAAGGAGGAAACGCGGCTTAAGAATACGTCGTGGATTTCCGGCGGGCTATCGTAGGTCTCGACCCGGTAGCGGATGGCGACCGTCCGGGGCGCGGGAACCAGAAAGGCATCCATATACGGCGGAACGCGCACGCCGCCGCACAGGGAAAGCTCCATGGGAATCCCGGAAATTTCGTAGAATAATTTCATAATACAGGAGGAACAGCCCCTTCCGGTTTTTGACCCGGAAGGGGCCCTGGCGGTTAACGGTCAGGAGGGAACGTAAGCGGTGAAATAGCACCAGCCGTCGTTGGCATCCCAGCCATTGTTTCTCAGGAACTCGGCAAATCCGTCCTGCGACGGTTCAACCCCCGCCCCCTGGCAGTATATATCATATGCCCGTCGAGCGGCATCATAAGCCGGATTTCTGGAAGCGATTTCCACGTCAAGGCGGAAATCTTCAAACTCCATCACGGGTTTTTGATATGCTTTTTTCATCACTGCACCGCCTTTCACTTTACATTGATCTGGTCGGAGAAATTACCGGCAGAGTTGAATACCTGCACCATGTAATTCTGCGCCGCGGTCTTGGCCTTGAACTTGATTGTCCATGTACGGACGCCACCCTTATCCTTGAAGGTCATGGACTGCAGGGTGATCTCGTTTCCACCCATGTCGAAGACCTTCACGACGGTAATGTCATCCGCGACCTGAGTCGTCACTCTGATGTTGATCAGGCCGGCCGCGAATTTACCGTTCCTGTAGCCGGAAACAACTTTAAGGTCATCCTGCTTCAGCACAATATTTTCAATCGGATTGCTGTCGTCCGCCTTTGTGGTAACAGGCCAGAAGTCATAGCCTTTGGACTTGATATTCGTCAGGGAAATGACGCCGGGGCCATCGACCTTCAGCGTGACCATATCGTCGTATATATCTCCGCTTGCCACAATTTCCCCCAGAGAGTAGTACTTTTCCGTCGAGGAGTCAACGACGCAGAGGGTCTTCCAGCCGCCATCGGAATCGAGGTACTGGATTGTCGGGTTGGTATTGCCCGGTCTGCTGATGAGCTTGACGCCGATCTGCAGCAGGCCGCCCTCTCCATCCGGCGTAAAGCCAACGCCGTAGCCGTTCTCCAGATACAGCTCCTTATTGGGGCCGGAGAAGGCATAGGTCAGCAGGTCAAAGGTGCTGCCGGGTTCGGCTGTCGGAGTCTCACTTGCATCGTTGCGGTTCTTCAGGATCTCAACCAGCGTCGCGCCGTTCAGATATTCATTTCCGTCATATCGGATAAGGGTCGCCATGACACCTGCGGGATCGCCATCCCATGTGGAATTCTCCGGATTATCCCGATCGTAGTTGAAGTTGGAGCCGAAGATCATGCTCTTGATCTCCGTAAACTGGGCGCCCTGCTCCTCCTCATAGGCTTCATCGCCGTTCTCGCCCAGCGGATTGTAGATGCGCACGCCGTCAATGTAGACCGTGGAAGTCCGGTTGGCGTATTCGTCGGCATAGCCCTTCAGGGAGTAGAGATCGACCCGGTGCTTGCCGTAGGCCAGATTCAGGACGCTGATGACCGGGATCTGGTACAGGTCGCCGTTTTCATAGTAGGTATCAACGACGATGAACTTGTTGAAGACCATCTTGCCCTCTTCGTTCTGATCTTCCGTGTAGATCATCGCCATGAGGATGCCGGTCTTGTTATTGGTTCTGCCGATGATATCAAAGCCAGTACCCTTGAAGGTAAAGGACGCGGTGTCGTTGATGCTCAGCTCATGGGCATTGCCATTACTGTAGTCGCCGATGGCGTTCTTATAGGCTTCCTCGTCGTAGCCGTAGGGGCTGTTCTGGTCGTTGGTCTGCCACTGGAAGGCGTCATCGCCGCCTACGGACTGTCCGCCGGTGTAGATGATGCCGTTGGTGCCGTCCGCGTCGGTGCCGCTGTGGGAGAAGTTATCCTCGTAGTAAACCACGTTGGCGGGCATGACCTTGATCTCGCCCTCCATGACGGGGGTGGCGTTGGTGGCGTCGGAAGCGACTGTGTTGTTCTTTGTCACCTGAACGCCGTAGTGGAAGATGTCGATGCTGCTCATGAAAGTCGTGGGCGTGAAGGTGACGCTCAGATTTTCAATATTGGGCATACCGTTCCAGTCCGCCCGGCCATTGCTGCCCTCCACCGTCGCGCTGCCGTAGGGCGTTGCGTAATCTGCGGAGTCGGCCACGCTGTCGGTGTTGCGCTTTTCCGTGGAAAGTCCCGTGAAAGCGTAACCGGCGTTGTCGCCGTCGATGCTCAGCTTGGCGTTTTTGAGGAAACCGCTGTTTCCGCTGGTCAGGTTCACGGGCAGGCCGTAGTCCAGAACATAGATCTGGTTATCGACCTTGTAATTGTACACCGTGACCTTGGCGGTCTTGGGCTGTGCCGCGTCGCCGCCGGGGTTGTAGGTCAGCTCGAAAGTGTCCTTGCCCTCGGCTTTGCCGGTGTAGAGCAGGCTGCCGGAATTCTGCCCAACGATCCCGTTGGCCTCGATCGCGGCGTTATTGGTGGAGCTTGCGGGGACACCGGCAACGATATCCTGAACCGGTTCACCCGGCTCGGTGGTCGTTTCCTGGGTTATCGATGTCAGATCCATGGCGGGGCTGTTCCAGCTGCGGTACAGGAATTCCACCGTATAACCGCCCGCTACCAAGCCGCTGATCACGATGGAACCGTCCTTCAGGTTCTTGATCTCGCCCTCAGCAAATCCACCGTCTGTACTGCCAAAATATACCGCGCCGGTGACTGTCACATTGTCGGCAGTCTTCGTTTGCTTATTATCCATCCAAAGAACGGTTGTGCCATTGAGCCGAATCCTTCTGATGGAAATGCCGCCATTTGCATTCGTAGTGATCTTAATGGAACCGTCGCTGTCCAGCTTGACCGTTCCGCTGGCAGTCACGTAGTCGCCGTCGCCGTAGCCGGATGCGTATCTCAGCCACACGCTGCTCTGGGTCTTTTCCACGGTATCGGTCGAAGTCGTGCCGTTTGCGGTGGAGCCAAGGGTAATGGGCAGGGTCGTCTTCTGGCCGACCTCGGCGTAGAAGACGAATTCTTCCGGCGTTTTTGCGGTCACGACCGTGGTAACATGATTGGAGCCGATGGTCTTTTCCTTGTCGTTCAGAGAGGTAATGGTGCCCGAATTGACCAGCGTCCCCTGGAAGCCGGTGTTGACCTGAACGGTGACAGTCAGAGTTCTGGACTCATCCGGCTGGAACGCTCCGTCGTTATAGTCCCATGTGATGGTTTGTCCATCCGCGCCCAGATTGACCGCGGGGCTGCTGCTGACGAAGGTGACGCCCTCAGGCAACGTGTCCGTCACGGTGAACTTGGTGATGGGCTGATTGTCGTTGTTAGTCACGGTCAGGGTGTAGACCAACTCGTCGCCGGTCGCGGCTTCTTCCTTGTCCACCGTCTTCCCGATCTTCGCGGCGGGCTCCAGAAGGTAGATCTCCGTGATGTACATATAGCGGGAACCCAGAGGGTCATTGTACACGTCCGAGAAATCCACATAGACGCTCTTGAAGGTCTCGCCCTTCATATGATAATAGATGGTATGATACTGGCCATCGCTGAACGTGGCTGCGGTGACCGAGCCGCCGTTGTTCCTGTCGGTCGTGAAATCGCTCAGGCCCAGCGTCGCGACAATGTCCTTCTGGTCTGTGGTGCTTGCGGCACTGCTGTTGACCAGCTGGAATCTGGTGTTCGCGTCCACTTCGCCGCCCAGAGTCATCACCAGCCATTCGCCGTTCAGTTCTTCGACGCCGACCAGATGGGTATAGGTGGTATGCAGTGCCGTGTTGCTGTACTTGATCTGAAGCGCGTCCGCGTTGGAGTAGGTATTGTTTATGATATTGGCATCGGAGGTGGACATTGTCCAGATATGCCAGTCATAACCAGTCTGGGGATTTGCCAGATTGCAGCCCTCGTGGAGACCTTGCTGCATGAGGGACTTATAGTGCGCGGAACGCACGAAGGGACGGGAGCCGGATACGACAGGGCTCTTGTACGGGTACTCGTACTTGTTGTCGTCTTCATAGTAATCGAAGGGGCCAAAGTCCGTCCAGTCATCGTTGACCTTGATCTCCACGTTCCCGATGATCATCGTGCCGCTGTGATGGGTATTGGCGTCCTCGCCAAACTCTGCGGAATACCGGTCGAAGGCCAGCTTGATGCCCTGCATGGTATGCTCGCCGCTCAGCGTGGCTTCATAGATACAATAGCCATCATCGGCAGTGCTGACATAGTGGAGGCTGTTCAGCGAGGTATCATTGCCCGCCGCGTTCTTCAGCCAGACCTTGTCTATGATCTTGCCATCGGAATCTACGAGATAAATGGACAGGTGCGTCAGCGCATCGAGCAGCGTGCCGTCGCCATTGTCCTTCACCCGGAAGCGGATTGCGTTTTTGGCTTTGTCGCTGCCGCCCTCAAACTCGCCGCCCCAGCCGACGATCGTATAGCTGCCGTCGCTGTAGCCATTGCCTCTGACGTTGCCGCCAAGCTCAGGCGCCGATGTGCGGTACTGGTTTTCCCAGTTGATCCAGAGTTCGCCGCTGCCGTTACTGCGGATAGTGCCGTCCGTGGAGGAATACAGCGTCAGGTTGTTCTGGTGTTTGCCTTTTTCCAGAATATCCCAGTATGCGTCAGGCTGCTCTGAGTCGAAGGACTTTTGTTCCTCATGGGAATCGAAGAACCAGATCGCCTTCTGCGGGTTCGTCTGGTCGTTATTCCGGATGGACTGCCGCTCAGGAGTCGTGCTGCCCGTGCCGGTGGGGGGATCATACGTCCCGCCGGGGTTGCCGTGGGTGATGCTGTCGTATGTAGCCGTCGTTTCACCATTGCCAGCGCTGGATTCCACGATCAGGGTTGCGGGGTTCGTCTGGATTGCATAGTAGAACTTAATGCTGTAGGCACCCGCGGTAAGGCCGCTGAACGCGCTCAGATCGATCGTCGCGGAAACGCCGTCAATGTCCAGATACGCGATCTGGTACTCGCTGCCCTTCTGCTCAAGATTAACGTCAGCGCCCTGACTGTCCTTACCGCTGACAGTCACGGTGCCGCTGTTTTTCATCTGCGTGACGGTGACCTTCTGACCGTTGATCTCCACAGCAGCAACGTTGATTCCGATGCGGTTGCCGCTGACCTTGACTGTGCCGTTGGGGTCAAGCTGAACGTCCGCGACCTCGAACCAGTTCTGATAGGCCGAATTGGTGGCATCCCAGTCGCCGGTCGCCGCGATGCCGGTCACAGTGACCTTCTGATAGCCTGTCTCCCCGGCGAATTCTGCCACTTCCTGCTCAGCGTCCGCAGGCACTTCGTTGGGTTCGACCGTCGGCGCGGAGGTTTCCTCGGGCTGCTCGTCCGCGTAACAGGACACTGCGTGCAGCGCAAAGCCGTCATGTTCGGTGGCATATGTAAACGCAACATTCTGGGTGCCGCTCAGATCGCCAAAGCCAAGGGCATCCAGATCGATGACCGCATAGGAGCCATCATTGTGCAGATTCTCGACCGCACTGCCATTGAAGTCCGCGCCGCCCTGCGCTTCCACCGCGGCATCGGTCAGCGATCTTGTGTCGCCGTTGACCGCGATCGCGGAGATGTTGATGCCTACGCCGTCCGTCCAGACCTTTACTTTGTTGCCGCTGCTGCCAAACGGGAGCGACACCTCGGCGGTTACGGAATAGTCGTCCCAGCCGCCGGTAGCGCTGACCGTTACCGAGGCTGTTCCGCTCTCCGCCGCAAATGCCATCATGGGCAGCTGGCCAATGACCATTACCAGCGCCAGAAGCAGTACCAGCGGCTTTGTAATTCTCCTCATAAATCGTTTCCTCCTCGCTGTGATTGGGTATCCGGGCTGGGCTTGCCCCGGCCGCACCGTCAGAATGCGGATAGAACCCCGGTGCGGTACATCCGCCCCGGTCTGTTCTGCGTATGGCAGCCCCCGCCATTTCCAGTTTATTTTTATATTAGCATATCGAAAATCATTTGTCTACGCCCAATTTGCATTTTTTACTATTTTATTTTCCGCTTTTTCGTCGCTATTATCATGCACAGTCTACTTTTTTCATCACATTCGTTTAACGTGTAATGGGATTGCCGTTCCAAGGCAGGTGCTGGCCCCGGATTTTGCCCCGTCCGCACCGCTGCGAAAAACGCAGACCGGGGCGGCCAAAGCCGCCCCGGGTTTCTTGTCTTTGCTGAAGGGAAGCGGCTTCGATTCCCTTTATCCGTGCTCAGCGAACCGCAACAGTGAAATTATTGATGACGTAGTCGCTTGCCGCGTGTCTGTTCCGGCAGCCTGTAAAGCTTCCGTCATGGCCCACGTCATTCCGGTAGGAGAACTGGCAGTGGATGGCGGCACTGTCGTTGCTCAGCTCCGCCGCGCTCCGGACATACTCCCCGTTATAGCTCAGATTGTAGATTCTGATGTCCTGAATCGTTCCGCCCTGTTCGCTGTTCATGATGCGCACGCCGGGCTTTTTGTTCACGTCGTTCTTCCACGACAGAACCGAGATGTTCTCAAAGGTCACATCTTTGATCGTGCCGCGCCCCCACTGCCGCGTCCAGCCGGAGGACGTGCCCGGCACTTCGCCGCCCAATACATTCGTGACGTCGATGATGAGCGGCCAGCCGTCGCCGTAGCCAAGGTTATTACCCATCTGCGCGTCTTCGATGGTGACATTTTTCCACTGAACGTTGCTGACCGTCACGTTGTCCATGTTGTGGATGCTCATGGCGGGCTTGTGGCTGCTGTGAATGACGTCGATGTCCTCGAAAATGGCATTGTAAATCGCGTTTGCGCCGCCGCTCTTATTGGTTTCCGCGCCGATCTCCATGGACTGCGCCAGATCGGTCCAGAATACGCAGTTTTTCACCGTAATATCATGGGTATTGCCGCCGGAGTAGTTCTTAAGAACCACGCCGTCGTCCCACGTGCGGAAATAGGAATTGTAGATGCGGATATTGTTGGAGGACTGGATGGAAATGCCGTCGCTGTTGGGGCTGCATGCGATGATGTGGAAGTAATTAAACTCAATGTCTCCCCGGTCCGGCACCTGCACCTCCCATGAACCGGCTCCGCCGTAGCCCGTCTGGTATTCATTGGCAATGGTGATGCCGTAAATTCTCGCGCCGCTGCCGGGTTCGATCACCGCACCCTGATGGCTGCTCAGCAGAACGCCGCTGCCGTACACCGTGCCGCCGAAGCCGCCGGCATCCCATGTCATGGTGCCCAAAGGGATGTAACGTCCGCCGAGATTCGCGTTCGTGTAGTCGGGATTGACAAAGACCTGCAATGCGCCGCTGGTCTCGCCGTTGAATTCCACGGAGTAGCTGCCCCGTTTGTTGACCTTGAACTCAACGTAAGTCTGTCCTGCGTCGGTTCTCTTGATCTCCGGCTGAATACCGGCAGACGCGGGCCGCACGACCACGGAACTGACGGTCTTCCCGCCGCCAAGAGCGACCCGAACCGTGTCGTTCCTGTTCTCTTCCTTCATCTCGAAGATGGTCACGGGCATGGTCTCATAGCGTCCCTGATTCCAGATGCGGGACGTATTGACCCACGCGTTGAAGCAGGGGGACTCCACGCCGTCCACGAGGACGGTCATGCTGTTATTCGCCCGGTCGCCGTAGGAGCCTGCCGGGGCGAGATTGACGTTGGAAGCGTCGCCGTCCGTGGGAATCTCCACAGGGGTCTGTCTGGCGACGGTGAACGATCTTGTCAGGTAGTTGTTGCCCGTGTTGCTGTCGCCCGTATTCTTGTTTTCGCTGTCATCCACGTAGGCCGTTACCGTATGGCTTCCTGCGGTGGCCGTCCATGTCGTCTGATTCTGCGCCGGGAGGTAGCTGCCTTTCACAGTGACAATGGCGGACGCGCCGCTGGCGAGGCTGCTCTGGCACTGGTCGCTCCAGAAGAATCCCTCCGAAGCACAGTTCTGGCCGCCGCTTACATTGTCCACGTAGAAGCGCACGCCGTGCTTCACATTGTTGGACGCCGTATTGCCCTGATTGGTAATGACAGCGGAGAAGCTGACCGCGTCCCCGGCGGCGGGGCTGGCGGGGTTCAGGATGATATCCGTGACCACCAGATCAATGCCGCCCACCAGTTCGTTTTGGGACTTGAGCTGCACGCTGCCGCTGGCAGTGCCGGACGCGTCACCGCTGACCGCCTTGACGCTGTAGGTGTACTTCTGCCCCATATTCAGGCCGGTGATGGCCTTCGTGCCGGGAGCATCTGCCTCGAAGGTCTGACTCCCGATGGTGATGATGTACTTGGCCGGCACTTCGCCGTCGCTGGTGCTGTCATAGCCCCATGTCAGCGTCACCGAGGTAAAGGCCGCGGCGCTGTGGTTGATCGAGGGCGTCTTGACACCGCTTACCGGGGCAGGCGGCTGGGGCAGGGTCACGGTGCCGGTGGCTTCCGAGGACGTTTTGCCGTCCGCCGAGGCGACGACCTTGTAAGTGTAGGTCTGTCCCGCCGTCAGGCCGGTGAAGGTATGGGAACCGGCGGCGGCTGCGTTATAGGTCTGGCCGCCGATGGTGATGGTGTACTTCTCCGGCTCCACGCCGGTGCTGCCGGAAACAGTGCTCCATGTCAGGGTGACGGACTCCGTCGTCGCGTCCGAATGGGAGATCTGTACGTCCTTCACCATCGAGGGGGTGGTGGGCTGGGTCTCCGTGGGTTCCGGCTCCGTGGGCTTTACCTCCGCCAGCGTCTTACAGGTAATGGACGCTCTGCCGGAGGACGCGCCGTCCCGCACGGCCACCACATAATAAGTATAGGATGTATCAGGGGACAGGCCGGTGGCGGTGTAGCTCGTCCCGGTGACGGTGGCGGTCACATTGCCGTTCTTATCCAGCACCCGGTAGCTGTCCGCGTCGGCGGAAGCCGTCCATGTCAGGGTAATGGTGTTCTGGGTCGCGCTGCCCCGGAGACCGGTGACGGAGGCAGGAGGCTGGGGCTGGTCGGGGGACGCGCCCAGCGTGGCAGTTCTGTTATTGTTGGAAACGTTGGTATCGCCGGGCACGCCGATGATGACCGTCAGGCTGCCGGTGGTACCAAGGCCGGAAAGCTCCGTCTCCACCGCCGCGCTCTGGCCGCTCCATTTCAGGGACTGGCTGGTCGTGCCAGTGAGCAGCTTTCCGTTTTGGTAGTAAGAGATCTCGATGCTCTCCGGCGCGGTGCCCTGCACAAGGCGCAGAGTAGTCGTAACGGTATTTCCGCTGACGCGCAGCGCGACCACGGCCACGTCTACACCGGCGATGTCAGCCGCCGCGGGTTGCACGTTAAACTGCATAAAAGAAAAGAGAAGGATGACTGCCAATACCAAGCTCAGCAGCCGCTGACCATGACTTTTTTCTGTTATTTTGAACATAAAACGACCTCCGCCTTGTTCCCGATTTGCATTTATTGTAGCACGGGAATTTTCCATTGTCCAGCAGAATAAAGCATATTTTTTCATAATTCTGCAAAAAATTCATTCCAGTTTTTCCAATGTGCGACGTATAACCTTCCGGCAATTTCAAAAAAGCGCCGCATATTCATACTATTTCTTAATAAAATGATTTCATCATTTTATTCTGCCGTTTCACGGCAGACCGCCTGGTCGGCGGTAAGAAATGTATTGACTTCGTTTTTTAGCGGCAGTGGCCGCTGGCCGCAATCCTGCGGCCTAATAAAACGCTTTTAAGCGTTTTATTAAAAACTCGTATCAGAGTGGCCGCCGGACTTCCGTTTGCGCGTGGTCCCACAAAAGCAGAAATTTCCCCGGGCGAGACCGCCCGGGGAAACTGTCATATTGAGGGATTTCTTTACTTGATTCTGGGCAGGGAGGCCGCAGCCACGGACTGACCCACGCGGCGGGTCTTTTCGTCGGGCAGGGAAACCTCGCACTTCTTCGCAAGCGCGGGGTATTCGTCGGCCAGAATCTCGTTGCACACCCGCAGGATGGTGTCGCCGCCCTTGCCGGACATGACGCGGCCAAGCATCATCATGTGCTCGATGTCGTAGAACTGGGAGTACAGCACCACAGCGTATGCCAGATACGCGCCGATGCTCTCGAAAATGGCCTGCGCTCTAGGGTCGTCCTTCTCCATCAGCGCCTGAACGACCTTCAGCTTCTCCGCGGGAGACAGATTCTCGTCCAGCTCGATGCCTGCGGCGGGCGCCAGCTTGATGACCGCATCCTGAGAGAAATACTTGCAGCCTACGCCAATGTCCGTGGACCACTCGTCCTGCATGGCGTTTTCGCACAGGTCAACGGGGGCGAAGGCCAGCTCATTGATCCAGCCGAGGACATTCTTATCCTTGTCCACATAGCCCACGGCCTCGGAGGTGCCCATGGCGATGCCCATGATGTTGCCCACGCCCAGACCCATGGCGCCCGCCAGCGCGGACACGTCGCCGTCGTTGGCAACCACAATGGGAACGTCGCCGATCTCCTTGGCGGCGCGGTCGTAAATGGTCTTGACCTTGTCCCACTCGGAGCGGGGAACTTTGATGAACAGAGACGCGACCATGGGCGCGTTGCCAATGAAGGTGCCTGCGGAGGACACGCCGATGGCGTCCACCCGGGGCATCTTGGAAGCGGCGCTCCTGAACGCGGCTACGATGCCGTCATAATGGTACTGGGGGTCTGTCTGGAGCTTGGGGAACCAGACGACTTCCTCGGAGTAGACGCACTCGCCATCAATCACGGCAGAGACCTTCCGGTCGGAACCGCCGGCGTCGAAGCCGATGCGGCAGCCGTCCAGATTGCCGCCGATGGGTTCGGCGACCTCGTTGGCAGCAGGGCAATCTTCCAGAGGCAGGTCAACGATCTCCAGATCCCGCTCATAGAGCTGGTTGAAGAAGGTAAAGTCAAAATGCCGCTCGCCCTTGGGGTCGTAGGCCTTTTTCAGCCGCTGGGCAAGCTCGCTGCATCCGCAGACGCTCACCCGGAAGCCGCCGACGGACCACAGCAGGAACTTGACATAGCGCTCCACGTAGCGGTAGTCGGCCTCGGCCATTTCCGGCGTGCCATGGATGCAGGTGTGGTGGACGGAAACGCGGCCCTTGTCCCGCTCAACGGCAATGGCGATGGGCTTCTTCGCGTCCTTCAGATAGGCGGTGCGCCACACGCCGAAGGGGACAAACTGAGGGTCCAGTTTGGGCGTATGCTTCATGTTGTATTCGATGCCTAGATACTGCATGGAAAATTCCTCCTTATCGTTCAGAAAGCCTGACGGCTTCTTATATCTCATGTATAAGTATAGCATAAATTACCGTCCCGGCTATAGGGATTTCAACATGATTTTTACCAAATCCGCTTTTTTAGGCTGCCAGCTTTCTCTTCGCAGAAAGGAAGTCCCGCTTTTTGACGTCATTACGCTCGCGGCGACCGGGTCTGAGTATGACCGCGCCGGCGTGATCTCAAACGAAGAGACAAAAGAGAAGCTCACGATCTGGGGGAACTTCCCCGTGACCTCGATCCTCGACCCCGAGTACACGATGACGGTGCCCGCGAACCAGACGGCGGCCGGGATCGCGGACATCATGTCGCACACGTTCGAGCAGTACATCGTGCGGGACGGCAATATGCTCTCTGACGGCTTCTGCGAATCGATGCTCCGCACGGTGACGCACTTCGGCCCGATCGCGGTCAAAGACCCCACAAATTATGAAGCCCGGGCCGAGATTCTGGCCGCGAGCTCGTTCGGCTGCTGCGGGCTTCTGTCGCTCGGCCGTACCCCGTCCCCCTGGCCCTGCCACGGGATGGAGCATGAGCTCTCCGCCTGGTACGACATCACGCATGGCGTCGGGCTCGCGATCCTCACCCCCAACTGGATGCGCTGTGCCTTGAGACCGATCCCACAACGGTGACCCGCTTCGCGCAGTACGGGGTGAACGTCTGGAAGCTCAATCCCCGCCACGACCCGATGGAGAACGCGAAGGACGCGATTGCGAACACCCGGAAGTTCTTTGACTCGATCGGTATCCCGAATACGCTTGCGGCGCTCGGGATCGATGACACCCACTTCGGCGAAATGGCGGACCACATCCAGGCCCGCTGGGGTGACCTCGGGAAAGCCTTCGTCCCTATGGACCGGGACGCCATCCTCACGGTGCTCCGGATGAGCCTCTGAGAAACAGAATCCTGGGATCCGGTTCAGCCGGATCCCGCCTTCCTCCCTTCACACCATCTCCCGCGGAGCTTTATCGGCCCGCGGGGTTTTCTTCGCCCCTCAGACCTGAACCGTTTTCTTCTCTCTTTTATGGATTCATCACCCGTTTGATTGGATTTCGCAGAAATCCGATCAGTTTAGGACGGTGCGTTTTCTTTCCCTTCCTAGAATTTCTTTCATCAGGACGGAGAGCGGTGAGTCACCGGATTACCGTGAGAACCCGCTCTTCCGCGCAGAATGAAAACCAAATAGGAATGGAGTGATCGGATGGAGATTCTTTATCCCTTCTCACTCTCTTCTTTGAGAGGAAATGAAAAATGATTCAGTCTTATGATCTTTATCTCCCCACGCATCTTATTTTCGGGAAGGGCCGTGTGACGGAACTCGCGCGTCTTATCAAGGGGTACGGGAGCAAAGTGCTGCTCACGTACTGTTTGTCTTATTGCTGATCGTAGTTTGCGTTGTGTT
>OGZK01001348.1_pt1 | contig 23560 bp, 8 predicted proteins | sample 1576791 | NCBI WGS metagenome assembly OGZK01 (sample SAMEA3541556, study PRJEB24748) | human gut metagenome | biome: human gut; feature: human-associated habitat; material: faeces | place: China | collected 2012
AGATGTATCTGGTGCAATTGAAAAATCTTGTAACTATTTCTTTTATGAAACAGCAGATAGAATGGGAATTGATACTTTAGTAAGGTTTGCTAAATATTTTGGATTAGGAAGTAAAACAGGAATAGAACTAAGAGGAGAAACAGCAGGAGTGGTGTCTGGAAAAGAATCAAAACAAAAACTACATAATAATGAACCATGGAGCGCAGGTGATACTCTTCAATCTGCAATAGGTCAATATGATAATGAATTTAGTCCTATACAAATGGCAAGATATATTAGTATGCTTGCAAATGGAGGTCATAAAATAGATCCTACAATTATAAAGACAATAAGAAATGCAGATGGTTCAGAAGCTTCAAGAGAAGAAATTAATAAGTTTGTAAATAGCAAGTTGGGAATAGAAGATGATAATTCAGAAGAAATAAATATCAATCAAAACTATTTGAATGCTGTTTTAGAAGGAATGAAATCTGTTACAAGTGATTCAGGAGGAACAGCATATGTAAGATTTAAAGATTTTAATATTAGCGTTGGAGGGAAAACAGGTTCTGCAGAAGCTGCAGGAAATAAAGTACATGCATGGTTTGTTGGTTTTGCACCTTTTGAAAATCCAGAAATAGCAATTGTTGTTATGGTAGAAAATGGTGGACATGGAAACTATACAGCAGAAGTAGTTAGAGATATTATGGCTGAATATTTTGGAATGAACACTCAAAATGTAGAAGAAGATATGAGTGCAACTCCATATGTACAAATATTAAACTAAAAAATAAATAAGAAAGGATGTAAAAATGAGGAGTAGTAGTGTAAGTATTAATTTAAAAAAGGACCAAATCTTAATAAAATTAAATGAAAATGCAGAACAAGAAAATATTGTAGAAGCATTGAAAAAGAAGCTTCCAGAGTTAAAAAAATTATATAAAGAAGAAAAAACACCTATAAAAGTAACTGGAAAAGTATTAAAAAATAAAGAAATTGATGAAATCCAAGAAATAATTAAAGACAAGATAGATGTTGAAATAGATTTTGACATGCCAAAAAGCCTAGGGTTATCTAGCATAAAGAAAACTTTTGAAAGAAAAATAGCAATATCAGAGACAAAATTTCATAGAGGTTCTCTTCGTTCTGGACAAAAATTAGAAACAGAAGGAAGCATAATAATATTAGGAGATGTAAACTCTGGAGCAGAAGTAATTGCATCTGATAATATTGTAGTTCTAGGGACGCTTAGAGGTTTAGCTCATGCGGGCGCAAAAGGTAATAAGCAAGCTATAATTGCAGCTGGATTGTTTGATGCTGTACAAGTTAGAATAGCTAATATAGTTAAAGAGATAGACAGAGAAGAAGAACCATTGCATAAACAGGCATATATTAGTGTGGTTGAAGATAAGATTGTTATTGAATAAATAAAGCTTAAGTTAATAATAGTAAAATTAATGATAAAAATAACATCTCATCATGAACTTCTTCTTTGTAAAGGAAAAACAGTAATCCAAGTATTATAAGATCATCTAAATATAATTCGATTCCTAATATTTCTAAAATAGGTTCATCTAAATTCGTTTCAACAAATGGATTTGCAAAATGAATTGGACCGAAAGAATTATATTTAAATGATCTTTTTTTCTGCTCTGAATTTTCTTTTTGCTCTTTTTCAAAATCCTCTGAAGGAATTGAATTAATATTAGGATTTGAGTTATTAGTATTTTGAATTATAGGGCTATTATAATTAGTATAGTAGGGATAATATTGATTTTGATAAGGAAATCTAAAAAATGGAAAACTAGGCATTAGGATTCTCCTTATTATCATTTTTTAATAATTCAGCAATTTTAGCTACATTTAATAAGTTAGCATATTGGTCTAATTTTTCTTTTCGGCCTTCTCTTAAATAGGGCTTTAAAGAATATAATAAATTTGACCTTGGATCATTTTTGTTGTTCATTTTTTCCATAACAGATTTCATTTTTAAAATAGTATTCATATCTATATTGTTAAAATTAAAAGAATTATTTGAAGAGTTTTGCTCTGATTCTGTATTTCCGTTAGTATTTGAATTATTTGATTGGCCTTGGGAAGGAGAAGGATTTTGCATCATGGAAGAGAAATTTTGTATCATTTCTGGGGGAATTTGAGAAATAACATCATTAAGTTCTCCCTTATTCATCATATTTTTTAATTTGTTTATTGTATTTTCATCAAAATTAAAGTCGCTCAAAAATATCACCTCTTAAATAAATATATTCATAAATCTCTTAACTATGTATTATTATATGAAATAAAAAGTATAAATGTTACAAAGAAATGAGGCTTAAATTATGACATAAAACAGATATATATTTATAATGTAATAAAACAGATACAAAAATGTAATATTTATAACAAATAAAATTAAATTGTGTTTCCGTAACAATAAAACAATAATTAACATAAAAAGTATCAAAAAACACGCAAAAGTATTGAAAAAAATGGAAAAGAGAGTTATAATGGTACATAGAGATATTATAATCTAAGGAGGATTACTATGAAAAATAAAGTATTAAAAATAGTGACAGTCGTTATATTGTTAGCAACTTTAACTATGGCTAACTTTATTTACGTTGGCTATGGATTAGTAAGCTATGCAGCAAGTAGTATAGCTACAAATCATCAAAATGTAGAATTTGATGCACAATTAAAGGAAGGGAATATCTTATCTTTATTAATTAATGTAAAAAAAGAAGGATATTTTAATGGAGAAATTACTTTGGAAAATAGTAATTTTACTATTGACACACAGCAAAGTAATCAATATATAAACAAAATTGAAGATAGTAAAATAGTGTTAAATCAAATAAATGCTGGAACTACAGCACAAGTTGATTTGAAAATCAAACCTGTTAATAAGGAGATATTTGATGCAGGTTTATTAAGTGCGGTAAGTAAGTTGAATTTAAATGGTAAATACATGGATAGTACACAAAAAGATATTACCATAAAAGCTTCAAGAGAAGTAAAATTAGAATATGTTGATAATAACACAGTAGATAATATAGAAAGTACAACAAATATTATAACTAATAAAATAATGAAAGTATCAGGAGAAGATAAAAGAGTTGTACAATTAGAAGTTGCTTTAGGATTAAAAGAAAACAATTATCCTATAAAAGAAATGGAACTTCAAATGAAAATACCAACTATAAATAATAAACAACCAACTATAGTGAAAAAAATAGATTTTAATACTATGACACATTGGGATTATAAATATGAAGAATCTGCAGTTGAAATTAAATTTACTAATGAACCAAATGAACAAAACAACATTTTATGGAAAAAAGAAGGTAACGAAAAAGTTGTTTTGACATTAATCTATGATAAAGATTCAACATTAGATAATATTACATTACAACCAGAAATAAAAGTAACATTATATGATGGAAAAGAGCTTTCAACTAATACAGTTATAGACAAAACACAATTAAGTGAAGAAAAAGATGCTATAATACAAACAACAGCATCAAATAGTGAAAGTTCAATTTATAAAGGAAAATTGTATTCAGGAATAGATAGAAGTTATGAAGAAACAACAAAAATTGCAGTAAATTTAGCAAATGCTGAAGATTATATTAAAGTTGCAGAAAAAGCAACTAACTATGTAGGTGATGATGAAGAAGCAAGTGCAAATGTTGTATACAATAAAACTACTATAAAAAAAGAAAAATTTGATAAAGTACTTGGAGAAAATGGAAAAATAACAATAACAAATGAAAATGGTGAAGTTCTTGCAACAATAGATAATACAACACCAGTTGATGAAAATCAAAATATTGTTATTGATTATGAAGGAAAAGAACCTAGTGCAATAGAAGTAAAAACAACAGCACCTATTAAAGAAGGAGACTTAGAATTAGTACATACTAAAACTATAAAAGAAAATCAAAACAAAGATTTAATAAAAAAAGCAAAAGAGCTTAATACAACTATTGAATATGGATATAATACAGAAATTACTAATAAAGTAGAATCAACAATAAAATTAGAGGAATCAAAAACAGAAGCAAGATTAGAAGTAAATAAAGAAACATTATCCACAGTTGTTGATAATACAGTGGAAATGAAAGCAATATTAAAAGGAAATAGTGAACAATATAATTTATATAAAAATCCAACAATTGCATTTGAATTACCAGAAGAAGTAGAAGAAATAAAAGTAAATAGTGTAGATTTAATTTATGATAATGAATTAAAGGTAAAAAATTACGAAGTAACTGGAAGAACTCTAAAAGTTTATTTAGAAGGAGAACAAAAGAATTACAAAGACTTAAGTATTGAAGGAACAGTTATTGTAGTAAATGCAAATATTAATGTTAATAAAAAATCTGCTACAAAAGATTCTAAAATAACTATGATATATCAAAACAATGAAGAAACAAATAGTGATTCAAAAGAAATTAGAATTGTAGCCCCAAAAGATGTTACTGCTATAAACAGCATAAAGGAATTAAATGTTGAGACAATAGGTCAAGAAGAAACAAAAAAAGTAGCATTGGCAAGAGGAAGTAAAACAAAACAATTAGAGACAGAAATAGAAATAGTTAATAATAATGAAAATGCAATTGAAAATGTTAAAATAATAGGAACATTCCCAACTAAAAATAAAGAAAACAATATGGATATAAAATTACTAGAGGGAATTACTTTAGAAGGTATAGATGGAGCAAAAATATATTATACAGAAAAAGAAGATGCAACTACAGATGTAAAAGATTCTGGAAATGCTTGGACTGAAGAAATAACAGATACAAGTAAAGTAAGAAAATATTTAATTGATGTACCAAGTTTAGAAGCACAATCAAGTATAAAAGGAACATATAAAGTAGAAATACCAGAATTATTAGAATATAATCAATCAGCAAAACAAGGCTATACAGTACAATATACAAACAGCCTATCAAAAACTGAAGGCGAAATGAAAGCAACTACTATAGAATTAGAAACAGGAATAGGACCAAAATTAGAAACAAAACTAACTCCAACAGTTTCTGGTTCAGAAGTAGCATCTAATAGTACAGTAAAAAACGGAGAAGTTATTAAATATAAAATTGAAGTATCTAATGTAGGAAGTGAAGATCTTACAAATGTAACATTACAAGGAGATGTTCCAGAAGGTACAACATTAGTAGAACCACAAGAAAATTATGAATATACAGGAGCTTCTTATTATAAAGAATTAACTGATAAAACTTATAATGCTAAAATAGATAAAATAAGAGCTGGAGAAGTTATAACAGGAACATATGAAGTAAGAGTAAATGCTGGAGTTGAGTCAGGAACAAAATTATTAAATACAGTACAAGCACAATATGGAGATGTTATTAAAAAATCAAACGAATCTCAATTATTAACAGAAAGTGGAGATATACGAGTAAGTGTAAAAAGAGTTACTGATAGAAAAGTAGATTTATATGAATCTGGAACAGTAAGATATTTTGCTATTATAGAAAATTTAGCAAATTCTAAAAGCGAAGATGTAATAATAAATACTAATAAATCTGATAATATAGAACCATCTAGAGTAGTATTATTAACAGGAATGAAAACAGGAGAAAATGCAAATCAAGATGAATCTATAAATAGTGAAGAAATAGATTATAGAGACGAAATGAATATAGGTTCTTTGGGAGCTGGAGAAGTAAAAGTTTTAAGTTATGATATGTCTATTAAAAAATTAGATAGTACAAATAAAATAGGATTCTCAGTAATAGCCAAAGAAGGAAAAAGTGAATATAAATCTAATCGTATAGAAGAAAATATAAATAAAGTAAATGTTGCATTAAATATGACGACGAACACACAAAGTCAATATGTAAAAGCAGGAGATAACATTGAATATACAATTACAGTAAAAAATAATGGAACAGAAGGAGTAAGTGGACTAAAAATAATAGATAAAATACCAAGTAGTTTAACAGTAGATAGTGTAACATTTGATGATGAAACAATAGAAGCATATAAAGATATAAATGATATAGAAATTTCTTGTGATATAGCTTCACAATCTGAGAGCACAATTAAAATATCAACTACAGTAAAATATTCAGTAGATAGAACAAATGCAGAACCAATTACAAATGTTGCATATGCAGAGATGTTAGGAGAAAGAGTTGCAACGACTTCAGAAATAAATCATATTATTGAAGCAAATAAAGAGAACACAGATACAGATAAAGATGAGGATGGAAAAGGTAATGAAGATATTGCAAATGGAAGCAAAATGATAACAGGTGTTGCTTGGTTTGATGAAAATGCAAATGGACAAAGAGATGATTCAGAAAAAACATTATCTAATATAAAAGTACATTTATTAAATACAAAAACAAACAATTTAGTTAAAGACACAAAAGGAAACGTACTAGAGGCAACAACAAATGATAATGGAGTGTATGTATTAAATAATATAGGAAGCGGAAAATACATTGTTGTATTTGAATATAATAAAACTCAATATGCATTAACAAAATACAAAGCAGAGAATGTTGATGAAAGCAAAAATTCAGATGTTATGACAAATGAATTATCAATAGAAAACGAAAAACAACAAGTAGCTTCAACAGATATTATAGAAATAAATAATGAAAATGTTTCTGATATTAATATTGGATTAATTGAATTAAAGAACTTTAACTTTAGATTAGACAAATATATTAGTAAAATACTAATTCAAAATTCAGCAGGAACAACAGTAAAAGAATATACTGATGCAACTGTAGCCAAAGCAGAATTAGATGGAAAGAAAATTAATGGAACAACAGTTATTATTGAATACGAAATAAAAGTAACAAACATAGGTGAAGTTGACGGATATGTAAGAAAAATAGTAGATTACATGCCAAGTGACTTGAAATTTAGTTCTGAATTAAATAAAGATTGGTATCAAACAGGAACAGATCTTTATAATACAAGTTTAGCAAACGAAAAAATAACAGCAGGACAATCAAAATCAGTTAAATTGACATTAACAAAGGCAATGACAGAAAATAATACAGGTTTAATAAATAATACAGCAGAAATTGCAGAAAGTTATAATGAACTAGGAATAGCTGATAGCAAATCAACTCCTGGAAATAGAGTAAATGGAGAAAGTGATTATGGTTCAGCAGATGCAATATTAAGTTTAAAAACAGGTGGAGAAGTTTATATAGCAATTACAATTATAGCTATAATTGCATTAGGAATTCCAACATTTATTATAATAAGAAAAAAATATATAAAAGGTGATAGAAAATAGAAAGGAAAGGAGGTATAAAAATGAGTAAGATAAAAAAATTAGCAGTTTTATGTTTTATGATATTACTAGGAAGTTTTATTATTACGAATTCAGTAAATGCTGAATCAAAGTATTTTTCATATAATGATTTATGCTATAATGAAACTTTACTTTGTGCACAACATCATCAAAGTATGTATGGATCTACATATAAATTAATTACTGAAATAAATATAACAGGAAATAAATCAACAGGAAATGGTGCAACAGTTGAGAGTTGGCATAATGCTAAATTGGCAGCAATTTTATCAAATAAAAGAGGAACATTAGAAAATTATGGAGGAAGTGATGTTGAAAATTTACCAGTGCAAAATGCAATATGGAATTATTTAGGTACATGGCGTTCAGAAGTTGGATATAAACATGGAATTAAACAGGATTTCGTAAATAATTCAAAAGGTAATTTTAATACATCAATAGAAACAGAAGCAGAAGAGTATGCTAATAATTACAAAAATGGAAATTTGACACAAATAACTGATAAAACAGATAAAAGTAAAATAAAAGTAACACAATATACAGAAGGAAATGAACAATATTTAAGAGTAGGACCATTTAAATATGAATTTCCTGAAAAATTATCAGAAATTAATGTAATAACAGATAAAAATTCAAAAATGGAAATAAAATGTTTTGAAAAACGTATAAATGATAATCAATATTCTAAATATTCTAATATAAATCAAATTAAAAGTGGAAATGAGTTTTATATTAGTGTAAAGATGCCAACAGATGGTACAAGCCAGATAAAGAAAATTACAGTAAAAGGTAAAGCAAATGTAAAACATGTAACTATTAAATTCTGGGAAAGTACAAGTATGAGTCAACAAAACCTATTACAATATAACTATAGTAATGAAGAAATAGACATAAACCAGACTTTTGATTATAATATAAAAATATTAGGAAATTTAAAAGTTATAAAAGTTAACAAAGATAATATAAAAATAAAATTACAAGGTGTAGGATTTTATGTACAAAATAAAGATACTAAAAAATGGGTAAAAGTAGAAAATGACACAGTATCTTATACAGATAAAAAAGAAGATGCAACAGAGTTTATAACAGATAAAAATGGTGAAATTACAATTAAAAATTTAGTTGTAGGTACATATGTAGCTTATGAAACTAAAAACCCAAATTATGGTTATGAAATCATAAAAGAAGGACAAGAAAAATCAATTACTGTAGATAAAACAGCAGAACTTCAAATTCCAAATAAGCAAAAATACATTAGACTTTCTGGATATGTATGGGTAGATAAGGTCTTCTCAAAACAATCTAAGAGAAATGACTTATATAAAGATAATGATTATGATTCAAATGATATATTATTAGATGGAATTACTGTGAGATTAATTGATAAAACAACAGGTAAAGTAGTGAAAGAAGCTAAGACAGCTGATGGAGGAAAATACTTATTTACAGATGTCTTAGTAGATGACCTAGAAAAATATTATATAGAATTTGAATATGATGGATTAACTTATACAAATGTAATACCTCATATTGATAGAGACAATGGTTCAAAAGCTGCTGAAAATAGTAGTGTAAGAGATGAATTTAATAAAGGATTCTCAGTAATAGAAGGAAGTACAGAAAGTAATAAAGGTATTACAAAAGATAGTGCTGGAAATCCAAAATATGATTTAAATTATAACATTGACAAAAATAAACATACATCAACGCTTAACAATACAGGATTATATCCAATAACAGCTAATACAAATGAAACAGGATATGTTATAAAAGACCACTTTACTCCAGGACAAGAAGAAATTAAGTATATAAATTTAGGTTTATATGAAAGAGAGCAACCAGACATTGCATTAGTAAAAGATTTATATAATGTAAATGTTGCAATAAATGGATATAACCATATATATGAGTATGCAAACAGATTTAATAATCAAGGAGAATATGGAGACGGATTTAATGTAGGAGTTAAATTTGGAAATAAATATGGAAACATGTCATATACAAGAGCGATTTATGAAGCTGATAAAGAATATACAAGTTCAGATAAGAGCAAAGAATTAAAAGTATATGTAACCTATAAAATATCAATGAAAAATGAATCTTCTAATTTACAAGTACAAGTAAATAACATAGTAGATTACTATGATTCAAATTATACATTAATAAAAACAGGAACAGGAATTGACGAAAAAGGAAATGTAACAGGAGATATTTCAAACAGTGGTAGTCAAAATTATAATGATAAATATCAAAAAGTAATTATTAATACAAATTCAAAGATAGAGCATAATAAATCAGCAGATGTTTATGTACAATTCGAATTAAATAGAGATGCTGTACTTAAAATCTTGAACGATAAAGAAAACTTAGATAATGTTGTAGAAATCAATTCTTATTCTGTATTTGATACAGATGGAAAAGTATATGCAGGAATAGATACAGATTCAAACCCAGGAAATGCAGTACCAGGAGATACAACAACATATGAAGATGATACAGATTCAGCACCAGGTTTAAAATTAGTAGTTTCAGATAAGGCAAGAGAGATGACAGGTAAGGTATTCTTAGATTCTACTTCAAATGAATTAAAGACAGGAGAAGTAAGACAAGGTGATGGAATGTATACAGACGGAGAAAAGGGAATTAAAGATGTAAAAGTTACACTTAAAGAGAATATAGAAAGAGGAAAAGTATATGAAGCAACAACAGATGAAAATGGTGACTTCTATATTTCAGGGTATATACCAGGTGATTACACATTAACTTATACTTGGGGAGATAAAGAATATACAGTTCAAAATTACAAAGGAACAGTTTATGAAAAAGATAGATATGATGCAAATGTTACAAATAAAGAATGGTATAAAACAGATGTAAATACTAGATATACAGATGCAATTGATAATTATAATACAAGGAAAAAAATCGATGCTGAAATTGCAAAAGTTACAAATAAAACAGCTACTACAATTGATAAAATGGATTCAACAACACCAACAATGGGAATTAGTGTAGAATATACAACAACGACTACAGCAGAAGTAGCAGATGATATAAAAGAGGAAAGAGGAGACAAATTTAATTGTCCAGACTTTAAGATTGAAAATATAGACTTTGGTATTGTAGAGAGAGCAAGACAAGATTTAGCTTTAAGAAAAAGAGTAAATACATTTAAAGTTACATTAGCAAATGGTCAAGTAATCGCAGATATGACAATAGATGAAAAAGGAAATATTACAGGAGAAAGAAATCATGTAACATATATGGGACCATCAAGTACTACTACACCAAAAAATGGACTTGTTAAATTAGAACTAGACAATGAGTTAATTCAAGGAGCAACAGTTGAAGTAGAATATGAAATAAAAGTAACCAATAATAGTGAATTAGATTATGTATCAGAGGACTTTTATAAATATGGAATTAAATCAGGCAATGAAGTTACTATAACACCAACATCAATTATAGATTACTTAGATAAAAATTGGGGATTTGAAGCTGAGAAAAATAAAGAATGGACTGTAAAGAGCTTAGATGAAATTAAAAACATTGTTGCAAAAGAAGTATACGAGAATGAAGATTCAACTATAGCTGACAAGACAATTCTTTACACAGAAAGTCTAAAAGGACAAAAATTAAAACCTACTGAATCAGCAACAGTAAATTTAAATGTTTCTAAAGTACTATCAAATTCAGATGAGATTTCATTAGACAATGAATCAGAAATTACAGAATTGACAAAGGACGGAGGTTCAAGACTAATTTCAACACCAGGAAATTATATTCCAGGACAAGAAGAAACTAAAGAGTCAGACGAAAGTATAGCAGAAACAGTAATCGTAACACCAAGTACGGGTGCTAATCTAGGATTTATTGTACCAGTAATGATAGGAGTAATAGCATTAGTAATTTTAGGAGCTGGAGTAGTAATAATAAAAAAGAAGACTTTATAATATAAAACCAAAAAGGATTAAATCTGAAAAGATTTAATCCTTTTTTCTTTACGCAAATAACTAATTGGAGAGTTTTTTGTAATATAAAAGAGAAATTTGTAATTAAATTGTAAATAAAATTTAAAGAAAGTGTATTAAAACAAGGCTAAATGACTGTCCCTAAAGGTATTACAGATGGAAAATGTAATATTTGGTTAAGCAGGAAAAAACTTATATTGATTTTGAAAACGAAAATAAGTACTATATATAGTAAGGAAAAGTATAAATATTTTAAATATATAAGTCCATTTTTAGATGTATTTAAAGGGGCAGAGGAGGAGCTAGATGAAAAATAAGATTTATCAGAAAATAGCGTTATGTACAACTTTATTAGCAGTAGTTTGTTTAAGCATACTGTTTTTTATGCAATTCATAAGAAATGTTAGTGTTGGTGCAGATAACTCTAGAATGAAATTAGAAGTTAATTTAGATAAATATATTAACTTTAATATATCAGATCAAGATAAAGGAACTTTAATACAATACGATGTAAAAGTGGGAAATAATGAAGAAGAGTTAAGAGAATACATTCCAACTAGAGAAAGTGAATTGAATATTGGACTTAATCAAATTGATGGAAAATATCCATATGATGTTAAGGTGGTTGCAAAAAGTACAGAAGCTACAAATGGAAAAACAGAAGAGATACAAGAAAACTATCAATATGACAACACAACAGGAACAGTTGTAATTAAATCTAGCAATGAAAATGAAAATGGAGAGCCAATTAGTAGTTCAGAACCTAGCAAAGATGCTAAAGATGAGTATTTAGTAATTTGTTATTATGATACATATATTGAACAACCGATTGAAAGAGAATTAGACATTAAAATTTCAGTAAAAGCATCATTATTTGAAGAAGATAGATTTGCAAGTGCAGAAGATGAGCTTACAGGTAAAGTTAAAGAAAATATTGGAGAATTAACTAATATATCATATAATACACCAGATATAGCTAATGGATATATAAAATCAAATATAATTAATGGAACAAATTATGATACAGTATATACAGAAAAACAAAGTATATTAATCAGTAAAAAGGAATCACAAGAAAAAATAAAAATATTAGAAAATAATAATTTTGTAAAAGCAAATAACAATAATAGTGAAACAGAAATTGATGTAGAAAATAAGGGAGATTTAGTTTATAAAAGTACAAAAATAAGAAAAAGTGATGTAACAAGAGTTTTAGGATTAGATGGAGAAATTAGTATATTAGATAATAATCAAAATTTAATTGCAACAATTAATAAAGATACAGAATTTGAACAAGATGGAACTGTTACAATTAACTATGAAAATGAACCACAAGCTATAATAATAAAAACAAGTAATATTCAAAATGAGGGTATTTTAAATATTGAAAATACAAAAGTAATTAAGAGTAGCATGTTAGAGATTAATAATTCTAAAATAAAGACAGTAGGAAGTTTAATAGGGGTAAGAAGTGAGACAATAAATGAAACTGAGGAAGAAATAGAAGTATATAGTAAAGAATATGAAAACAAGATTGATATAAAAGATTCAAAAACAAATGTAACATTAGAAGTAAATAATGATCAATGGACAAATAAGCAACAAAATGAAATCACATTTGATGTATATACAAATGCAAATACTATAAATGATAATATGTTAAAAAATCCAAAAATAAAAATAGAGCTTCCAAGTCAAGTTGAAAAGGTTATATTAGGAAATAGTTCTGTTGTTTATGCAAATGGATTAGAATTGCAAGATCCATATTTGGAAACAAGTAAAAATGGAAATATAGTGATTGTAGCTAATTTGATAGGAGAGCAAACTAGTTACAATGATAATTCATTGGGGTTAATAACAGATGTAAAAATATCTGCTACAGTAATATTGAAAAAGGATATTGAGGGAGCAATAGAAAATGTAAATTTAATATATGCAAACCAATATACTTTAGATGGAAGCACGCAAATTGAAGAAAAAAATAAACAAATAAAGATAGAAAATTATAAAGAAGAAGTATCAAACCAAAGTGAACAAATTGTAGCTTCTAATGTTGGAGATACATTAAATACTACATCAGAAAATGTGGATGGATTGAAAGTAGAAGTTGTGCCAGTAAGAGGTGATACAACTTTAAAAGATGGAGATACTGTTTATGAAGGAGAGTTTATTAAATATAATATTAAAGTGACAAATACTTCTGATAAACAGATTGATAATGTTAAGGTTGTTGGAACTATTCCAGAAGGTACTGTTTATGGTGAATTGGAAGCGGATTATGAAAATACTTTTGGAAAATATGAATATAGTTTTGATGAAAATATAAAAGAAAAAACAATACAAATTGGTTCGTTGGGAGCGGGAGAAATTAGTACGAACTTCTATGAAGTGAAAATAAATGACTTAGGTGATGGAGAAGAAGAAAAAGAAATTCTAAGTAATATAAAAGTTTATGTAGGAGATGCTGAAATAACGAATTATCAAATTAAAAATATAATAAAATCAGCGGATGTACAAGTATTTTTAACTTCAATAAAAAATAATATTGAAGGCATGTATACATATAAACTTAATGTAAAAAGTAATATAGAAGGAGTTGCAGAATTAAAATTACAATTGCCAAAAGAATTTAATCTTAAAGAGATGACTAATAGAGATGGTACTCAAAATGGAGAGGAATCTGAAGAATATGTTATAAATATTTTAGATAATAATTTAATAGATACAAAAATAAATCTAGATAAGAAAGAAAAAGAATATTTGTTTATTGGCATTATAGATAGCCTAAAAGCTAATAACCAAACAGAAGATTCAAAATTATATTTAAAAGCAGTTGCTAAAATAGCTGTAAATAATAAACAATATGAATCAAATGAAAATCGAATTGAATACAATTATGAAAATGTATCAGTATCTATGACGTCTGATAATGAAGGAGAAGAAATTAAATATGAAGATGAAATAGAATATAAGATCGAGGTAAAGAGCATAGGGGAAAAAGATTACTATAGTGAGGATAGTAGTGTAACAACAGTAAATTTGAAAGATTACTTACCAGATGAGGTAGAGCCTCTTAGCGTTACATATGAAAATTGGGAGGCAGATATTACTTTTAACGAAGAAACGAAAGAATATGATGTTAGCGAATATAAGGCTGTTAAAAAAACAGAGGAAATAAATGTAAGAAGAACTGATGAAGATGGAAATAAATTACCTGATGTGGATTTGGATTTGTCTATACCTTTTTATAAGACTATATATGTAACTATAAAAGGTAAAGCAGGATATGTAAGAGAGAAAACAAAAGTTGAAAATAGTGCTATTGTATCGGGAGATTATATCATTTCAAAAACAACAAATATAGTATCACATATAATTCTTCCATATGATTATGAAGATAATCAAGATCCAGATAATCCAGATAATCCAGATAGTCCGGATAGTCCAGACAAGCCAGATGACAAAAATGAAAAATATAGTATATCAGGGATAGCTTGGTTGGATGAGAATGAAGATGGTAAAAGACAAACAAATGAAAAGCTTTTAGATGGTATAACAGTAATGTTAGTAAATACTGATAATTCAAGTGCAATAAAAGCAAAACAAGTAACAGATGCTAATGGAAGTTATAAATTTTCAGAATTAGAAAAAGGAAAATATATTATAATCTTTAATTATGATACAGATACTTATTCAGCAACAGAATATCAGAAGAGTGGGGTATCAAGTAGCTTAAATTCAGATGTTACCACAAAAGAAATAACATTATTAGGAACACAGACTAAAGCAGGAGTAACTGATATTATAGATTTAGGTGCTTCTGTTCAAAATATAGATATTGGGTTAATAAGGAATAAGATTTGTGATCTAAAGTTAGATAAATATATTTCTAAAGTAACAGTAAAAACTAAAAGTGGAACAAAGGAACAAGAGTATGATAATACTAAACTTGCAAAAGTGGAGATTAAATCAAAGGAACTTCAAAATGCTATTGTTGTTGCCGAATATACAATAATAGTTACTAATGAGGGGGAATTGCCTGTTTCAACAGTTAAAATAGCGGATTATATACCAGAGGGATTTCAATTTTCATCTGAATTAAATAAAGAGTGGACTACGATAAAAGATGGAGAAGTTACTAGTAATATAAATCAAACTATTAAAGCAGGAGAAGATGTAAAACTAAAGTTAATACTTACTAAGTCAATGACTTCAAATTCTACAGGGACTTTTATTAATGTGTCAGAAATAGGAGATATGACTAATTCTTTAGGTATAAAAGATATAGATTCGACACCAGGTAACGATGTATCAACAGAGGATGATTATTCAAAGGCAGAGCTAATTATTTCTGTAAGTACAGGAGTTATATTGTATGCTTCTGTAATAACTGGAATATTAATTTTTATAACGATTTTAATATTATTAAATATAAAATTTGGAATAATAAAAATAACAAAGATTTCAATGATTATAATGTGGTCAGTCTTAACTATATTTATTAATACAAAAGATTCTTTAGCAGTAACTTATAAAGAGTGGAAAACACTCCCAGAAGAAAACGTTTATTGGTATGAAGCTGGTTCGTTGCCAAATGGATATTCTTATTTTAGTGTAAAAGATAACCAGAATAATACAATTTTTGGAGATTGTGCTAGGCAAAATGATAATTTTAATAGTTCTACGGGAAGTGGAAGAAATAGATATTTACATGGAATGCTAGAAAAGAAAGAAATAGGTACTCCAAAGGTGAAATATAGTTCTTTCGAGTTTCAAAAAAATAATAATGATGAAGATGTATATGTGGTTAAAGATGGCAATAAACTTAAGATAGGGCCATTTAAAATTAAAGGAAATGCTACAAGCTATAAATATACAATAACAGGAAAAGATGCAACAGGGAAAAATAAAACAGACTATAATCCAGAAGTTACTGATAAAACGACTAATAATGGAGTGACGACATTTTACTTGAAAATAAACTATACAGAAGATAGTATAAGTGGAGTAAAAATAGAAGGAATTAAAAAAGTAACTAAAACAGTAACAAGACATTTTAAAGGTAGAGGATATTATTTGCCGAAAACTGGAAATGGTATAACACATGAGAATGTGTCTTGTCTAAGAAGTGATTGTACAATTAAACATAGTTGGCCATGGTCTTATCCGGATGGTAATTGGGGAAGCCACATTATACAAGATATATATACGCAAGGATATTATGTGAAGGAAGAAACAACAAATAGTACAGAAAATCAAAGCATACCATTAGAATGGACAATTAAAAATGGTGATCTTGAAATAATAAAACAAGACAAAAATGACTCAAATGTTAAACTTAAAGATGTAGAAGTAAGAGTACAATGTGATGCAGTAAATTATGATAAAACTTTTAAAACAGGAGAAGACGGAAAGATAACGTTAAAAAATTTAAAACAGGGAACATATACAATCACAGAATTGTCAAATCCACATTATGGTTATACCGTTATGGCTACTGGTAGTGTAAAAGTAAAAGGTGGAATGAAAAATACATGTACTTTGGGAAACCAGAAACAAACAGGAAACCTTAAAATAATAAAACAAGATGCAGATTCTGAAAAAAATTTAGAGGGAGTAAGTTTTAAAATAAAGAAAAAAGACGAAAACAAATACATACAGGTTAAAACAGGTGATGGTTGGAAAAAAGATATTACAGGAATAGTACATGTAGATGATATGAAAACTGTAGATACGGAGAACGAAGCAACAATATTTACGACTAACAGTGATGGAATTATAGAAGTACGAAACATTTTAAAAGGAACATATTACGTAGAAGAAGTTTCAGTTGGAGATATATATTTTGGATATGAAGTAGATGATAATTATATAACTTGGAGTTATACATCAACGGCGAATAAGGATAATACCGGAAGTGGAAAAGGTCATATTGCTACTGTAGAAGTGGTTGCTAGAGCATCATATAATACGAAGGAACCTCCAAAAGAGGAAAATAGAAATGAAATAGTAGTATTTAAAAATAAAAGAAAATATATAAAATTGAGTGGATATGCTTGGGAAGACAAAAGAGTTGGTGGTAAAGACAATAAAGCAGGAAATGAAAGATGTGATGTAGAAGAAAATACAGAAGGTAATAAAGAAGAAGATAAAAGGTTAGCAAATGTACTAGTTAAGTTATATAGTTGGGAAGGAAAACTTCTTGGTCAGACTATTACAGACGAAAAAGGTAATTATGTATTTGGAACAAAGTCGATGGCTGATATAAATGGAGACGGTATAATATCTATGGAGGATGTAAGTGAAATTAATCGAGTTATAAGTTTGGGAGAAACAAGTAAATATACAAATGGATTAATGGATATTAATAATGATGGAAAGATCGATAAAGCTGATATGGAAAAACTTCAAAATATCATAACTTTAAAAGAAGAATTGATAGATGTAAAAATAGAAGATATATATAATTCAAAGACAAAAAAAGCTGGGTATATAGAGTTTACATATAATGGATTAAATTATGAGACTGTTAGTGTTAACGTGAAAGAAGAAAATACAAACAAAGTAGCTGAAATAAGTTCAAATTCTCAAAATCTAGTTGATAAGTCTATTGATGGAACGTATTTAGATAATAGAACAAGTTTCAATGAAAGTTGGGCTGTAATAGCAAATAATAAAAAAATAGACAGTGATGGCAATGTTGATACGTTAGATTATAATCATAATAATTATGCAAGCAGTTTATCATATCCAGGTGGAGTTACTGGTTATAATGAACAGAAATATCCTATTATTGTAAAAGATAATACTAACAATAATATTTTTAATATAACTGCAAGAACAGAAACAAATGTAGGTGAAAATTCGGCATCTAAAAAATTCTTTGGACAAAATAAAACAATTGAAGAAATTTGCAAAGAAGGAAAAGATACAATTAAAAATATTAATTTGGGAGTAAAAGAAAGAGCGCAACCAGACTTAGCACTTATAAAAAATATATATAGTGCAAAAGTTATAGTAAATGGATATGAGCATACATATAATTATGAAGATAGATTTAATAAAAATACAGGGGAAAACAAAAACATAGACGAATTTAATCCTGAAAATAATGAGGAAAAAACTGAAACAAATATTAGAGTTAAATTTAATCAAAAATATGGGGAAAAATCATTTACAAGAGCAATTTACCCATCAGACGTAAAAGAAACACAAGATAAAGATTTTTCAGTAAAAGTAGTGTATAAAATAACGCTAAAAAATGAATCAGGAGTATTATATTCTAAGATAAATAGTTTAGTAGATTATTTTGACGCACGATATACAATAGAAGAAAAAGGCTCAATTGGCACAGGTTATGAAAATGGTGAGATTAAGGATGAAATTAATTACAAATTAGATAAATCTTATCAAGATGCTAAATATAGAAAGTTGATTATAGATTGCAATACAAAAATAAACCCAAACGAAAGCAATAGAAACATTTATGTAGAGTATACATTAACAAGAGATAGTGTAAAAGATATTTTATTTGATGAAAATTGGGACGAAAAAACAAATATAGAAGGACTAGAAAATATTGTTGAAATTAATTCATATTCAACATATAGTGATAAAGATTTTACAAAGAGTTATGCAGGAATAGATAGCGATTCTAATCCAGGTAGTACAGTTCCAGGAAATAAAGATACATATGAAGATGATACGGATTATGCACCAGGATTAATACTAGAAGTTGCAAATTCAAGAGAGATAACAGGTACAGTATTTGAGGATAATGCAGTAGATCCAACAGCAGGAGGAGTAAATAATGAAAGACTAGGAAATGGAATATTTGATGATGGAGAAAAAACGATATCTGGAGTGCAAGTACGTTTATATAAAGAAGCTGATTTTGATGAGATAAAAGATGAGGATGGAAAAATCATAGATATGCAATTAAGATTAAAAGCTAAACCTGTTGGAACGACTACTTATGGAGGAGATAATAAGGATTCAACAGGAAAAGATGGAACATTTACGATAAAAGACTTTGCACCAGGAGAATATAGAATTGTATACTTCTGGGGAGATGGTAAGTATACCATTGAAGATTACAAATCTACGATTTGGATAAGTGATAATAAAAACGAGAAAGATGGAAATCCAAATACATGGTATAGGGTAAAGACAGATAAAAGATATTCAGATGCACTAGACAATTATGATACAAGATTAAAAATTGATAGAGGAGACACAAGTATAAATAAAATGGATTCAAAGACACCAACTATGGTGTTTGGAGTTGAATTAGCAGATGATATTGATAATAAAAAGACAGAGACCAGTGGAATTGATAAAGTTACATTCAGCATAGAAAATATAGATTTTGGTGTTATAGAGAGACCAAGACAATCAATAGATGTAACTAAGAGAGTAAAATCAATGAAAGTCACGTTAGCAAATGGGCAAGTAATTGCAGATGCAAAAATAATAGAAAAAGATGGAAAATTGCAATTAGAAGAACAAGCAAAAGGAGTAGCATATATACAACCTTCAGCAAATGCTAGTCCGAAAAACGGAATGATAAAAGCAGAAATTGATAATGAGTTAATTCAAGGAGCAACAGTAGAAATTAAATATGAAATTAAGGTACAAAATAATAGTGAAATAGATTATGATTCAAAGAGTTATTACTGCTATGGAGAAAAGGAAAAGGTAGTAGAAATTGTTAAAATTACGGCTAGTGGAGTTTATGATTATTTAGATAATACAATGATTGCAAATGATGAAAATACAGAGTGGGAGACAAAGACAATAGAAAATTATAATGAAGAAGTTAGCAAACCAACTGTAATAGAAGAGTACTTGCATAAATATCAATCATCTTCAACAGATGCTTCTGGAAATACAGAAATAAGAATAGGGTATGAAAAATTTGAAGAGCAATATAGTGAAGCGAAAGGAAATTGGAAAATAGAAAATATTATAACAGCAAGAAAAAAGAGATTAGCAGATAAAACAATTTTATATAATGCTGACCTTGAAAAAGAACTAGCTCCAGGTGAATCTAAAAATGCAAGTTTAACTGCTTCGAAGATTTTAACAAATACAGATGAAATTGAATTAAATAATGATATAGAAATAACTGAAACAACCAGAAATACAAGAACTGGAAGAAAAGTAACACCAAAATATACATCTTTATATGATAGAGGCGAAACTGTAACAATTACAACACCTACAGGAGAAAATAAAAATTATATTTTAATTACATTAGTTGCAATATCATTCTTTGTAATATTAGGTACAGGTGTAGTATTTATTAAAAAGAAAATATTAAAATAACATATTAAGATTCAAATCCATATTATTTTGTGGTATGGATTTGAATTAAAAATATAATAAACTCACGTTTAATATGTAAAATCATAAGGAGGACATAAATTGAAAAAGAAAAAAATTATTTTTATAATTATGATAATAATATTATTTATAATTCCAATACATGTTCTAGCATTTGATTTGCAAGCAAATGTCAATGAGCCAAGTTTGCAAGAAGGAAAAATTCAAATAATACTTAAATTATCAGATTTACAGGAATATTCAAATGGAATAAATGCAGTAAGTGGAAAACTTATTTATGATACTAGTTTATTTGAAAGTGTAACTTTTGTTGGAATGAATAATTGGTCTTGTGCTTATAATAACGAGGAAGATAATGAAAATAATGGAAGTTTTATGCTGATTACTACATCTGGAAATGTAAATAAAGATACAGAGGTAGCTCAAATAGAATTAAAATTAAAAAATTCAATAGAAAAACAAAATACTAAAGTAAAAATTGAAAATATCCAAACTAGTTATAAAGCACAAAAGATAGAATCAGAAGATAAAGAAATTAATTTATTAATAGAAAATAATAATATAACTGTTACTAATGATAGTAGCGAAAACCAAGAAGTACAACAGAAAACTCAAGAAAATGTACAACAAGAAGAACAAAATAATGAATATAATTATAGAAAATATATAATTATAATATTATTTGTAATCATATTAATTATATTAATAATTTTAATTATACAATTAATAGAAAGGAGGAAAAAAAGTGAAAAATAGTAAAATAATTGTAACTTTGATAATAGCTATTATGTTATTAGTTTCTATAGCCCTCCCTGTAAAAGCAGCAAGTTATACATTTACATTTTCAGTTAACCCAGAAAAAGTAAATGCAAAACCAGGAGATACTATAACTGTTGATTTAGGAATGGCAGACATAGATCAAACAGGTGATGGAATTAATGCTATACAAGGAGATATATCTTATGATGAGAATATATTTGAAAATGTAGAGATTGTAACAGCTGGTAATAATTGGAGTGTATCACTAAATCAATCAGCAGATAGTAGTTTAAAAGGAAGATTTGTAATTAATAATATGAGTAATCAAAAAAATACGCAAGTAGTAGCAAAATTAAAGGCAAAAATAAAATCAGGAGTAACAGCTTCAACAGCTACTATTGATTTAAAAAACGTTTTTTCTAGCTATGGCACTACAGAAACAGCCAAAACAAATAAGACTGTTACAGTAAACATACAAACATCTTCTCAAAGCAATACTAATGGTAATAATAGCGGTTCAAAAAATAGTACATTAACACAAAAATCAAGTAATGCTCAAAATACGGCTAAAAATACCAACCTTCCAAAGGCAGGATTAAGTTCTTGGATTGGAGTAGGAATTGTAGTTGCTATTATATGTGCGATTATTGGATTTATTCGCTATAAAAAGATTTATTAGAAAATAAGGACTTCAAATTTGAAGTCCTTTTGTTTTAGTAAAAAATAATTATGATATCCATACTTTGGCTCTAACGATAACACTTGAATTTTATTTAATGTCTTTTCATTTCATTCAAAAAGAAAATCTAATACAAGAAAACAAGGCGCTTTCACTCAGGTTCAAAATTATTATTATATGAATTTAAACTTTTCGAATGTAATTGAAATAATCTTAGAATTTCTTAAATAATTTAATGGAAAATGTTCGCGTCGAGCTTTAGCTCGGACTAAGTGAAAGGGTGCCATTAAATTATTTTAGAAATTCTTAGATTATGTATTGAACTGAGAAAAGTTTAAATTCATATAATAATAATTTTGCCCGTGAACATTACTCATTTTCTTGTAAAAGATTTTCTATTTTTCATTCCAATCAAACGTCATTAAATAAAATTCAAGTGTTATCGTTAGAGCCAAAGTATGGATATCATAATTATTTTTTACTGAACTGAAACGTCTTTTGAAATTTAAATAAAATTTATGTTGCAATTTTCGACAATATATAATAAAATAAAAATCAAATATTAAAACAATATAAAAAAAATACTAAATATAAATAAAAAAATGTAAAAAACTTTTTCGGTACAGGCTACCAAAAAAGACAAAAACCACAAAGGACAAGTAGTAAAATATATTTAATTTAAAAAAAGTTAAATAATAACTTAAAAAAGAAGAGGTGGTAAGGATGTTTCAAAATATAAATGAAAATACAATAGATTTAGATAGCAAAAATGAAAACAAAAAAAGTACAAACAAACTAAATATATTTTCAAATGTATTTACAAAAGACAATATCGTACTTTACATAGTTTCATTTATGCTATCTTTTGTTGGACTAAATGATGAATTTTCAATTTTTAGTATAAGTATGTTAGGTGCATGTTTTGCATCTTCTATTCCAGCATTAGGAATAGTTTTAGCATCTTTAATAGGAAATTTTATTAAATTTGGTGTAGGCGGAGTACTTGGCTATTTTTTAACAGCTTTAGTTATGCTAATAAGTTTGTTTATTATCAAACCTCGTTATAATGAGCAAGAAAGAAACGAAAAAATAAAAGTAGGAAAAAATGTTTTTATATCTGTATTAGTGATCCAAGCTGTTAAATGTATAATGTCTGGATTTACTATTTATGATATATTATCTACAATTACATTAGCAATGATAGCACTAGTATTTTATAAGATTTTTGTAAACTCAACAGTTGTAATACAAGAATTCTATTTAAAGAGGGCATTTTCAATTGAAGAAGTAATAGGTGCAAGTCTTTTACTTGCTATTGCAGTAGGAGGCTTTGGAGATTTAAGTATAGCTGGATTTGGAATTAGAAATATATTAAGCATATTAATTGTTATGATTTTAGGTTGGAAAAATGGAATTTTAATAGGTACTACATCAGGAGTAACAATAGGAGTAACATTAGGTGTTATATCTGGAACAGAACCAATAATGATAGCAGCATATGCAATATCTGGAATGTTA
>OGZK01001381.1_pt1 | contig 23203 bp, 25 predicted proteins | sample 1576791 | NCBI WGS metagenome assembly OGZK01 (sample SAMEA3541556, study PRJEB24748) | human gut metagenome | biome: human gut; feature: human-associated habitat; material: faeces | place: China | collected 2012
ATGGTTTATGTTTGCGTTTTGATCTCAGGGGTTGCACTTACTTTTGCATTTGACCTTTTTCAGATTCGGGCTTGTCCGCTTTATCAATTCTTTTATCAGCAGCCACAAGAATATCATAGATCTGATTTATCCTGTTTCTCTTGAAGCTCTCGCTCACATCTTCGGGAATGTGAGATGTTACCTTGATACCATTTACGGTACGCTCAATTATTCTTTCTTTCATAAGCAAATGCTCCTTTCAAATTTTCTTTTGTTCTTGTATATTTGCAAAGGTCAGCGGCAGTAGCCACTACGGCTCCTGTTCCTCATTTCTCTCTGACGCTGATCTCTCATACGCTGTTCCTCTGCTCTCCTGCGCTGTTCCTCACGCATATCCAGATATGCAAACTCCGCATTTCTTTCCGCTGTGGGTTTAGGCTCTGCCTTGTATGTACCGTCTTCCTGCGGTTCAAGTCCGTTGTGATAATTCTCGATCTGAATGCGAAGCTGTTCCTGTTCACGAATTCTGTCATAATCGGATTTCAGAAAATTCTCCAGATACGCAAGCGATATTTCCGCATTTGTACGTTCTTTAGAAGCTCTGCTCATTTCTGCTGCAAGGCTGTCAAGCTGTTTAAAGTCATTGCGGAGCTTGTCCTTTAACTTCGGCAGCCAGTTATCCATATGAGTATCCCAACCGCTGATACCTCCACTTATCATAAGCTGCCAATGCAGTTTCTCCAACCGTTTCTGCTGTGCTTCATCTCTGTTCTCCGTTTTCAGCAGACGGGCATATTCATCTCCCAAATATTCCAGCGTTTTGAGCTGTTCCTTTTTATTTGCAAGACTGAAATATCTGTGCATAGCAAAGTCCTCTTTACGATTTGCCGCCGAAAGACAGGACTTCATATCATCAAGAGAATGAATATGATTGCTGTGAATAAAATTCAGAATCTCAAAAGATTTCTTTACCTCTGCATAAGTTGGATAATGTATCACAGGAGTGCGGTAAACATCAAGCTGCTTTTCACGAATGCTCACTGCAAGCTCAACCTGAAAACCGACAAACGCACTTATCTTTCCTCCGACAAATTCATTCTGCTTGTTGCTTATCCTCTCCATAAGCATCTGATAAGAATAACCGAATCCCAGCTTTGCAATGCAGCAGCCGTATTTCACGCCTTTCGGTTTTGCAATAAGTCTGTTTTCATTGGTAAATGTATATCCGCACTCTTTCATTTTTTCAACAAGTGAATAAATGTCCGTAACATCATCACTGTGGATAAGCCTGTCTATTGTATCAGCCATCTTGACCTTCCACGAATAGCCTTTCTTACGGGCATCATGTTCCTTGTAGCTGACAGTGCTTTTCTTTTTCGGATTTTTGATAATATCAAGATTATGTTCTATGCAAATTTCATCGGAAAGCTTGCGAACGAATTGAAGTGTCTTTGCGTTACTGTGCCAGCGTATTCCGTCAAGATCATAAGGACAGACCGCAATATGGTTATGACAATAATCTGTATTGCTGTGGGTACTGACAATTATCGGTCTGTTCTCACCGAAAACTTTTTTCGCCCATTCAACACCTATGCGATGTGCTTCTTCGGGAGAAACGGAGCTGTCGAATGACTGCGTGTACGAATGAATACGGATATGCCGCTTTCCGCTTTTCTTTGAAGATTTACAATTATCGAAATCCTCATCATTGTACTTTTCAAATATTTCCTTAAAATTGTCATAAGCAGTTTCAAGGTCATCGCCGCAGCATATTCCTGTGACATATTTCATCTTTTCATTTTTCTCGGGATTGAGAATATACTTCAGATGAGCTTTCGGAGTTGTATGTATCGCCGTGTGCTTAACATAAGCCACATCACAGCACCTCGTAGGAAAGCGGTTTAAGATGCTCGGCAATGCTTCTGCTTATTTCATTAAACTGCTTTCTCAGATCAGTAACATCAGACAAATACACCGACCTGTTTGAGTTCACCACCGTGGCAATTTGGTTGATGTTGTTTCCGATTTTCTTAATATCGGAACGAAGTCCGAAAATATCGGCGGTGTTGTAAAGCACCACCTGACTGTTTACGGCAGCAGTCCTCAAAAATCTGCTGACGTTCATTCCTGCGGCAGCGGCTTTCCGCCTGATCTCAGCCGCTTCTTCCTCTGTCGCTCGGAATTTCATTACTACTGTTCTGTTCATTAAACCACCTGCCTATCTTTATATATATCGGCTATACCGTCTGTACCGGCGAAAGCCGCTGAATTTAGGTATACAAATTCTATGCTTGCTAAATCATAGCAACCACTCCCTCCGTAAAAATAATGCGGTTCTCCCGAATATCCGCAAGTGTCCTGCACTTATTTGCAAGACTTGCAGATATGTTATTTTTTACGTCCGAAGAAGGACTTTTTCGTGCTGTTCTGTTTCGATGCGTCCTGTTTTGCAGACTGCTTATCCTCATATTTCTGAAGCTTTGCCTTGAGATCCGCTATTTCTTTATTAAGCTTTACTATCTCTTCGTCTCTCTTGGCAACGTCCATATTGCGGAAGTCCGACAGCAAGATGAACATTCGCTTCCGTAATTCCCGCAAGGGACAATTCCTTGCCGATTCCGTAAAGAGTGAGGTAATAGTTATCCATATCTGTGGTCTTGTCGGCTGTGAAGGACTTGTGATTCTCTCCGATACAGATAAACTTTCCATCATATTCAAGAAGCTCCTTCTTGAAGGGCGGCTCGATGTCATGCACCTTTACTCCCAATGCAGTAACCATATTGGCGGTTTTGAGATTTCCATATCCGTGGTCGATGCCGATTATGTATGTGTCGTTATACTTTATCATTTTCATCGTCCTCCTTGCTGTCCAGCCAAGCGAAAAACTTGTCACGCTGAACGAACTTCCTGCTTCCGATATTCACTACGGGAACTTCATCGGAACTGAGGATTTTGTAAACCATAGTCCTCGTGAAGCCCATTGTCTGAATGTCGTTTGCCGATAACATCATCGGCAGATTTTCTCTGCTGTTCATTAGCAGCACCTCCATATTCTTTCGTTCGGCTCTTGGGATTTTTCCTTGAGCCTGCTCCCATTATATATCAAAAATTTCCGAAAACGCCGTTTTGACCTCATTCTTTTTGCTTCGAGCAACTCATTAAACCTATGCGTGCAAATATCGTACAAATACAGATAATTCCGTACTATCCGTTGACGAAACGTGCAAAATGTGATATATAAATTCTATAAATTTTTTTAGGTGGGGTTCATTCGATTTTTCCGAAAGGGGCGTATTTGTTATAATAAATCTGTTTGTTCTCCACTTGACTATATTTATAGTTTGGGGTATAATGGAATAAATCGGGTAGAGAAACTGCTCAATATATCGGAATTTGACGATGCAATCTCCTTCGGTGATTCGCAACGTCAGTTGCGGAACTTTTGAAGAAAGTGCATCGTCAGTTAGTAAAATTCGCAGCATTTTTCGAACTGGAGGTAAACGACAGAAATTCGGAGGAAAGAATAATGAGAGATGTACATGTACACTTTTTACATGGAAATCCTATAGGTTATACTATGGATTTTTTTGAGGGATTCATTAAGGCTGCACAAGCGGTAGGGCTTGATGAAATATACCTACTTGAACATACTGACCATTTTACAGAGTTTGAGAAAGTATACGAACCAATAAAATCATATAACGAGTTTCAATATAACTGGATTACAAAAAGAATGAACGGAACGATAGATGAGTACATTAGTTTCATTAACAAAGTAAAGAACACTAGTTATCCTGTTAAAGTGAAGTTCGGACTTGAAGTTTGTTATATTCCTGAAACGGCTGACGTTCTAGCAGATATTCTTGACAATTATGATTTTGATTTCCTGACTGGTTCTGTACATTGGATTGACGGTTGGGGATTTGACCATCCGCGACAAAAGGAACTTTGGAAAGGCAAGAACATAGAAGAAATATATATAAGATATTACGAAATTATGTTTCAGCTATGTGAGAGCGGTTTATTCAATGGCCTTGCACATCCTGACTCAATCAAATGTTTTGGTTATAAACCAGACATTGATTTAACAGAATATTACAATAAATTGGCAGTGCTGTTAAATAAGTATCATATGTATGCTGAGAATAGTGGAGGGTTACGGTTAAATTATAGCCCTGAAATTGAACTAGGATTAAATTCTCAATTATTATCTGTTCTTAGAAAAAACAATGTACAAATCGAAACCGCTTCAGATGCACACAAACAAATTGATGTTGGTGCCAATATCGCTGAACTTGAAAATATGCTTAAATAGCTACATTCTGTAAAATAATTAAAAATATGGTAATTGACAAGCTCAAAAGAACTCAGTCAATTCCAATTTATCGAGCAGATTTCATATCACAGCACTCATAACGGGTGCTGTGATTTTTTACTCCAGACTTGCCAACAAATTGTATTCCTCGATCTTCCACCGCTTCAGCCAGTCCCACAAGCAGCTTTTCCAATTTATCGGAGAGCGTGAGCAAAAAATCACGCTCCCTTTTTGCGTTTATACAACCATTACACCCTTGCGTGCAAATATCGAATAAATGCAGATAATTCTACACTATCCGTTGACGAAACGTTCAAATCGTGATATAATAAATCTATAAAATTTGTTTGTCGGATTTCGTTCGGCTTTTTCTGAAATGGTCGTATTTGTTATGATAGATATGTTTATTCTCTCCTTGACTATCCTTATAAATTAGGGTATAATGGAATAAATCGGGTAGAGAAACTGCTTGACAAATCGGAATTTGAAAGGATTATAAATATGTCACGACAAATACGCACTTCTGCAAAAGCTGTTATAATTAAAAATGGTAAATTGCTTGCAATAAAGTTGAATGATGGCAAAGAGGAATGGTATATTTTGCCCGGTGGAGGTCAAGACGATGAGGAAATTCTTCCTCAAACTGTTGAACGAGAAGTAAAAGAAGAAGTAGAAGTAGAGGTTAAATGCAAAGATTTACTTTTTGTGATAGAAGGAGTTCATGGCGAAAGTTTTCATAGAATTGACTTAGTATTTTTATGTGATTACATAGGAAAAGCAACCAATGCAAATCTTCATAGCGATACTAACCAAATCGGATTTGATTGGTTAGATTTATCAGTATTAAACAGATTACCATTATATCCTTCAAAACTTCGTCGTCCTATAATGAACTTTTATGAGGGAAAAGAATACACGAATTATCTTGGAAATGAAGAAATAGGTGACCCAGAATGTTTAGAATAGATGAGTATATTGATGAATTAACAGATAAACTAATAAATGCTTTTGGTAAAAGATTGGAGTATGTAGGATTGCAAGGCAGTTATCTTCGTCATGAAGAAACTAAAAACAGTGATATTGATATTATGGTTGTGATTGACAATATTTCAGTTGAGGATTTGAATACCTATCAAAAATCACTTATTTCAATAGGAAATTACGATAAGTCATGTGGCTTTATTTGCGGTAAAACTGATTTAGAACATTGGAATCCGTTGGAAATATTTCATATATTGAAAACGACCAAAGATTATTACGGAGAACTAAAAAATCTTGTTCCAACATATACCATTGAAGATGAAAGAAACTATGTAAAATTGAGTTTAAATAACCTCTATCATGAAATTTGCCACCGTTATATACACACTGATATGGAGTACAACATTTCAAGGTTGCCAATAACTTGTAAATCGGTATTTTTCATTATGCAGCATTTGCATTATTTAGACAGTGGCAACTTTATTCTTACAAAACGAGAATTGCTTGAATGCGTACAAGGTGAAGATAGAACTGTTTTGGAATTGAGTATATATTTACAAAATAATAGCGACTATGATTTTGATAGAGCATTTTTCTTATTGTTTAATTGGTGTCAAAACACGTTATCAAAAATATAACTAAAAGAATTCAATTGTATATTCATATATCGACAGAGTAGAAAATTCCCATTTATCGGGGAGTGTGAGCCAAAGACTCACACTCCTTTTTGCGTTATTACAACCATTGCACCCTTGCGTGCAAACATCAAACAAATACATATAATTTGTACTATCAGTTGACGAAACGTGCAAAACGTGATATATAAATTCTATAAAATTTTTTTGGCTGATTTCATTCGATTTTCTCTAAATGGAATTTATTTGTTATGATAAATCTGTTTGTTCTCCCCTTGACTATATTTATAATTTAGGGTATAATGGAATAAATCGGACAACTAAATTGCTCGACAAATCGAAATTTGCCAATTGAATTCCAGCAGACATGATATGTCTACCCATAAATTGCTACAATTCTCGCTTTGTGTCATGGTATTTATTATGAAGCTCTGTTATAATTATTGTGAAAGGAGGAACGTTAATGAATCAGCAAAAAATAGGTGAGTTTCTTAAATATCTTCGCAAGAACAAAGGGTTGACTCAAGAACAACTGGCAGAGCATTTCTGTGTTTCTTCACGCACTGTTTCACGATGGGAAAACGGAAACAATATGCCGGATATAGATATTCTCATTGAACTTGCAGATTTCTATGAGGTAGATATTCGAGAACTCATTGATGGAGAAAGGCAGAGCGAGAATATGGATAAAAAAACAAAAGAAACAGTAATAAAAGCAGCAGAGTACATGAATATGGGAACAGAACAATATACAAAGCGTGTACGCTTACTTTTACAGATAGGTGCAGTATTTTGGTTTGTGGCAAGTTTGATTAGCCATACAGAGCTAAGTAATAATACAGTTCTAAATGCAGTGTCAGAATTTACCGAAGGTGCCGCAATCGGAATGATTTTATGCGGTATCATCTTTACAAGTCGTTATGGACATAGAATAAGAGCTTTTAAAGAGCGTTTATTTAAAAGACATTGACTACTTCCAATTTATCGGGGAGTGTGAGCCAAAAACTCACACTTCTTTTTTTAAATACAATCATTACACCCTTGCGTGCAAACATCAAACAAATACAGATAATTCCGTACTATCCGTTGACGAAACGTTCAAATCGTGATATAATAAATCTATAAAATTTTTGTCGGATTTCATTCGATTTTTTCCGAAAGGAGCGTATTTGTTATGATAGATCTGTTTGAGTGCTGCGGAGAAAATGCTTCGGTGGGAATAATCATTGACTTTTCCAAAGATATGGAAACATATATTGTCGGTACTCCTGCCGATATTAAGGCTTGGGCATACGGCGGTTGTCCTATGAAAGCTACAAAGGGGCTTATGCGGCATAGCAACAAGGCAGGCAATCTTGTTAAGGACATAAACCGCCTTATGAAGGTAAAATATGAGCTTAACGAGATTATGGAGCTAAGCGACAGGCTTTGCAATGCGGACGCATTATGTGACGGCAGCTGCAACTGTGTCCTTGAGGAGCTGTCGGAGTATTACGATATTTCCGAATACGCTAATATCGTTAAAAACTATATTATCTATTTTTTATTCAGTAAATTCAAGCTCCACCAGCGTGATTTCAATAAAAAAATCGGGTTGTCCATAAAGTGCAACCACGATCGTGCGGAAAAATATATAGATTTGTTCAAAGCGGATAGCGAGAAAATCTTCCGTCCGTTCATTTCGGCAAGGGCAGCGGATATTTTTGATATACGAACAGCTATTCGGAGCAGTAGTGGGGTTTTGGACAGTTCTCTTTACAGGGTACACGATGATAACAAAAACATTAGCCTTTATGTGGCAAACGACTCCATTCTCACTTTGCTCGATATTTACTCCGACATTATGTCCGATGCAGGCAGGCTTATCACTAACTGCGAAAACTGCGGACAGCTTATGATAACCAAACGTTCAAATGCTTCGCTTACCTGTGGCAGGACTACTTGCAAGAAAGAGCGTTTATACAAGGCGAACGATGATTACAAAAAGCGTGCTATGGCTGATCCGATAAAAGAAGCCTATCTCAATTTCGACAACAAATGCAGGAGCTACCGCAAGAAGCTCTCCGGCTATCCCGACCTTTTGGAGAAATACAACAAGGCGTTTGACGAACGGCGTGAGAAAATTCGGGCTTTCAAGGGTGGCCTTACTGTCAACAGCAGCACCAAAGATATTGACCGATACAATCAGATGTGCTTTGATGCTTGTCAGGATTTGCAGGATCTGTCCAAACGGCTGAAATCAAAGCTGACATAAATTTTCTCATAAAATCTTCATTTGTAACTTGAATACAAATGAAAAAAGCTTCGGACATTTTGGAGAACGCCCGAAGCTTTTATGCTTTATCTAAAGGTTAAAGAGCTTTATTCGGAAACAAGCACAGCTGAAATTGTCTTCAAAACAGCATTTATCTCTTTTTCATCATCTGAATTAATATGCAAAGCAAGGGGCTTACTGAGTTCAAGACTGAATATTCCCATTATCGACTTTGCGTCAACAACATATCTTTCCGACACAATATCAAAATCACATTCAAAGGCAGTGACAGCATTTACAAAATTCTTGACATCATTGATAGTATCAAGCTTGACAGTTACTTTTTTCAAAAATCATCTCCCTATAAGTTCAATTATTTCGTACTTAACTTCAATTCCACTATGTGTATTGTGATGAGGACACTCTGTTCCAAAAGCTCTAAGCCCTGCAAGTTCGGTTGTCTATCATAAATACTGACTGAATTCGATTTTTTCATTGTTTGGTCCCTCAATGGTGAAGAATTTCACTCCGTTTTCCCAGAACGGAAGGGAATGAATTGAATCCTTTGTATTATTCAAGCCGCTTTCGTTTACAAACTTGAATGCTTCATCAACAGACTTGACATTTAATGCAATATGGTCAACAGCACCATAAGACATCACAGCAGACCGATTCTCATATATCTCCAAAGTCAGACCATTCAGACGCATAAACGCAACCTTTTCGTTTGCTTCGGCATTTATTGTGCGGAGAACCGCTTCAAAGCCTAATGATTTATATAACTTTACCGTTTCTTCAATATCATTTGTGGGAATACCAATATGCTGTAAACCCGTAAAATTATCGGTTATATTCATAAACGTTCCTCCCCCAGCTTTTCACAAACTGCTTCCATATCAGGCATTGCAGGGATAGCACCGTAGCTTTCCACACACAGGCTTGCAGTCGCATTCCCGAAATCAGCAAAGCTATATGCTTCGGATAATGTAACGTTTTCCGGAGCTTTTCCGCTCTTTGCAAGGCTGTATAAAAATCCTCCCCAGAATGCATCGCCTGCGCCTGTGGCATCAATAGCCTTGTTCTTAAAACCGCTTACGAGGGTTCCTCCCTCTGCGGTTCTCACATAAGCACCATTTTTCCCGAGAGTGACCGCCGCAATTTTCACTCCCTGTGAGATCAGTTTTTCAGCAGCACGTTCATAGTCAGCTTCGCCTGTCAGAAGCTCTGTTTCTTCATCTGAAATTTTCATAATATCGGCATACTTTATTATGCTTCTCATCTGCTCCACCGCCTGAGCTTCGCTGTTCCATAGTGACGCTCTGTAATTGGGATCATAAGAAATGATTATGCCGTTTTCCTTAGCCTTTTGACTGCAAACATAGTTGCTCCTCTGCAAGGCTCATCGGTAAGCGATATGGAACCAATATGCAGTATTTTTGCCGAAAGCAGTATATCAAGAGGAATATCAGCAGCGTTAAGCATCTTATCGGCTCCGTGATTTCTTGCAAACGAAAATTCACGTTCGCCGTCAGGCTTTACATTAACAAAAGCCAGAGTTGTAAAATAATCTTCGCTGAGGATAAATCCATTGCTGTCAATTCCGCATTTATCCAAGGTTTCTTTAAGAAATCTTCCGTGCATATCATTTCCTGCTTTTCTTATAAAAGCGACCTTGGCTCCAAGCTTTGCAGCAGCTGCGGCAACGTTTGCAGGAGCACCTCCTGCATTTTGTGCGAACAATCTTTGCCCCTGTGAATTTACTCCTTGCATCGTAAAATCAATGAGCATTTCACCTAAAGCAACTATATCACGCATTTTCCATACTCCTTTCCTTAATTTCCGATACGATCTTATTGTAGGATCTTTTATTGAGCTTATAGAAGAAAAGTACAATAGCAGTAACAATCCAGAGTATTCCGGGGATAGTCGAGAAGCTGTGCTTCATTATAGAAAGAACTGTTTCATTCTGCGTGATGTTAGCTTCAAAGCCTGCTGCTCCGAGAGTGGCAGCAAGTACCTATGTACCTATTGCCATTCCGATCTTATTTCCGAGAGAAATAAACGCATACTGAAAGCCGTCGTTTCTGATGCCCGTTTTCCATTCGCCGTATTCAACACAGTCGGGAATTATTGCGTATATAGCAGTATTAAAGCCTGCAAAGAAGAACTGTGTAAGTCCCGAGCAGATATAAAACGCTGCCGGTGAACTTACGGGACTGAACAGATATAACGAGATCATACATACTCCCGTTCCGAGAGCAAGAATGGAGGCCGCTCTGCCTTTATTGCCCGTCCATTTGAAAATTATGGGGAAAAGTCCTGCGCCTATTATTGACGGAATAATTATTGCCATTGAATATTTGGTAAAAAACGCTTCGCTGCCTTCAACATACTTGAAATAATAAAGTGCATCTGCATTTCTTCCGTAAAGAGTTACACCGAACAGAAACTGTCCGAGAAGTGCAAGAAGATAAGGCTTGTTCTGTATAACGGTTTTCAGCTGCAGCTTCAAAGGGATTTTTTCCTTTTCGGGAACTGTGACCGCTTCTTTGGTCTTTGCAAAGCAGAAAATATGACAAAGTGCAAAAATGATACCGTAAACAACCGCAACAAGGAGATAACCCTGTTTGTCATTTCCGCCGCCCAGCTTTGAAATAAGCGGAAGAGTAATGATATTGATAATTCCAATGGCTATCATTGCGCTTACCGAACGGAACGTATTGATTTTTGCACGTTCCTCGATGTTCTGAGTCATAGCACCGCACAGCGTTCCGTATGGTATATTTACACAGGTATATCCAAGAACAAGCATGCAGTATGTAACCGACATATAAATTATCTTTGCGGTATTGCTCCAATCAGGATGTGCCCAGAATGTTGCCATAAGCACCAGAGCAGTAATGGGTGCGGCAATGAGAAGCCAGGGTCTGTAAGGAAAAAGTGGTAAGGGCAATGTTTGGACAGAATCATCAAAAAACGACGTTTTTGACTAATCACCCAGATTTAAACGAAATATCAAGCTTATTGTTATGATAATTAACAAATACACGCTTGACAGGACTGTTTAAGCATTGTAATATAAATGTATAACATAAACTTCTGAAAGGGGTAGATAAAAATGAATGGAAAAAAGAATAAGCTTCGCAGCTTTCTGTTAAAATTCACCGCACTTTTTTTCGCAGCGGTTATGCTGACTTCTGCGGCAGGATTTACCGTTTCGGCTCAGAAATATTCGGCAGACGATTTCGTTCATGCCGAGGGAAGCAGGATAATCGGAACGGACGGAAAGGAACTTCACATTCAGGGAATGGCTCTCGGAAATTCTGTGTGGGGCAATCCATCCCTTCCCGATACATCGCATCATAATGAAAAAACATACAAAGAGCTTTCGGAAATGGGTTTTAACAGCGTAAGATTTTATATCAACTACGGCTTGTTTGAAGACGATAAAAAGCCGTATAAATATAAGAAATCCGGTTTTGAATGGCTCGATAAAAACATAAAATTGGCAAAAAAATACGGTATGGGCATAATCATAAATATGCATTGTCCGCAGGGAGGCTATCAGTCAACGGGCGGCGGAATGGAGCTATGGACGGATAAAAACAATCAGGACAGGCTGACCGCACTTTGGCAAACGATTGCAAAGCGTTATGCGAATGAGCCGACTGTCTGGGGTTACGGACTTATAAACGAACCCGTTGTTCCTATGAAGGATACTATGGAACAAACATACGAACAGTATAATAAACTTATGCAGCGAATCACCTCGGCAATAAGAAAGGTTTCACCATATCAGGCAGTATTCGTTGAAGGTGTAGGCAGCGCAGTTAAGTCTGACGGAGAAAGAGAGTATGAATACTTTACTCCCGAACACTCTTTTGCAAGAATAAACGATAAAAACGTCATCTATGAGTTTCATAAATACGATGCTTTTTACTTCACGCACCAGAACACCGACTGGGCAGTTACGAAAGGACACACAATGACATACCCCACCGAGGAGTTAGTTGATGAGGATGTTGTAAACGGCTGGGTGAACTGCGAAGCCGCCTCGAAAAAATCGTCCAAAGGAAACGGCTGGTCTTATTTCCAAAGCAAAACTATTTCTTTATCGAACAAGGCAAATGTCGTGACTGCAGTCGTGACCGCTTCAAACCTCGGAGAGGGAGGTACAGCATATTTCGACGATATCACGCTGACTGAGATATCCCCGAAAGGAAATCGCAGAACGCTCTTTAAAGCCGATTTTTCCGGTGGGATCTTGAACAGCAGTCCGTGGAGCGAGGACGGCAGCGGCATTTCCGAATATTATGATGGTGACGGAAACAATGCTAAGGGCTGCTTGAAGATATCGGGAACCACCTCGGTGTATGTACAGAATTTCAAGCGGTTTGAGATGAAAAAGGGATATAAGTATATGATATCGGGATATATAAAATCCGACAGCAGCTCGCCCGAGATAAGAATGGATATGTCACTCAGCGAAAATATCCGCAGCTTTGACAAGGATTATCTTGAAGAAAGCTTTATGCCGTATGTAAAGTTCTCCGAAAAGCATAACGTTCCGATTTATCTCGGCGAATTCGGCGTTATTTCGGAAGGCTTTGAAAACGGCCGCAACGGTGTCGGTTGGGTAAGAGATATGATAAGTATATGCCGCAAATACAACATCGGATTTGATTATCATGTGTACAATGAATTGCCTTTCGGACTGTATGACGATTATCCAAATGGAAAAAACGAGGAGCTTGCAAAGCTTTTCGGAGAGGTGCTGAAATAACGCCCTGTAAAGATCCGTAAACAATTCAAACGAAAACGAGTTTAATTCTAATTTTAGTATAACGCAATATTTGCCGTTTATGCACATTTATAAAACGAAAATAGGGCTGTTGCAAGACATCCATAAATGATGTCCGTGCAACAGCCCCTTGATGTATGCGATTATAAATCCATTAGCCAAGTCTGCCTTCATCCGCAAGGTATATCTCATCTGCGGCTTTGCCTTCGGTTTCAAAGATAATGATCGTATTCATTCCCTTTTTCAGCAAAGGCGCAGGCAGATACAGCCTCTTCTGAGGACCTATATCCCAGAAACGTCCCAGATTAAATCCGTTTACAAAAGCACAGCCCTTACCAAACCCGTCCAGCTCAAGGAACGTATCACAAAGCTCATCGGCTTCAAATCCAAATCTGTAAAAAGCAGGAACGCCCGCAAAATATCCCTCATCAAAGCTTAGTTTTCCTATCTGTTCTTCATCAAGAGGGAGCGGAAAGATCTCAAAGCCGAACTGTCGGTGATCGTTTATCTTAACACCGCCGCAAATACCTTTACGCTGATTTTCAAGACCCGTTCCAAAGTTTTCACGCCCGATATTTTCGCAAAGCATGTCAATAATTCCGCCTGAGCGCTTTTCATTCGGCTCAAATTTTTCGTGAATATTTTCTGCAAAGGCAGTATAAATATATTCACCGTTGTGATAGCACTCTATTCTGTCGGCAGCGTTTTCCATGCGTATCTCGTTCACCGTCTCGCCGTCCCTGATTTTGGTGCGGTATAAAATATATCCGTAATTCTGTCCGATCTCCTCCATTGTCAGCGGATAATTTGAACAAACAAGCTCGGAAATTTTTTCAAGGACTGAGAACAGATCAGCTTTGCCCGTGCAGGGAATTTTTCCGTAAGCCTTCCGTTTAATATTTGTTGTAAGAGGTATCTCCGCTATGTCTGTATATTTTGAGATAACGTCCCTGCAAAGCCTGTATTTTTCGGTTATCTGTCCGTCCTCCGTGAGAGGAGCGTCATAATCGTATGAGGTCACGTCCCCTGTTCTGCTTCCGCCGTTTCTGCCGCTCATAAAACCGAAATTGGTGCCGCCCTCAAACATATAGAAATTAACGCTGCCCCGTTTCAGCAGCTCGTCAAGCTCCGCCGCCGCCTTTTCGGGAGAAGTTGTGTGATGCTCATCTCCCCATGCGTCAAACCAGCCGTTCCAGAATTCCATACACATAAGGGGCTTGTCATCACCGATGAATTTTTTCATCTGATTAAACTGCCACTCTGCCCCGGAGCCGAAATTTCCCGTAGGCAGCGCACCGTCCACCATTCCCGATTTGTATATCGGCTCACTCCATGGACCGTCCGAGGTTACAAAGGGAACGGTTATACCAAGCTCTCTCATAGTATCACGGAGAAATTCAAGATACGCCTTATCGTTGCCGTAATAGCCGTACTCGTTCTCAATCTGCATTAAAATTATATTGCCGCCCCTGTCTATCTGATAAGGCACCAGCTTCGGGATAAGCTCACTGTAATAATTCTTTACAGCATTAAGATACGGTTCATAGCTGCACCGAAGCCGCATATTCCTGTCACGAAGGAGCCATGCAGGCAGACCGCCGAATTCCCATTCCGAGCAGATATAGGGTGAAGGTCGAATTATTATATAAAGTCCCAATCCCTGTGCTGTTTCGATAAATCGGCATATATCACGCATTCCCTCCCAAATAAACTGTCCCCTGTTCGGTTCGTGAAAATTCCAAGGGATATAGGTTTCAACAGTATTGCAGCCCATATTCACAAGTTTTTCAAGTCTGTCCTGCCAATATTCGGGAACGGTTCGGAAGTAATGGAATGCTCCCGAAATTATTTTAAACGGCTTTCCGTTCAGATAGAATTTATCCTTTATTTCAAACATTTCGCACCTCAATATTCTATTGCGTCAACAGTATAGGAACCGCCTATGACCTTGATCTTTACCGTGTGTTCGTCCTCGGGAACCTCCGCAGAATAGCTGCACTGTCTTGCAAGTGCTCCCCAAGGATTTTTCTTTGTTTCAAGCAATTCTCCGTCAACATAAACTTCAATATCCGCAGGGTCGGTCTGACCGATTATCGCAAAACGATCGCCCGTAAAGCTGAACTCAAAGCTCTTTTCGCCCGTATCTTCCTCGGCAATTTCCGCACGGGAAATTGTTCTGTTGAAATTAAGATAGCTGTCGGGAACGGTTCTGTACCAGTCACCGTTATAGGTAACGGACGGATCGTGATCGTCAACTCTTGTAATTGTGGGTTTGCAGCCGTCCACAGGAGATATTTTCATATTGTCAAAAATATTGTTGTAAAGACCGCTGCCAATCGAAACTCGCCCCGAATTTGCAAAAGCAATATCATCGTCAAAGGCGGTCAGCTCTGTACCGTCAAGCTCTGCGGATATATGCTTTCCTGCGGCGGTGATTCTTACCGTATGCCATACCGAACTGTCAAAGCCGTCAATTTCTCCGCTGTCTGCTGTCTGTGCATTCTTTTTAAGCTCCCATTTTCCGTTAGGATATACTCTTATGCTGTAGCCGTTTTCCGCTGACCATGAATCAAGCTCTGCTGTGAGATAGCGAACGCCAAGCGCAATATAATTATCCGCAGCACTATCCGCAAGCTTAAAATCTATTTCCGCGGAATAATTTGCCCAGCGGTCATCGCCGAGAGAGGTAATGGGATTGGGAGTACCTCTGTAACGCCAATCGGTAGGCTTGTTATCGGCATTTATCATCTGCATCAGCACCTTGTTTCCGTCAATTTCCGAAACCTCAAAGGCTCCGCCCTGATCGGTAGTGTAAAGGGGAGCGTTTCCTCTTGCAGAGAGAAATTCTTCGGAGTATTCAAAATCGTCGGAATAATTTATATCAAGGGGAATATCATCATACCTGCAGTTGTAAACGGAAGTATCTGCGGTATTGTCAAGAGTTGTAACAGTAACTATGGAATAAGGCTTTACCTCGATAGAATAGGAATATTTTTCCTCGGCTTCAACGGGACGGAAGGTACCGATGTTCCTGAAATAATTTTCGTTGTAAGCCTGACCCTCATCGGGACCTCTTGTTTCCCAAATTGTGAACGGTGCTTCTGCCTGCTTCATATTTTCAAGGGTAAAGGTGTAATTGCGCTGCTCCTCGCTGTCGTTGCAGATGATGATAGAATAATCTCCCGTTTCCGTATCGGTAACGGCCATATAATTGTTAGTTGACTCGGAAATGTAGTGATTTTCCTTGCCGTCACCATAGCAGGCACTGTCGATAAATCTCCAGCCGTTCTTTATAAAATGGGTAAAATGTGCGGAAGTCCATACACCGCAGTCCGCTTCATAATAACCGCTCCAAGGGTTCTGTGCATTTATCAGTGATTTTGGAAAATATTTTGCTCCCGAATAATACGCTGCCACAGCAGGCTGATACTCATACATGGTCATTCTGCCGTTGTAATAACCGTTGATGATGCGATTGCATACGTCAAGAGCACCGTTTGTGCCGTTAATGCCGCTGCCGTTGCTTTGCACCGCCAGCTTTGCAATATTCGTGGAAGCAACTCCCTCGGAATACCAGATCTCTTTGCCATAGTTTTTGTTCAGAAGCTTAGCCTTTTCGCTTGCCCAAGTGTTATAATGCTCGGCAAGAATATCAACTGCGTTTCGCAGAGCTTCGTTATCTGTCATTTCGTCCGCGATCTTCCATGAACCTATCTCATCGGAAGCAACTATCTTTATCGCACCGTAATCGTACCGCTCATCAGTTTCATTTTCCAGCCTGTCGGCAAAATATATTATCCAATCGGTGTCCACCTTTTCTGCCTCGTTAGCATCGGCACTGATATGGGTGAATTTCATTCCGTATGTATCGAACGCACCTTCAATAGCAGCCTTATACCATTTGTATCTTGCTTCAAAGCCTGCCTCCAGGGACTCAGCAAATGCGTCTGTTACCCACTTTGGCTCTCCCCAGCGGAGCAGATCAACGGTAATATCGGGATTTATGGAGAGAGCGTCCGCCGCAAACATAAAGCCTGCGCCCCTTGTAACGTCCGCTTCTTCATCGGCTGAACGCATTATACAAGGCTCTGTACCCGATGAAGAATTAACGTCCGTGCCGAATTCGATCTTAACGTGAGTAAGACCTGCGCCGTAATCGGGCTTGAACAGCAGGTTCATTATCTCCCAATATGCATCGGGGTTTTCCGTTTTGTAGTCCATAAGAAGACGTGAGGAATTGTTTCCCGTAATAACGCCCAGACCACGCCATACCGTACCCTTGTCCATATTTGTTGTGTTTCCGTCAACAGTAACAGATTTGTAAGCTGTGTTCACACTTGCAAGCGGTATTTCCTTTTCTGCTGTTGTTTCAGTTGTCTGCATAGCAGTTTCCTCCGTTTCAGCTTGATTTTTACTGTCCGTACATCCGCTTAAAGCGATGGGAATCATTGCTGTACATACTGCGGACGCTATAATTTTTTTGATATTCATAAGCGCATCTCCTTAAAAGGGTTATTTGCAATATTTTAGCTGAATTTATGGAATACTGCATTATATTATCTGCTATTTATTATAGAAAATCTGCTGTTTTTTGTTGTAAATTATCCCGATGTGTGATATGATAAAAAGGGTGATAAAATGGCAATTATAGAACACGCAGGATATTATGAAAATCCCATGTACAATGTCTGTCATACTCATACGTCATGCGAGATCATGCACATCGTAAGCGGCAAAGTGAACATTGTCACCGGAGATATTATATCTGTTCTTTCCGACGGAGATTCTGCGCTTATAAAAAGCAGACAGCTTCATGATGTAACTGTAGAAAAGGATATAGAGTACAAGCGATTTATTACAATAATAAACCCGTGGGAGCTGAAAAATCAGCTTAGCCGTCCCGATCTATTTTCAATACTGACGGACATTAGCAAGGGCGGTATCATCGTGATAAAAAATAAGCCCGAAATTCGGCCGGGCTTTGAAAAAATGGCTGATATATTTTTGTATGGCGGAAATATTTACTCGGAGCTGAGTGCGGCACTTGATATCGTGTCGGAATTTTTCGATGTTTGCAGACCACAGAATGAAAAAACTGCTAAGCGTTCGGGAAAAATTCTTTCGGAAAAGGTCAGGACGTATATTGAGCAAAATTATGCGGACAGCATAAAAATTGAGGATATTGCCGCCGATAATTTTATCAGCGAGGGTTATCTTTCTCACGCATTCAAGGCGGAAACGGGAATGTCACCCCGTGAATATCTTACCCACATACGCTGCACAAGAGCTTGTGAGCTTATACGATATACCGGCATGAAGCTGTCCGATATTGCCGCAAACACAGGATTTTGCAGTCAGAGCGACATGAGCAGAAAAATCAGAGAATGCTATGGAGTTACTCCGTCTGAAATCAGATTTGGATAACGTACTTTGTTAGGGTATCAAAGAAAATCGACAGCTTGAACCCACGATACTCGCCCATATCAAGTGTCCTACCCTGCATTTGCAGATATGAGAGATTTACGCCGTAGCCCTTTTCTTTCAGCTTTTTCACAAGATCATCAATGCTTCTCACATCATCACGCATAACCAGTTCATCAAGCTCGGCTTTCAGATTTTCTTTCCATGAATTTTTTCGCTGCCGTGACAGATAATCGCCATACTTGTGGTTGTAAGTTTTCTTCGGACGCTCGATAATGCTGATATGATGTCTGAGAGCAATCCTATCCGAAATGGCTTTACAGCGGTTCAAAGATTTTTTATCGGCTCGCCACAGCTTTCCGTCATCATCATAAGGACATACAACGAAATGATTATGGTAATGACCCTTATCAGTGTGAGTTGAGATAAGCACCTGAAACTTATCACCGAAAACCTCCTGCGCCCATTCCACTCCGATGCGGTGAGTTTCATTTTCCGTAAGCTCGCCCGCTTTGAATGACTGAATGTAATGGTGCAGCCGCACACGTTCTTTTCCGCCGAGAATTTCATTTTTCATAAAAAGCGACTTCTTCCAAAAACGCTGACCGCTGAAATGTTCAAAGCTCTGCTCCATTTCCTTGTATGCAATATGCGGATCAGTTGAGCAGTTTATTGATGATGTGAGCGTGTTGCTCGTTTTGTTTTCATTAGTCACATATTCAAGAAGTTTCAGCGGAGAGCCATGAACCGCAATGTACTTTATGATCGGCATTTCATCACTCCAGAAGCACATTCGGCTTCAATGGTCTGAGATATTTTTCAAAAACCTTTTCAAGACGTGCATACTGTTCTCTGACTTCCTCCACTGCCTTGGCTGTGACCTCACCCGTTTCATTGGCTTTCTTTGCAACCTGGTTCAGCTCGTTACCGATCATTCGGAACGGTCTTGTCACCTCACGAAGTTCAGCGAGGTCGTATCTGATAAGCTTGCCCTGAATTGCCATCTGCTTCACGTAAGCACCGGTACGAAGTCCGAGTTCAGCTGCTTTTTGTGAAACTATGGCGTACTGTTCCTCAGTAAACTTTATATGTTTTTCTATATATTTACTGCTCATATATTTGTCCTTTCTGTTGTTGGGGTCATAGGGGGATTTCCCCTAAAATGCGGATACTGCGATATCCGCCCCGAAAAAGTGGATACTTTTTCTACGCTTGCTATCTTCCAACTCCCCCGTATTTTTCAAATTCCTGCGTCTAACCTCTCGGCACCAAAATCATGTGTTTTCTCATTTCTCTCAATATATGAAATGTTATTTCAATAAGGGAGAATACCTGACTCGCTTACTCATAAAGCATCACTCCTACTTAAAAGATTTTCCTGTTCTGACGTATGCAATGAACGGGGCTGTGGGTATTCTGTATATCTTTCCCACCCTTTGTATCGGAAACAATTCCGAATATTCATCTGCTCTTTTTCTGAGCGTTGACGGTGAGATGCCCAGAACGGCTGCCGCCTCCGATGTACTCAGAAAGTTTTTTGTTGATTTTTCTATTTCATCTAAGCTTTTGTTTTTCAAACAATCACCTGCCTTTCTGCGGAAATATTTCTTGAATCTTTGTGATGAGTATGATATAATCTATTTAACGGGCATAAGCTGCCCGACAAATCGGAATTTGTGGAGGTATAGTAAATGCAACAGTATTGTAAATTAACGCAAACTGATGATGATTTTGTTGATTTTTCATTTGACATAATCAATACAAAGAAGAAGCTATTTGGCAGCATTATTTTGGAGTGTGCTGCCTGTAATGAAGGGAAAAATGTTGGTTTCTGCCTTGAAATCAAATGCAATATGCGGGGCATCACAAATAATGATTTCAGAACTTTTCATACTTATCCCAAAGGCATGAAATTAACTTACCAAAAAGACCTATCAGATGATTTCATTTCGAGCGTTTCACAATTATACGGTTTCGGGGGTACAGATTTGAAGCTAAAAGAAAGTGCGTATATTGAATGTGGCGCAATAAACGGAAACCCTATGAATCTGCAAACAGAAGAAGTACAATTCAAGTGTTTTTTGGAAGCAAACGATGAAGCGAAATATGCTGAGTTTTATATCAATGTCGATTTGCCAAACCAAAAACTGTATTTTAATGAAAAGGATCCCGATTACAGAGAAAACATAATCCGATATTTTAGTGCATAAATCATCTATATAAATTCCAATTTATCGAGCAGTTAATACTCACAGCACTTTAACGGGTGCTGTGATTTTTTCTGCCATAAAGTTTGCACAAAGTCACTTGCCTGCAAATCTCCAAAACCAATGCAACAATAAAAAGTTCAATCATACTCTCCACCTCAAACCAATCCCACAAGCTGATTGTACTCCTCAATTTTCCATCGTTTCAGCCAGTCCCATAAGCAAACCTTCATGTATGCTGCCTTGTTGCGAATGCTGCTTTCCGTTTTTTCTCTCAGTATCTTTTCCCATTCGTACTGAAAGCTGAGAATGAAATCATAAAGCGAATTTTCTCGGATAAGACTGTTCAGCGTATCAAGAACTTCCTTGTAGCCGATGATCTGCCCGTTAAACCTGAAACTGTCAGCCATAATAAACTCAGTCAGCATTTTCAACGTTATGTCTATGAAATTCTTGTTCGGCATCGGCTTCATATCATCGTCAAAGGCATAATTGCTGTATGCCGAAAGATACTGTAAAGCCGTCAGAACATAGCCGCTGTCACTTCGTAATGATTCGGAAATATGAAGAGTTTTCGTCCTGCGTTCTTCCTCGTCAACATATATCAAGTCCATTTCGGAAGTCGGGTCACGGGTGTAGATGTAATGCCAGTTGTCAAGGTCAAGCCCCATAGCCGAGAGAATTTCAAGAAAAGATAATTTGCTTTCCGCTTTCATTCCGTCATTCAAAAACTTTTCATCGCACGCATGCGGAGAGAATGAAAGATTTGAAAAACAATTACTTTGATTTTTATTATCTTTAGTTTTACCCCGTGCTTCGGATGACCTTGTTCCCCCATAATCAGCTGAACAAGCATTTTCGACAGAAAAGGTAGGAATATCACTGCTGTTACCGATGAGCCGAGCGGAATCGGATTCATCAGCGCCTGAAACGGAATTCAGGTTCGTTACAGCCTTGGACTTTTCAACGTTGGTAACGCTCTGAACGGAATCAGAAGCTGTTACCTCTACAAGACGATGCTTTCTGTTGTATCTGCGCTTCTTTCTCTTTTCAAGCTCTTCATCATACTTCAGTGCAATAGCTTCCTGAGCTTCTTCGCCCGATCTCAACAGAGATGCAAGCTTATCCGCATCGGGAATTATCCTGAAATATCTTTTTGCAGGCAAGCCTTTAAGCTCCGATTCAATTAGACCATGCTTGATGAGATGATGGATTGCGGTTTTCTGTGCGTCTTCCGCATAACCGATGCTAAGATGAAGATCCTTTACGGTCGAATAGAACCAGCCGCCCTCCGTGAGCTTACCGAGATTATTGTAATAGACGTGTTTGGCAATAAGGCAGTTATATATCTCTGCTTCTGCATTGCCGATAGCGAAAGACAGCAGCCTGTTCCTTGAAACCGTATTGGTCGGATTAAGCACCTCAAGCAAAGAAGTTATGAGGTATTGCATTCATATCACCTGTCTTTCCCGCAAACATTCCGAAAGGTCTGTCTTGTTGATAAGCATGACAGTTTCGCTTCTTGCAGCCGAAGCCATTGTCGGCGAACACAGACATTCGCACTGTATATCGGGAATGGTCATATCCATAACGTATGCTTTCATCATTTTACCGACTGTTTCTCCGTCGATATCACTCCCGTATTCCTGTAAATCCTCTACGCAGTCAGTGAATACAACGCCGAACAATGTCTTGCAGGCATCATAAATATCATCACGCCGAGCAACACTCTTCGGAATATATATAGTATCCGCTTCGATCAGCTTCAAAAGCTCTGGTATAGAATAATCTGCCATGTGCTTCTCCTTCCTTTTTCGGGCAACAAAAAAGGCTTCCGTACACTTACATTCCTGTAAGCATACGGAAGCCTTCACTTCTCGCATAAAAAATTGTTAATTCTCAATAGGTCAATAAAAAAACTTGACCTATTGAGAAGCAAGAGATATGTGCAAACATTACTCTCTTTGCCTTTCAATAGGTTCAAGTTAAAACTACTTTGGCTCCCCAAGCTGGACTCGAACCAGCGACATCATGATTAACAGTCATGCGCTCTACCGACTGAGCTATTGAGGAATATGGTATATATGATAAGAGCCGGCGCAGCCCTATTTTCCCGAGACGTCACCATCTGAGTATCTTCGGCGTGTATGAGCTTAACTTCTGTGTTCGGAATGGGAACAGGTGGAACCTCATAGCCATATGCACCGGCTATCATATATTCAAGGTATCAAACCCTGAAAATTGAATAAAGGAAGTAATTGAGAAGCGTAATCAGAAGAGATGAAATAAGGTCAAGCCCTCGACCGATTAGTACCTGCAGGCTGAACATGTCACCATGCTTACACCATAGGCCTATCAACCTCATAGTCTTTGAGGGGTCTTACTCTTTCGATGGGATATCTTATCTTAAGGGCGGTTTCACGCTTAGATGCCTTCAGCGTTTATCCGTTCCGCACTTAGCTGCCCGGCTGTGCCGTTGGCACGACAACCGGTGCACCAGAGGTGCGTCCATCCCGGTCCTCTCGTACTAGGGACAGCTCCTTTCAAATATCCTGCGCCCACGACAGATAGGGACCGAACTGTCTCACGACGTTCTGAACCCAGCTCGCG
>OGZK01001390.1_pt1 | contig 23077 bp, 14 predicted proteins | sample 1576791 | NCBI WGS metagenome assembly OGZK01 (sample SAMEA3541556, study PRJEB24748) | human gut metagenome | biome: human gut; feature: human-associated habitat; material: faeces | place: China | collected 2012
TTTTTAATTTTACTATAAATATTTTCAAGAGAAAGCAGCTCAGAGATTTTTTTATTTTCATCCTCTGAAAGCAGGGTGTATCTGTTTGATATAGTCTCCACCAGGTCACTGTAGCTGCCACGCTCAGGATAAAGCTTTCGCGCCAGTCTCTCATGATATTCGTACGTATCATTTTCAATATCACACAGTGCGTATCTGTCCACAATTCTTGCCAGACTGTTCAACAGCATATCAGAGATTTCCTTTTCATGAGATACTGCCATGACAGTGAGCTTTTCCTTTTGAAGCTTAAGCCTGGTATTCTTAATTACATACATAAAAATAAGCAGAATTACGCAGATGAACATTATGCCTATAAGTAAAATTGTACTGTACTGCACCTGAAACATGAATGAGCTGACAGCCTTTGCTTCAACGATACCTACTATAGACCAGTCCTTTATTCCGGTAGGCTGATATGTCATATAATAATCTTTTTTATTGTATGAAAATGCAAAACAGCCATCACTGCCATCAGCTATATTGGTCTTTACATCGTAAAAATCATCTGTATCGTAATCTGTTGCATTATCACCTATGAAATTAATCAGATTATCAACCATATCATCAATCTCTGTCTTTGGTTCGATTGAGAGTATGACATTTCCTGCAGAATCAACAATATAACAATCACTTTGGTCTTTATAGGCCTTGTCTCCGAGCATCCTTTCCACGTCCGTATTATCATAACTCACAGCAAGCCCCGTATATGAAATTCCATCCACAGTAATCCCATCAGACGGATATGCAAAAAGCACCTTTCTCACACCCTTTGTAGATATATAGCTGGATATCACAGGCTCATTTGCCTTAAAAAGCTCATTGAATGCATCTTTTGCATTATCAGCCACTCCGCTTCTGCCTTCTATGGTGATAAACTGATTCTTCTCATTAAACAGGTAAAAATCACTGTAATGCCACTTTTCCTTTTCCCTGACAAAATCATTCCACTGCAGACCACTGTCGTTATTAAGTATTTTGGTCAAATAAACATTCCAGTCAGAAAGAACGTTCCAGTTGCGTTGCGCAAACATATTAAAGGTCTGGTTCACCTGACTGTATGAGGCTTTGACATTTGATGTACCCTCATTATATATCTGGCGGCTCATATATACATTGTAACTATGAATGCTGAATATTATGATACCTAGCAATGCACAGGTTATCACAATTGTACGGATGTTCTTCTTTTTTATAATCATAAATGTGTTCTCCATACCTTAGTACCTACATCGTATCTGTGCTTCGTTCCCTATTCATATCACATATACTTGTATTTCTAGTACTAATTATACAACATATAGTGCCTAAAATCTATACTCTCGGCGCGAAATGTAGTTTTTATGGTGTGAAATGCAGATTGGCAATAAAAAACAAGGGAAAGTACTAAATACTTTCCCTTGCAAAATCTTATATATAGACTTTTAAATTAGAACCTTTGTCTATTTTGCCTGCTCTGCGATAGCAGCCTGTGCTGCAGCAAGACGAGCGATTGGTACACGGAATGGTGAACATGAAACATAGTCAAGTCCAATCTTGTGGCAGAACTCAACTGATGAAGGATCTCCACCGTGCTCTCCACAGATACCAACGTGAAGGTTAGGATTAACTGGCTTTCCAAGCTTAATAGCTGTCTCCATTAATTTACCAACACCTGTCTGGTCAAGCTTAGCAAATGGATCGTTCTCGAAAATCTTGTTGTCATAGTAAGCGTTAAGGAACTTACCTGCATCATCACGAGAGAATCCGAATGTCATCTGTGTAAGGTCGTTTGTACCGAAGCAGAAGAAATCAGCCTCTGTAGCGATCTCATCAGCTGTAAGAGCAGCTCTTGGGATCTCGATCATTGTACCAACATGGTATTTGATGTCAGCATTTGCAGCAGCGATCTCAGCGTCAGCTGTCTCAACTACAATCTTCTTAACGAACTTAAGCTCTTTGATCTCACATACTAATGGGATCATGATCTCAGGCTCGATATCCCAGTCTGGATGAGCTTTCTTTACATTGATAGCTGCACGGATAACAGCCTTTGTCTGCATCTTAGCAATCTCAGGATATGTAACTGCAAGACGGCATCCTCTATGACCCATCATTGGGTTGAACTCATGGAGTGACTCACAGATAGCTTTGATTTCCTCTACTGACTTATTCTTAGCCTTTGCAAGCTTCTCGATGTCAGCATCCTCTGTAGGAACGAACTCATGAAGAGGTGGATCAAGGAAACGGATTGTTACTGGGCATCCCTCAAGAGCCTCGTATAATTTCTCGAAATCTCCCTGCTGATATGGAAGAATCTTGTTAAGAGCTGTCTCTCTCTCCTCTACTGTATCAGAGCAGATCATCTCACGGAATGCAGCGATTCTCTCTGGATCGAAGAACATATGCTCTGTACGGCAAAGTCCGATTCCCTCTGCACCAAGCTCACGAGCCTTCTTAGCATCTGCAGGAGTATCTGCATTTGTACGAACCTTAAGTCTTCTGAACTCATCAGCCCATGCCATAACACGTCCGAACTCACCAGCGATTGAAGCATCAACTGTTGGGATGATTCCAGCGTAGATGTTACCTGTTGTACCATCGATAGAAATCTCAGATCCCTCTGTGAATGTCTGTCCTGCAAGTGTGAACTTCTTGTTCTCCTCGTCCATATTGATATCACCACAACCAGATACACAGCATGTTCCCATACCACGTGCAACTACGGCTGCGTGAGATGTCATACCACCACGAACTGTAAGGATACCCTGAGCAGCCTTCATTCCTGTGATGTCCTCTGGAGATGTCTCAAGACGTACAAGTACGACTTTCTCTCCTCTTTCAGCCCATGCCTCAGCATCGTCAGCTGTGAATACAACCTTACCACAAGCAGCTCCCGGAGATGCTCCAAGACCCTTTCCAAGTGGAGTTGCAGCCTTAAGTGCAGCAGCATCGAACTGTGGATGTAATAATGTATCAAGGTTACGAGGGTCGATCATTGCAACAGCCTCAGCTGGTGTCTTATGTCCCTCATCTACTAAATCGCAAGCGATCTTAAGAGCAGCTGGAGCTGTTCTCTTACCATTACGGCACTGAAGCATATAGAGCTTCTTGTTCTCAACTGTGAACTCCATATCCTGCATATCATGGTAGTGATTCTCAAGAGTCTCACAAACCTTAAGGAACTCAGCGTATGCCTCTGGGAACTCCTGCTCCATCTGAGCGATTGGCATTGGAGTACGAACACCGGCAACAACGTCCTCACCCTGTGCATTGATAAGGAACTCACCCATAAGCTTGTTCTCACCAGTTGCAGGATCACGTGTGAATGCAACACCTGTACCTGACTCGTTATTTAAGTTACCGAATACCATTGGCATTACGTTAACAGCTGTTCCCCATGAATAAGGGATATCGTTATCTCTTCTATAAACATTTGCACGTGGGTTGTCCCATGAACGGAATACAGCCTCGATAGCAAGCTTTAACTGCTCTACAGGATCTGAAGGGAAATCTGATCCTAACTGATTCTTGTACTCAGCCTTGAACTGCTCTGCTAACTCTTTGAGGTCAGCTGCTGTAAGGTCTACGTCAAATTTAACACCTCTGTCCTCTTTCATCTTGTCGATGAGCTGCTCGAAGTACTTCTTTCCTACTTCCATAACAACGTCTGAGAACATCTGGATGAAACGTCTGTATGAATCATATACGAAACGCTCGAATGCTGGATCTGGGTTACCAGCGATCATAGCTGCAACAACATCATCATTAAGACCAAGGTTAAGGATTGTATCCATCATACCCGGCATTGAAGCTCTGGCACCTGAACGAACAGATACGAGAAGAGGATTCTTAAGGTCACCGAATTTCTTTCCGTTAACCTCTTCCATCCATTTTACACCTTCCATAGTCTGAGCCATAATCTCATCATTGATCTTACGTCCATCCTCGTAGTACTGTGTACAAGCCTCTGTAGTGATTGTGAAGCCCTGTGGTACAGGAAGTCCAATCTCTGTCATCTCAGCGAGGTTAGCACCCTTACCACCGAGAAGATTACGCATGGTCATGTTACCCTCTTTGAAGGTATATACCCACTTGTTTGCCATTTTGCAATTCCTCCTAAACTTTATTTCTGGTATGGTAAAAAAACCATCCATATACTTGATTAATGTGTGCCCTTATACAAGCGCACACATTAATAATACCATAATTTCAGCAAATATCAACTAATTTTTATTATCTTTTCCCTTATGTTTCATACTATTTTTTTGAACACGGACAGACTTAACATTCTTTACTATGACAAATATCATAATTGCAAGAATTGCAATTATCCCAAGCGCACCAATAGCCAGCGGAACGACCATTCCACTCTCACTGATCATGGTGGCAAGCGGTACCTGCTCATCTTCTATATCATGCTTATTGTCGTTTGCCGCCTGCGGTACCTGCTCATCTGCTATATCAGTATTTGGCTGTGCCTGCGGTGCCTGGATGCCATCCCGTGGATTATTCTGTCCGTCAGGCACTATTGTGTTTGCGGCATTTGCTCCATCTGCAGCTCCGTTATTTGCCGCTCCTGCTGCATTGCCTGCCCCGGCTGCATTTGCAGCTCCTGCGGCTGCCTGATTGCCGCCTGCCGCAGTATTGTCATTTGCTCCATTTCCGGCAACCGCCATGCTTGATGCAGCCCTTGAATATACAAAATTGAACACGTTTTCTGATGTATTTGACGACAGCTTTCCTGTCTGATTATAGCTGTCCGGAATATATCCATCTATATACAGATAAGCTATAACCGGCTCATCGCCCACATTACCATAATAGGTACGGCTTTCAGCAAGCTTATTGCCATCTGTATCCACATAGTTGACTGTATACTCAGCAAGCTCGCCCGGTATGCCGTATGCTACAACATAGTCCTGATCTCCCGATACGAGAAAAGCCGACTGTGCAACCGTATTATTGTCACGGCCGCTTAATCTGATTCCCTTTACGTAGTACTTGCTGTTTTCATTAAGTGCCACACTGCCCTGTGCATCACAGCTGATGACATCTCCATATTCAAGACCTGTGACAATTATTTTGTCTCCTTTAGCAGAAACAGAAACCGAAGCCTCATTGCCTGATGCCTTGCGCACCTGCACACCACCGTTTATGCTTCCCTGACCTCCGGCTGAGAAGGAAACAGTGTATGTATATGAAAATGCCTTTGCATCTGCTGTCTGTGAGAAAACACCGGTTATGACAACAAGAGCTGCAAGAAAATATTTAAGCAATCTTTTCATTTTGCTTAGCCCCCTTTCTGTCACTTACGAAAGCCAGTATCATCAAAATAATACCAATCACAAACACTACAGCTGACGCTATTGACCAGATATCTCCGGTCTTTACCTTGCTTGTTGTAGTTGTAAATGTAGGTGGATTTGATAAAGTTGGATCTGAGTTATCCTCTACCGCAAAGTTCATCATAAGCTTTGCGAGTGTATCCTGATATATATTACCCTGACTCTCTCCGTCAAGCCCTACCAAAAGCTTCACACTGCCTCCCTCTCCAGGCTCTAATGTCTTTAAATAAAAGAACTTATCCAGAGAGTTTGTAGCCTCATTGAGTCCTTTTCCGGCTGTTGCCTCCTTCTCTCCACCTACGCTGGTGCTGCTGTATATAGTGTCCTCTTTTCCATCCGGTCCTACGAAAGTAAGAATATATGAGTATCCACCATTTTCAGCCACAGCCTGTGTATCCTCAAGACTTTTTAACACATCATTCGACATATACCATTTCGTCGAAATACTGCTGTTATTCTTTATATCAACGGAAAATGTGACAGAATCTCCCGGCTCCATCTGTGAGACAGAGGCTGCTATTTTATTTGAATCGAACGAACTGACCATCTCCTTGCCGGTAAACTCACATGAGCCGGCTGTAGTAGTATTTTCATCTGCAAATACAGTGCCTATCGAACCAAGGATAAACAACATGCATGATAATAATGCGATAAATTTTTTCATATTGTCCTCCTTTACTCTAAGCTAAGTGCCCCGTCATCTGATATATTTACATCAACACCCCACGCACTCTTAATTGCGTCCTTTGCATTGTGTGTCTGTACTGCATCAACAGTTGCCTCCAGCACAAATTGCGCACCATCATATTCATAGGTAGTAGTGATGGTTGTAAGTCCGTTATCATCAGTCTGTGATGTCTGACCCACAATGGCTGCAATATCGCCGGATATACTGATTTTGTCTGTAAAATCAGTGGATGTCTGACCTTTTTTTAAAATAGAATTGTAGTAAAATACATTTCGCTCTGTAGTCTCAGCACTCTTATCCTCTGTCCAGCCATCGTTTGTAAAGTCAATCTGTATCTTGGATGGATCAAGGTTTGAAAGCTTATCACCTGTCTCCTTGTCTGCCCAGTAATGCTGCACAGACACTCTCACATACTCATCTATCGAGCCGCTGTTTTTGACAGCAAGCTTCTCATCGTACTTTTTGTCGAGAATCAGTTTTTCATCTCCGGCATTCTTTAGCATATCTCCAAGCAGCACTCCTGTTGCCTCGCTCCAGTCATCATCCTTATGCTTATAATCACGCCAGCTCACATCATTGCCATTCTCAGTCAAAGTAACACCGATGGATTTGATATCAATCTGAGCCAGATAATTATCACTCATATATGTAAGAGTCGCTTTTGTAGATCCAATCGTCGATGCTGCAAGCATTATCGCAGAGGATGCTACAAGTATAATTGGAAGTTTTCTCTTCATTACTCTTCGCCCTCCTCTTTATCATATTGTGCTGTCGCATCCCATTTTGCATCAGGTGCGACACACGGATTGCCATTCTCATCATATGTGACAGGGGTACACTCCTGAACCACAACTACATTGAAGCTGGTCTTTACCTTTTCACTAACTGTGATAGCAGCAACGATTGGCTCAGTTTTGCCACCAACCGGCACTACCTGACTGTAATACCAGTAGCCATCATCTGAAAGGCTCCAGTTTGAGCCTGATGCCTGTATATCAAACTGGCTTGCTGCAATTACCTTTACCCTGACAAAACAGTCTGCCTTTCCTGTATTCTCAATCTCAATAGTTTTCTTCCAGTCCTTAAACTTCTCCTTGACATCAGTTGTAGGACCGATATCTACTGAGATACCACCCTTAGCCGTAGCATAGGTTGTAAAATATGCCAGTGTCGGTTTGACTGAAACACCACAGACAATAAGTGTAGCAGCAAACACTGCACATACAAGAATACGGTGATTTCTATTAAGTTTTTTACAAGACTCTGATAATTTCTTCATTAATTCTGCACCCATTCCCATCCGGTTCCGTCATACTCAAAATGGTTTACGACACCGGTACTATAAATCAATTTGTCGTTGTAATCGTTTGTGAAATCAACATCTGCGGTCTCACCGGCCGCAATCTGTGTCTCTATGCTGTCTGATGAGGTCACCTGATAACTGCCAGCGGCATATACCTCCTTTACTATCACCCTTGACCCTGCCGGAATATTGTCAATAACTACACTCTTAGCCCCTGTACTGTCAAATCTGATTGATGCAATATCTGAAAACACCACATTGCCATCCCTGTCATAGGCTTCAACATCAAATGCAAACACCGGCTCCCCGAGTGCTGTATTGTATGTCTTTAATGTTTTATTAATCTGTAGGCTTCCCATAAGCCCGGTCTGTTCAGGCTTCAGCTCGATATCGATATCATCATATATCCATGAATCCGAGCCGCTTCCTGTCATGGCAAACTCATTATTAGGAGCAGAAACCAGATACGGCACAAATGTGTATCCAAATCTTGCCGAATTAGCCGGCTTTGCGTACACCAGATACAGTCCCGTCTTAACATCTGTGACGGTTCCCTTTCCATTTGAGACATCTATCGTCTCATCTGCTGTCAAAGCCCCTTTGTCTGCAATGTCCGCAGCTGTCTTTGCCATCTTTTCCCAATCATCTGCGGTAGTTTTGCTGCTGATATCCGATATAGATTTAACCAGTTCATCAAACTGCTTCGTTGCAGTGTATGCATCGTTCTCATCTACATCTGCCACTCTGTAAAGCTCTACGGGAAAATCCACAGTGTACAAATCCTCCCATGTATCAGGGATATCAACTGTTATAGAGCATTTCTTATCAATATCAATATGCGTCCTTGCAAAAATGCTTCCACATGGCAGAGAAAATAAGACTATCGCTGCTATAGCTATACTGACAGCTCTTTTTATACTATTGTGCATTTTTCCTCCTTCCTGATTCTATCTGAATCTATACAATATCGTTTTACTAAGTATCTTACAAATTACAATATACAAAACCAGAAACAAAATACCAAGCACTATGGCTTCATGTAACGGCTGTATCTGCCTTACATCCTCGACAATAAGTCCCTGTGCATCATTCGCAATCCTGTGGCCTCTGATAAGAAGCCTGTGGGAATTCACACCATACGGTGTACATGTGATAAGAGTACAGTAATCCTGACCTTCCTCAATCTTTAAGTCATTAAGCTCATCAGGTAAAACAATCCTTATCTGATCAACCTCGTAGGTCAGCGTCTCACCAAGCACATACAGCTTGAAGGTATCACCCTCCGCCATCTGGTCAATATCCGTAAAAAGCTTAGATGACGTAAGTCCTCTGTGGCCTGAAACAGCACAATGTGTGCTTGCTCCGCCAACCGGAAGCGATGTGCCCTCGATATGGCCAACACCTATCTGAAGTATTGTATTGTCTGTGCCGTGGTAAATCGGCAATGAGACATTGATGGACGGAATCTCAATATAGCCCATGACTCCTGTGCCTGATACATCAAGGAGGCTTTCATACTCTGCTCTGTCCGAATCAGACATATCATATCTGTCCTGCTTGCTTAAAAGTTTTTCATTGTAGGCCTCTGCCGCCTGTCTCATTTCTTCAAGCTTTTGTTCATCTGTATTGTCTACTGCATCGACATAGCTTGCGATTGCCCTTGACTGATGGAATGAATTCCAGTAATCACTCACCGTCGGGTATAGCAGTAAGGACAGTCCTGCAAGAAACACTATGACAAACAAAATAGTTGATAATTTTCTTCTCATAGCACTCTCCTTACTGTTATCATTTGCATAATATAATTATGCCTATTGTAACTGCCACGAACCACTAAAGTGGCTCATGGCAGATATATTTTATCATAAAATGATATTATTTAACACGCTTCTTTGTTACAAGAACAATTCCGCCACCTACAACTAATATAGCACCGATTACATAAATTGCAACACGTCCGGCACCACCGGTTGAAGGAAGGACTGAGCCCTTTAAGTTCTGTACAGGTGTGCTTAAGCTACCCTCAGCTTTATCTGCTTTAAGTGTAATATTACCGGTCACCTTATCTCCGCTTAATGAATTAAGCTCAGGAGCATCAGACTCAATTGAGTGGTCTGCTGTGATTGTGAATGCAATATCATTTGCAGTATTGTATTCATCAGGAGTCTTTGTCTCCTTAAGTACATAATCACCATCATCAAGACCGCTGAATGTGAAGACATCATTCTTATCACCGGAAATTACCGCTTTGATTTCTTTGTCTGCTTCGCCTTTAATCTTTTTATAAAGAGTGAACTCTGCACCATCGAGTGCTTTATTGTTCTCATCTACCTTGTTGATTACAACCTTGTATGTAAATACGATTACTGTATCTTCCGGAGTCTCACCTTTGTCTCCCTCTCCGCCATTGTTAGGGTTGTTAGAGAACTCAAGCTTAACCTTATTTGGGTTTCCTTTTGAGCCGATAACAGCATTCTCATTGAGAGTTGCATTATACTCAACTACAACCTTATCACCATTTTTAGCTTCAAATCCCTCTGCTAAAATGTTGTCACATGTAAAAGTAAGCTTTTTGCCAGCTGCGTCATAATTTGTTGTAAAGAATGATGTAACATCCTTATCACCTAATTTGACAGTAACAGTTCCCTCATTGAAATCAAGTCCCTGTGAAAGAGTATCATCAAATTTGAGGAAATATGACTTATATGACTCAACATTTACAGGTAATGTAGCTGTAAGCTGGAATGGAACCACATCTCCGATATCATAATCGGCTGAATCCTGCCATCCGGTTGTATCACCTGTTGTGTCATTTGTATCTTTTACTTTCTTCTCAACAGAAGGTACATCTGTCTTTGGTGTGATTGTTGTATCAGCAACGATATTGAGGATATACTCTGTGTAAGCCTCGTCACCTGTTAAAGAGCTATCCTTATCCTTGATGAGATAGTAACCAGGCTCAAGTCCTGTAATCTCAGTCTTGGCATTGTCCTGTGTTACTGAAACAGAACCTGCTACTGTAGTGCTTAAAGCTGAAGCAATTTTTTGTGCCTCTGCCTTAAGGGCTGAAGAGTTTGACTGCATTCCTGAAAGCTTCTCTACATAAGCTTTTGCATCCTTATTAGACTCAAGATCTGTCTGTTTATCTTCCTGGATACCGCTGCCCCAGCCTACGTTTGAAAGTGTTTTCTCTGATTTTGAAAGATCACCCTTTAAAATCTGGTAAGCCTCATAAGTGTGGCCTGCCTTTGCATTATTGACCGTGATGGTAAATGTTTTTTTGGCGCTTTCGCCCTCAGCAAATACTGTAACGCTCATTGCAAATGTAAGTATCATCGCAAGAACTAAAGTAATGCCTCTTTTGATTGTTTTCATATTGCATTCTCCTTTTTATAATGTTTTATGTTTTTATAGAAAAGTGTAATTGAAGCTATTGCTATAAGCACAACTCCACTTAACATATACAACCATCTGTTACCGCTTCCACCTGTTTCCGGAAGCTCATACTCTATGAGTTTGTTTGTAATCTCAACAGTACCGGACTCTATTGCATTGGCGCTGCCCGGTGCAACGTTTGCATCAGTCTTTGTGATTTGAGTACCATTTATATCCTTAAATATATATGAAACATCATAGCCTGACATACTGTTGTTCTGATTTATTCCAACCTCTGTCACATAATATTTATATGTGGTACCGGTCAGAATACCATTTTCATTTACACCCTGCAATGGCAGATTTTCAAATACATATGACCATTCGCCTGCCGAATCTGCTGTCATCTCAACCGGATTGCCATACTTCTTATCATTATCAGCTGAATCCACCTGATGCAGCTGCAGATAAATCTTTCCATCAGTCTTACTTAATGGATTGTTCTTTGAATCAGTCCATTTTTTATCAACCGAAATGCTTGTTGTCGAAACAGCTACATCCTCATAATAGTACGGCGTATTTACCTTCGCCATATCACTTCCCTGTAATGAGCTGTTTTCAGCTATAACAGGATGCGCCGAGGTATCTGCACTGAAATAGAAATACTCCTTATGAGGCTCAGTCGAGAGTATATAACCATCCGGAGCCTTTGTCTCAACTATATAATACTGCGTATTATACTCCAGATTATCAGTACTCATACTGATATCAATTCTGCCGTTCTTATCAGTGGTATACTTGCCTAACGACTTGTATGAACCATCCGATGTGTATCCAAACAGCTCAAACTCTGCGCCCTCAAGCTGCTTTCCATAATTAGTCTTATCTACCTTATACAAGGTAAATGTATTACTCTTAATTACTCCGGCAGATGATTTTGACTCTTTGTAAACAGTCTGGTTATCCTTTCTGTCTTCTCCTTTTTCGACGCCCTCAAGCTTTGCTGTATTGCTAACATCCATCTTTATAGGATTGTATTGATCCGGCGTACCAAGCACCTTTGCATTCACCTGATATGTATAAGTAAGCATTATCGCCTTGCCATCAGGTATATCTGCACTGATTGTCCTGTATGATGTATCATTCCATTCATACGTGCCATCTTTAGTTGTATACGCCCACTTACAACCATCTACCGTATCGCCTGCTTTGTATGTGCCATCATCCTGCTTTATTGCCTGCCTGAACTGAACAGTAGCCGGCATTAAATCTATATACCACAATGCCTGTGGACTGTATGTCATCGTCTTGAATTGAAGCACATCTGTCAGCTTTAATGTATCGCTATCAGGCAGATAGTCCTTGGCATCAGGGTTTATTATAACCGTATAACGCAGCCTGTGATTATCCTCATCCCACTTGAAGTTCTTGGAAACAACCTTATCGCCCTCAGTAGGATTATCACTGCCTGATTCGCCAGGCTTTGACATGGTCTGTGTCTGTTTAACCCATCCCATATCACTGTTTGTATTTGAGGATGCTGTGGCTATATTCTTATAATCCACTGATTTACCTGCCTCAAAATTTTCAAAATCATCTATCTTACACTTGTATACTACATATATGTGAGAGTTCTCAAACCAACCATGTATCGTTGTATTGTTCTCATCAGGCTTTGTAACCCCTGTAACAACGATATTAGTGGACTCATCTAACGTTGTACTTGTTTGAATTCCGTTTATGAACCAGTCGCCGTCAGTTACGGTATGCAATGTACCGTCAAAGTCATAATCTGTAAAGCCATCGTTATTCGGATATGCCAGCATTGTCTTTACGCTCTGCAGTGTGACACCATCCGGAAGCTTATCAGTGATGGTATACTCTGTTGCATCGGCATCCATAAGTACATCAACGCGCCATGTGAGTGTTCCATCGCTTTCTGTTGTTTTCAAATAAGTCTGACTTGTATTACCGTTTCCATCAGTCTTTACAATCTTTGATGTCGTATGGCTGTAAGATGCAGATGCACTTGAATTTAAAGCTTCAAATTTATTCACATATTCAACTCTTCCACTTGGCGTTGTGTCGGCGGTTGTGCTGTATGTAAATACGACTGTCCTTTCACTGTTGCTTATCGGATAATCCTTATTAAAGCTGATATTTACCGAGGTAAATCTGTAGTCAGCGGTTTCTGATAATTTACTAAAATCAGCCTTTTGCGAATTATTGTTCTCATCCAGATATTTAACAGTAATATCATCGATATATCCATCAAACTCTTTCTTTACCTGACTTACAAAATTATTCATCTGGGTATAAGTCATGTAATGACAATTCTTCTGGGATTTGGATGACATTGTATCGGCTATGCCAAACTCTTTAGGAAATCCCGATGCCGGAATTGTAAATTTTGCTTGCCACTTTAAAGTATACAGCCCGTTATCTGTCTTTTGAGCTTCAACAAGCCTCTTCGTAATATCCTGCTTTGTTTTTGGAACATTTACACTTGAAGAACCATCATATGACTTATCATCCTTAGTAAGGGTAGCCTTATTATTAAATTTCTGGTCATCAAATGTCCGCAATGCGTCTGTATAATATTTGACAGTATACTTATTACAGTTCTTATTTCCATCTGTAGGATTAAATGTAACCGATGTCACCTTGCCACTGCTGTCCTTGTTAATTGTATATCCATCACTAGGTAATATGTCAATGCCTGTAATTTTATCAAACATATCATCTGTCAGGACAGCTCCCGCAATATTCTCACAGCTTTTATTTACTGTAACCGTCCAGATAATCCGGTTATTAGTCTTATCATATTTACCGGATTTTTCTATAAGATTTTTGTAATACTTCACATAGCTGCTTGATGTATCTATGACAGTTTCTTTTGATTTTTGGTCTGTTGATTTACCGGTAACGAAATTAGTTGCCTGCCATGCAGCATTATTTCCCAAATCTCCGGCATTGGTCAGGTAATACCTGTATGTAATAGAACAGCTCTCACCTGCACTTAATTTTGGAAGCTTTGCAGTAAGTGTTGCCTTTCCCGCATCTGCCGGGTCATTCTTTCCTGTCGCTGTTGCAGTATAACTACTGTCAACTGCCTGACCGTTTTTCTTTATGCTGTAGGTAAATCCGGTAGTATCAACCCTCATACCATTGCCGTTAAATTCATCTGTGATTTCGATATCATCAGGTGTACCTTTTCCGGAAGACACATCCACAGTAAACTCAACATAATAATTACCATTTTCATCAATAGCAATATTATTATTATTTGTATTGCTCTTCTTTACAGAAATATCGTAGTTTAAGGAATCATTTCCATTCCAGTGGATATTATCCTTGTCTACTGTTATTGTGACATCACCACCGATATAGATATTCACATCACCGGAATCATTGGTCTTGCCCTCACCAAAAGCTTCTACCTTTGCCCAGCCATTTATATCGCTGCTGTTACCCTCAATATAACCATCTACAAACTTGATAAGAATTGCATATGTACCATCCTCATTCTTGATATATCTGTACTGAAACTGTTCCTTATCGCCGTTGTCATCACATTTTGTCTTCCAGTAATTGCACAGCTCATCCGGAATAGTCACCGATGGATCATAGACATAATAGTAATTCTTAACAGTATTGCCATTGGCATCTACCGTATCATTCTTTCCGATTCCAAAGTCCAACTGAACCTCAAGCTTGAACTTCTCGCCGTTCCAGTCCACCGGTTTGCCCTCACTTGACATTTTGGTATATGAGCCATTTGATTGCAGTTTTTGAAGATTAACATAGTTTTCTGTGACATTATCTATGGTAAAATCCTTCTGATTCTGATCTGCTGCTGATGCAGGTTGTATAAGTCTGTACGCAGTAATGCCCAGCACTATAACAGCCATCGATATAATAAATGTAGCAAGCTGTCTACGTCTTCTCACTCTTTTAAGCCGTTCTTTGCCGAGACGTTCCATATCCTTATCCATTCTGCATCCTCCTTTCATAGAGTTATATATAATTCATTTTACTTAATCGTTATTCAACAGCTAATATATTACACCCTTTTGGTCACACAACGGTCACACGAGACTTTAAATCGGGATTTTCTACTTTTTTACCAAAATGTTCCAAATAACACTAGTCAATTTTGCCAATTTTAGACAACGGCCAGATGGCAAATGTGATTTTGCCGACCACCTGTTCCTCTGAGACACAGCCTATAGCTGTATTTCTCGAGTCAAGTGATACGCTTCTGTTATCGCCCATCACGAAAATTTTCGACTCCGGAACCTGATAAGGCAGCTCTATATTGCAGTCTCCTAAAGCTTTTTCCTTGAGATACGGCTCATCAATCGCAATATCGTTTACATAAACAGTTCCATCATCCGATATATTGACCCAGTCACCCGGCATCGCAATAACTCTTTTTACAAGTATCTTGTTATTGTAATAAAAAGCTATGACATCTCCTGTTTTAAAGTCATGCCCCTTTGATGCCATAAGCACCTGTCCCTCCTGTAACGTCGGTGACATAGATGTTCCGGTCACCTTCAAAATAGGAAGCCACAGGTTTGCGACCAATATTGCTGCCGCTGCCACTACCACAAGGGTTCCTATGGTATTGAAGAGTGTTGCTGCAAATTTGTTGTTATACTTCACTCTTCTCAGTTCCTGACGCAGCTCCTTTATGCCAAGATCATCGCTATAACGGTCATAGTCGTCTGTCATGATACTGCGATAGCCCGATGTATCTTCAGTCTTCTCAGCACTTTTATTCTCAACTCTGTTTTCTTCTGAAACCTTCCTTGATATTTCCTTTTCTATATGTACAGATATATCCTCCGGCCGGTTTTCTTTTTTAGTCTGCTGAAATTCCTTCTCTATTTCAATATTTTTTTCTATATCAGGAGTTATGTCTGGCGCCGGTGTTACATATTTGACCGGAATTATTTCCGCTATTTCCTGTGATATATTTTCATCAACATTTTGGGTCTGCTTATGTACCTGCGTTACTTTTTCAGATGACTTAACAGATGTTTCCATCATCTGTGCCAAAAGTAAATCAAGCTTATCCTCATTGGTAAGTGGTTTCTGTTCGACATCCTTCAGCTCCTCATCTTTGCTTAAATCCACTACATCAATATTATTTTTGCTTTCTGCAACAGCTGCAGTATTGTTATGATTAATCTCTGCAACTACCTTTTTATTGTATTCAGCATCTGTGTAGCTTTTTGTCGAATTTGTGAGGTTAGCTGATTTATTCTGCTTAATTTTCTTCTGTTCTCTTTTTTTTCTTAGCTCAATGTACTTTACGGCAACTCTTGCCAGAGCATATATTGCCTTTTTATATATTTTTTCTATCATTCTTTTGTCCAATTATCCATTTCATAACCACAAAATATTGCTTCTATATTATTTTCTTGTCAGATTATTTGAAGCCATTGATATTACAGCAGCAAATTTCTGGATTTCCTCTGTTGCTGACGTGAGTTTATTAATTGCAGCATTGATATCACCCGATGTCTTTACCTCACGCTCAAGTGTCTGAATATGTTTTTTTGTCTCGTCAAGCTCTTTTCTTAAGTGTTCAACCTCTTTACTTCTGTCTAAAAGCATCTCTAGCAGCTCACTTCTGCTAAGCTTCTTTAATTCTTTTGCTTCCATATTCACAATCTCCATATATCAGAACAACCAAAGAATAGATTACTATATCTTTGGTTGCCCTTTATTATCTGTATTATATTACAAAATTAAAATTCAAATTTCTTTGCAAAATAAGCATCAAGCTCATCAATCGCGATACGCTCCTGCTCCATTGTATCACGGTCACGCACTGTCACGCAGTGATCTTCCTCTGAATCGAAATCATATGTCACGCAGAATGGTGTTCCTATTTCGTCCTGACGACGATATCTCTTTCCGATTGTTCCTCTGTCATCATACTCACAGTTGTATGTCTTTGACAGCTGTGCAAATACCTTCTCAGCGCTCTCATTGAGCTTCTTTGACAGTGGAAGCACTCCAATCTTTACAGGTGCAAGTGCAGGATGGAAATGGAATACTGTTCTTACATCCGGCTTCTCCGGTGTACCGATATCCTCCTCATCATAAGCTGCACAAAGGAAAGCGAGTACTACACGGTCAGCACCGAGTGATGGCTCGATAACGTATGGCAGATATTTCTCATTCTTCTGGTCATCGAAGTATGTGAGATCCTGTCCTGAAACTTCCTGATGACGTCCGAGGTCATAATCTGTACGATCAGCAATGCCCCACAGCTCGCCCCATCCGAACGGGAATAAGAACTCGATATCTGTAGTTCCCTTTGAATAGAAGGCTAACTCGGCTGGATCATGGTCACGCAGTCTCATCTCATCCTCCTTGATTCCAAGAGAAATGAGCCAGTCGCGGCAGAAGCCTCTCCAGTACTTAAACCACTCAAGATCTGTTCCCGGCTCACAGAAGAACTCAAGCTCCATCTGCTCAAATTCTCGTGTTCTGAAGGTGAAGTTACCAGGTGTAATCTCGTTACGGAACGACTTACCAACCTGTCCGATACCGAACGGAATCTTTTTACGGGATGTACGCTGTACATTTTTAAAGTTTACAAAGATACCCTGTGCTGTCTCAGGACGAAGATATACTGTATTCTTAGCATCCTCTGTAACACCCTGGAAGGTCTTGAACATGAGGTTGAACTGTCTGATATCTGTGAAATTGTGCTTGCCGCATGACGGACATGGAACATTGTGCTCCTTGATGAAATCTACCATCTGCTCGTTTGTCCAGCCATCAACTGATGTCTCAAGCTCAATACCATTGTCCTGTGCAAAATCCTCGATGATTTTGTCTGCTCTGAATCGCTCATGGCACTCCTTACAATCCATAAGTGGATCTGAGAAGCCTCCGAGATGTCCTGATGCAACCCATGTCTGAGGATTCATGAGGATGGCACAGTCTACACCTACATTATAAGGATTCTCCTGGATAAATTTCTTCCACCATGCTCTTTTTACGTTGTTTTTAAGCTCTACGCCCAGGTTTCCATAATCCCATGTATTTGCAAGACCTCCGTAAATTTCTGAGCCCGGATATACAAATCCTCTTGCTTTTGCTACCTGTACGATTTTGTCCATGGTTTTTTCCATAATTCCTGTTTCCTCTCTATCTTATGATTTTTATTCTTATTTAAAATTAAATAACGATTTAACAATCCGAATTGTAATAGATTTTATGTATAGTTTATTTAAGTATTAATGCACTAATCTATTTATCAGTCTGCTTATATACTACTTATATATAACATATGTGACATATGACACCGGCACAGAATTATCCTCATCGCTGTCAAAGTCGAATGTAACCTCATTATCTTCCTTGACCGAGTTTAATATATCATCATCGCTGACACTGTCATCCGCTCCGTTTTCCGTTCCTTCCGTCGCATCGGATTTTACTGCTTCTGTGCCCTCTGTGACACTCTCTGTCCCTGTAGGCTGTGATGCAAGCATGCTGTACTTGTCACCAATCGCAACTGTATTATCATCTACAAGCTTTACATTGTCGACAGATGCATATAATATTTTGCCTTTCACATGCAGATTTGAGCTGCCCTCATAAATAACTACCTTGTAGCCGTTTTCATCCAGAAACTCAGATGTTTCACATTTCTTTGCCTTACCATCATCTATTGCAGCAAAATCAGTCTTGAAATCATATCCGGCTGCCAGAGCCTCTGCAATAGTCCCTGAAAAGAGCTTTGTCCCATTGAAATCAGTATATTCGTCAGTCGAAGCATAGCTCATTGTAAGCGATGCTTTCTTTTTCTCGACAGTCAGCTTTTTGAGTTTGACTGAACCATCATTTTTCTTATTGTAATCGTCTATTGACTTGTCCACATAGCTTTGTAAGTCATCCTGCTTGTATGTAGCTGTATCAAAGTCCTCGACATCCGTAGATACTACACTGCCGTTTTTTGCAACAAACACCGTGCTATCCTTGGTATAATAATCAGTACCGCACCCGGCAAGCAAACCGCATGTCGCAATAACAGGCAACAGCATTGATAGCTTTTTATTCATAGCTGCCTCCTAAAATATAATCTATGCCATTATACCCTTTTGTATATATGATTTCAAGTATCATATTTAAAAGAGCAATTACAGTAATGCTTATAGCTTAAACAACGATATACATGGTATCTATTAATTATTTCATGATTTAATTTCTTTATTTAATTTATCAAAGAAAAGCTGCTGATTTAAAATCATGATGCACATAGATTGAAAGATATTCCTTCATTATGCTCCTCAACTCCTCAAGCACATCATCTGACACTGCAAACCTGTATAGCTTTGTGATATCTGCTGAAACAATATACTGCATGGTATAGAGTGTATCGCTTAGTATATGCCTGCCCTGCACCTGCGTGCCACAGCTATCGCAAAACACGCCTCCGCGTCTTGCCGAAAAGACATTAAGTCCTTCCCTTGAATGACAGTGTATACATGAAAACAGCGATGGGCCCTCGCCATTTATCGTAATAGCTTTAAGCTCAAAAACAGCCCTGACCAGTTCATTCTTATATGCCGGTGATTCAAGAGCCCTGAGTGATTGATAAAGGAGCTTTAGCATATCCTTCTCGTCATTGTTCTCCTGACAGAAATATCCGCAGAACTCCAGAAAGTAAAAGCCGGTGTATACTGCTTCCAAATCCTGTGTCAGTTCCCTGAAATAGTTGCTGATTGTGACCTTTGATAGAGAATATGCGCTTTTACCCTCAAACAGCTCAAACTCACCAAACGAAAACGGATTGCTTCCTGCCATAAGCTGGCTGTTTGGACGTCTTGCGCCCCTTGCAAAGGCTGTGATTTTTCCCCGTTCCTTTGTGAGAATCGTTATTCTTTTGTCAAAATCCCCTACCGGCATGGCCGAAAGCACCATACCGGTCAATACTACACTCTGTGACATCTTGATCTTACTTTCAAAATACTATTCTTCCTCTTTATATCCAAAGTTCTTGATGAGGAAGTCGCTGTCTCTCCAGTCCTTCTTTACCTTGACCCATAGCTTTAAATTCACCTTACAGTCAAGCAGTCTTTCCATCTCATAACGCGCATTGGTGCCGATTTTTTTGAGCATGCTGCCCTGCTTTCCTATAATGATTCCCTTATGGGAGTCTCGCTCGCAGACAATTGTGGCATCCATATCTATAATAGAACCACTCTTTGTCTTTCTTGTCTTCATGCGGTCAATTCCTACTGCAATGCCATGCGGCACCTCGTCATTTAGAGCATGGAGCGCTTTTTCCCTGATAATCTCAGCACAGATTGCACGCTCCGGCTGATCTGTGATGGTGTCCTCATCATAGAACTGCGGGCCATAAGGCAAATACTTAAATATAGAATTAATAACATCATCCGTATTCTGTCCTCTTAAGGCTGATGTAGGAATAATCTCTGCAAAGTCGTAAACCTTGCGGTAGGTGTCTATATACTCAAGCACCTTTTCCTTTTCCACTGTATCTACCTTGTTGATAATCAATATAACAGGTGTATTAACCTTTTTGAGCTGCTCTATGATATGCTGCTCTCCCGCCCCGATAAAGTTGGTCGGTTCCACAAGCCACAGCACAACATCCACCTCATTTAATGTCTTTTCAGCCACATTAACCATATACTCGCCCAGCTTGTTTTTGGCCTTGTGTATACCCGGAGTATCAAGGAACACTATCTGTCCCTTTTCCATATCCGTGTATACTGTCTGGATGCGGTTTCTTGTGGTCTGAGGCTTGTTTGAGGTGATGGCAATTTTCTGACCGATAAGCCTGTTCATCAGTGTTGACTTGCCCACGTTTGGTCTACCGATTATTGTAACAAAACCCGATTTGAAATTCTGTATCATTTTTCCTCCTATGTGAATCTGTATTTATATAAGCTTTTCAACATTCTCAAAGAGCCCTGCCGACTCTTTAATCATATTTTCATTGCCGATGACACATATACTGTCCTTCTTAAGCACTGCCTCTACAAGGTCTGCAAGCCTTCTGATATCCTCTGGCTGTGCATTTAGTATCTCATTTCTCTCCTTTTGAATCTGCTCGTAGGTAATACCCTCGAGATATGCCGACAGTGATCTGCTTCCCTTTGCTTCCGGATTCATAGGCGTATCAAGAGCACTGAAGGTACCGATAATATACTTGGTCATATCCCTCTCATCAGGCGAAAAGCTCTTTATATACTCAGGTATTCTGTCATAGACATCAAGTGTGTCTGAAAGGTTAGGGTCTCTATATGAGACAAAGTAGCTCTCTCCGCTTCTAAGGAATGTATTCATGCAGCCGTAAGCACCACCCTTTACCCTGACATTTATCCAGAGATAATCATAGCTTAAGATGATACGCAGCAGTCTCAGTGCTCCGGTGTATTCATAGCCCTCGCAGATGAAATCACCTGTCTTTGCCACATACTGTATCTGTGATGCATCGATAAAAGCTTCCTTTGCTGTGTTAAAATGCACCTCTGCCTGATCGCCTATAGCACTTATTTTGTTAAATCCAGCTATAACTTTCTCTAATGATAGCTTTGCATTGCCATATGCTTCACTATTTCCGGTAAAGCTGATGAGCATTCTGTTTCTTGCAAACAGTTTTTTTGCTATTGCAGCAAGCTTATCTGACACACTCTCCGGTGACTCTGAAAGTTCCTTTTCTATGCGGCATATAGAGCGGTAAAAAGCAATACCCTTTAGCTCGTCCTGATAAAGTGCATAGCGTGAGAAGCTCGACATGCTTCGCATAGCTGCTACCAGATGGCCTGAGCTGCTCAGGTTAGCCTGAAGCCTTGCCTTAATCTGCGCTACAATCTCACCCAGTCTCTTTGTATCGGTAAAATCCGATGAAAGAAGCATCTGCTCCATAAGCCCAAGTGCCTTGTCAAGATTTTTCTCCAATACCTTTAGCTTCACCTCAAACTTAAAAACAAAATTATTTCTATCCTTAATATCCGGGTGGCTTGCAGTACCTGTGCTGATTCCGCCGGTATATATATTGGTCGCATTGGCTAAATCGGTATAGCTGTAATTTTCGGTACTCACCAATCCGAGTGCGTTTGTGAAAAAGCCAAGATAGCCAAGCTCGCTCTGTGCAAAATCACCTGCATCAAATAAAAATGATATATAATCAATACCGTTTGACTCTATGTCATGGCGCACAACCTTTACATCTGAAAGTGTGTCCTCAATGTTTGAAAAAGGCATAGCCTCCTTTTTCATGTCAGCTCTTGTAAGCATCGGAAGCTTACGCAGATCCTCATCTGACGAAGGCTCCTCCTGATATTTCTTTAAATGCTCTGTCTCCTCAATCAGCTTGTCAATCTCTTCATCCGAAAGAGATGCCTTGTAATCGGAAAGCTCCTTTGCCAAAGCCTCCTCCCTCTCATTGCCAAGGCCACGCTTCGGCTTTACTGTGACAGATGAACCATGGGTATTGTCAAGCAGATATTCCTGTATAAGCTTTTCAAAATAATCCGTATCTACAGCCTTTCGAAGCTTTGCAAAGGTACCAAGACACTCCAGATGTATAAAAGGCTTCATATCATCAAACAGCCAGCTGTCTAAGCAGTTTAATCCAAAAAGGAGTCCCTTAGGAAACTGTCCGAAGTCAGCCTCCCTGAACTTAAACTCGCTGCTGTTGATTCCCGCGAGGAGTGCTTCTTTATTAATTCCTGTTTTAACAACTTCTTTAAGAGTGTTTTCTATAATACTTTCAAACTCATCTGCCTGAGATGCATTGGCATTCTTTGCCACAAACGAGAATACCGGTTGCAAAATGCCCGCATCATATGAGCCATACACATCATCACCGATTCCCGCATCTATCAATGCCTGCTTCACAGGTGCTCCCGGTGAGCTGACAAGTGCATAGTCAAGCACATCAAATGCCTGATAGAGCATCTCATCAAGCGAATCCCCTACCACACGGTTATAAGATAGATAGGTCTTATTCTCCTGTGAATCATCCATAGTAATTGAATACTGTGCCTCAACATTCTTTATTTCATCAAATGCAGACTGTTTATTAATTTCTGAATTAACTTTTTTATAATCATACAGGCTCAGATATTCCTTATCCAGCCACTCAAGTCTCTCGACAACATCCATATCACCATACAGATAAATGTATGAATTGGATGGATGATAATACTTGTGATAGAAGTCCAGATATGCTTCATACGTAAGCTTAGGAATATACTCCGGATTGCCGCCTGAATCCTTGCTGTAGGTATTGTCAGGGAAAAGTGAGCGGTAAATCTGGCTTGAAAGCACCTCGTCCGGCGA
>OGZK01001396.1_pt1 | contig 23038 bp, 20 predicted proteins | sample 1576791 | NCBI WGS metagenome assembly OGZK01 (sample SAMEA3541556, study PRJEB24748) | human gut metagenome | biome: human gut; feature: human-associated habitat; material: faeces | place: China | collected 2012
CCAAGAGCAGCACCTTATGGGGTGCTGCTCTTTTTGTTTTGCACGGATTTTATAAAGTAGTAAAAGAAGGGATTCGAACAGCCCGTGCCCCGCGATTTGCGTCCCGCGGGGGCGTTTCTAGGGTGCGGCTTGGCGAATCCCTTTGGGCGCACCAAAAAACGCATTGCAATGTATTTTTGCAATGCGTTTTTTGTTTTAATGTTATTTGGTTTTAGAATAATTTTAGTAGCATATCATCTGCGGCATCAGTGTATTGCCCTTTTGACAGCCGTTCATTTCTCAGTTGATTTACAGTGGTACGCATAAGGTGAATTTCTTCTGCGGAGAAACTTGCCTTTTTATCAGCTGGGAGAGAATTGATTTTTAGTATCAATCTTCCCGACTCCTGTGTGCTATGCCCAAGCGCCCTTTGCTGGTAATAGTAAGGTGCGAGTGCTTTCAGCAGGATACTTTTGTTCGCACGGGTCAATTTGATTTTTCTCATAATCCAATCGCCTTTCCGAGTTTCTCTTGTGCTTTGCGTTTATTTTTGTCAAATGCATGGGCGTAAATATCCAGCGTTGTGCTTGCCTGTGCATGACCAAGCAGGCTGGCAACTGTTCGTACATCCACGCCCTGTGAAATCAGCAAGCTGGCGTTTGTGTGCCGCAAGCTATGCACACTCAAATCCAGCGGCAAGTTGTTGGCTTTCAAAATCAGCTTGAAACGATAGGTAAATGTGCAGGGATTCATCGGTTTGCCGTTAGGCTGACGGAACAGGTAGTCATTTTCTGATACGGTTTCGTTCGCGGTTTGCGCCCTAACCCATTCACATTCTTTCCGCCACGCCTTAAGCAGTTGGCACATCTCTTTGCTCAAATATACCATGCGATCACCGCTGCTGGTCTTGGGGTCTTTCGTGATTGATTCTTGGTGGCTCAATTTCACCACCCCGCGTTGCACATGAATCGTCCGTTTGCGCCAGTTGATGTCGCTCCATCTCAGTCCACAGGCTTCACCGCGCCGCAGACCGGTTGCCAGCACCAGCTTGAAATAGGTTTCGTACTTCATACTCTGACCTTCAAACGCTGTAATCAGCTTTTTGACGGTTTCCTCGTCAGCTACCGGGCGCTCTTTCTTTTGTCCTTTCGGTTTGTAACATCTCCATGCGGGATTGTGAGTAAGGTATCCCTCGTCCACAGCCGCCGACAGGATGCCGCACAGCGTGTTGTGTAAGCCTTCGACTGACTTCTCGGATAGATTTCCTCTGCCGTCCAGACGCGGTGTATGCCGCATTTCTTCGTAAAATTCTCGGATGACCTCTTTACGCAAATCGGTCAGCTTATAGTTGCCCAGCGCAGGCAGGATTCTGCGAATATCCTGCAAATCTCGTTGGTATGTAGAGTCCGCCAGCTTTTTCGGTCCAATGTCGCTCACCCAATGCTCAATGTACTTTGCAAGTGTAATACTGCGGTTGATGGGTTCCGGCGTATGCTGTACCTCGCGTTCAAATAGAATTGCCTGTTCCTTTACCCATTTCTCTGCCTGTTTGCGTGTATACTCCTTGGGTGGCTTGACGGTTTTCTGCACAGATTTCAGTCTATTGCCTTCATAGTCATACCCACGAGATACCACAATCAAGTAACTGTTACTGCCGCGTTTTCTGATAGATGCCATTGTTTTCAACGCTCCTTTGTATGTTTTATTGACCTACGGTACTACAAAGCATACCGACAACTGCGACAGAAAGCTATCACCACACCCAACAATCTTTCGCCCTAAAATCTACCTATTACTGACAAAAACGGCACCGTCATCTCTGACGGTGCCGCTGTTTATTTAACCTACCTTCTTGGCTTTTCTATTCTTATTTTTCATAAATGCAACATAGCACGGATTTTGGTTGTTCAACAAATCTTGCATCAGGTTTGCGGCCTGACGCTTCGCCACGTCCTGCGGGTGGCAGTAGGTGCGCTCCAAGAATGCCGTATCCGCATGACCCAGCAGAGATGCCGCCACCTGTTTGCTGGTGCCTTCCTGCAGCAGATAGGTTGCGTAGAAATGCCGTAGCGTATGCAGATGGTATTCCTCTGGCAACCCGCACTTTTTATACAGCTTGCGCAGATGCCGTGTAAAAGTATCCGGGTGTGGCACATGACCGTCGGGGTCAGTAAAAATTGGCTGCTCTCTATCCGGAACGCCGCTATGCAGCACCTGCTGCTGTCGCAGCGCCATCAGAAGCTCCCATATCCCCAGCGGAATGGTTACAATCCGTTCCCGATGGCTCTTGGTGTCGCTCTCAACAATCTGCCCGGATGCGCAGCTGCGGGAACGGCGGACGGTCAATTCACAAGCACCGGTTATGTCCCTCCATTGCAGAGCACACAGTTCCCCACGCCGCAATCCGGTCGTAATTGCCAAGGTATAATAGGCGCGATACAGAATCGGTTCGTTCTGAATGACGATGAGGCTAATATCGGGGTAAGTATGGATGAAACTGACGATTTGTTTCTCCAATCCCTGCCCAATTCCGTTACTTTCCGTCTGCAAAATGAGGCGTTCCGGGTCTTCTTCTGCATCGACAAGCTGGTAAAGGCGTTCTTGCAGACGCCCAAGTGTATCTTCCAGCGAGAAATACAGCACGGTTCTCGGTTCTATTTCACGCCCCCACACAGATTTCCCCTGCGAAATCTGCAAGCAGAGCCAAAGTGTCAGCCAGCTTTTGCCCGCTTTGCTGGGACCGACAAAGATGGCAAGCCCTGCCGGGAGCAGACCGGGGATAATCCATTTTACGGGCGGTATCGGTGTTGCAAGCAGCGCACCGGCGGTAATGGTTTTCGGTAATCTTGTGGTAGTCATTCACATCATCCTTTCTTGTTTGGTATACATCTATTATCTCATAGTATCGTAATTTTGTGTGTAGTAAGTTTTATTCTCCAGTGTTAAGTTGTACGGCTCACGCCGACCCACAGCCCCACAGACGCGCCAAACGGCGGGTTTGCGGAGTTCATCGCATCCGTGTGCGGTGAGGGGCATCTGCCCCACACGGGGCAGATTTTGGCGAGATGTGGGAGTGAATCAGATTTGATTCACTTTTTCGATTTTGATTCAAGAGAGTGAATCAGTTCTGATTCACTCTGGAGGTCCACGGGCATAATGAACACTTCTTTTTGCCATTTGCTCATCTCCTTTTTCGTTGTTTCGTGTAACCCTTTTGAATACACCTTCCGGGGAGAAAAAAGAGGCCCGGAGAGCTTTACCGATTTTGGTAAAGCCCTCCGGGCCTCTTATCTATTTTCTGTTCTGGCGTGAGGGTACACTTCCCCCGCAAATCTTGATGTAAATTCAATAAAAATCAAATAATACGCATACTAGCGTTAATCACACGGTCATGTAAATAATAAAAGAAACCGCGTACATCAAAATAAATGCTGAAGAAAAATGTCTAATTTGCCGCTCGCCCCCAGACATGGGAACATAACAGGCAAGCCGCTGGCAGCGACCGTTCACTAACCTTGTAAGGATCTTAATGCTTACAATCCAAACGCCGTCACCCCATCTGACGCGTGGGGCAGCAGGAGTATCATTATGTTTTCTCCCTGCCGTGGGTTAGGGTCTGCCAAGACCTTGCTGTGCGCCCCACCGAGAGAGTAAAGTACCTGTTATGCTGTGTATTCAGTTGTAAAGGTGCTGTGCAGAAAATCTCTGCAAGTTCAGGATAACACAGAGTTCACCAGCCTGTCAATGGAAGGTGCACAGATTTGAGAAAATTGTAACATTTGCGTAGCCTCGGGGGGGTTGGGGTTCACCCCAAAAATGCGTTTGTGGATATCCAACCGCTATACTTGACACTATCAAGGCCAATATCTTCTATGATGCGCTGGAAACGTCCGGCTCCCGTGCCGTCTGCCCGGAGGTTCTGTCCGTCTATGTGGTAAAGACCACCACCGACCCGGACAATGCTATGGATGTGGCCACAGTGGACGATGTCAGGAAAGCCATACTGAAAGACATCTTCTGGCAGATGAATGAAATCACCTCCCGGACGGAAACCAGCACCGAAACGGTGGTTGAAGAAACGGACGATGGCAACGGCAACATTGTGGAAACCACAACCACCGTTACCCGAACCACGCTGTATATCACGTTCAGCCACAAAACCGCCGGGGAAATGGCTGACCATTTTCATTTCAATGCGGACCAGCGTGCGCAGTTTGCAAAGCTGTTGGCAGATGAAAACAATTCCCTGTGGGCGGCGGTGCTGTATGGAATCGGCGTCAGCGATGCTGCGCTTTTTCCAACAGCTCAGCCATTTCTTTCGGTGTTTCCTGCATCCCCCTGTCAAACCATTCTTCGATCCAGCCATACAATCCATAGGAAAAGTATGCTGTTGTGTAGGCAACAACATTCGACTGATCCGGTTTGGGGCCGCAGGCTTCTCTGATACTTTGCAGATTGAGATGGGCAAGACCTTGTTTGTATAGCATCATACAAAGCTCGCGGTGTTCCCAATAATGCGAGAAAATCGCCTCTACCAAATTGAAATCAGGCTTTTGAATTGCCTCAATCCACCAGGTATCCAACAATGTTTTCAGGTATCTGCTGATTACACCTTCCTTGCTTTCGAAGTTGCGGTAGAAGGATGCCCTGCCGACAGAGGCCTCCTCGCAGATTTGGCTGATGGATATTTCGTTAAAATCATTGCTTTGCATCAGTTTCAGTAGGGCGTCCGTAATGTGTTCCACCACATACTGATTGCGCCCCTCATTGCTCATCGGTGATACAGTTTTTCCGGTTTGTCTCATTTTGCCGTCTCCCATTGACATAGCCTTGCTTTGCGAATATAATAGCCCCGATGATACAAATGTATTATCGACTGGAACTATTATAGTTCGACTTGATTCAGATGTCAAGATGAAAGGAAAGCATGAAGATATCTATTGTGTGGAAAAGGGTCATCATTTTTGCGGCAATCGTTATCGTTGCTGCCGTGCTGGGACGACTGGCAGTCCGGGCGTTTTTGAACCTCCTGCTGGGCGGAACGCTGTTTGGAGGGAATTTCCTATGAGCAAGACACAAACCGGGAGGAAGAAAAGCGTGCTTTGGGGCTTTATTTATGTTGTGAGTTTTATCGTTGTATTCGCCGCATCGGCTCTTATCAAAATGACAGTTGATCCTATGGGCGGTGCTTTTAAGGCAGAATGGAACGATTCGGTGGGAACCGTCCATACAGACTTTGCTTATGGAGAGGGCGAAGCCAACAAATTCGATCTCTATGTTCCGGCAGATGACACAAGAGAAACCTATGGTCTGGTGGTATATCTCCATGCGGGCGGCTTCACCAGCGGCGATAAGAGCGGTGACGCCGAGATGCTGAAATGGCTTTGCTCCAAGGGCTATGTGACTGCGGGAATCAATTACACCCTCCGAACCGATACCAATAACGCCAGCGTTTTAACGCAATCTAACGAAATCAAGTCAGCTATTCCCAAGGTTATAGAGGAAGCACAAAAGCTGGGATATCCCATCAACAAAATGGCGGTGGCCGGCGGCTCTGCCGGTCATGCCCTGGCCATGATTTACGCATACCGTGACGCTGCCGAAGCGCCGGTTCCTGTGGTGCTCACTTTCGGCGCGGTTGGTCCTGCAAGTTTCTATCAGGAGGATTGGGGCGTCTATGGCCTTGACCAAAACGATGAAGCCTGTGCCGGAATGTTCAGCGTGATGGCCGGAGTGGAAATCACCCCGGAGGAAATCCGGGATGGCTCCTATCTGGAAAAGGTCAAGCCCATCTCAGCTTCCATGTGGGTAGACGAAAGCTCCGCCCCCTCAGTCGTAGCCTACGGTACACATGACAAGGTGCAGCCCTATCTGGCCTCCCTGCGATTGAAAACGGCGCTGGAGGAAAACGGCGTGGATTTCCGATATTTCGAACTGCCCCACTCGGGTCACGGTCTGCAAAATGACAATGCAATCGCAAAGCAATGGATGGAGGCAATCGGGGAATATCTGGATAAATATATGCCGGTTGCGTTGGCTGCAGTGTGATGAATACGCCGGTGGCGCCTTCTTCGGAGAAGATGCGGAAATTACGAGAAATGCCAACCGGCAGGACACAAACACAGATTTCCGGTAATGCGAAAGAAAGCTGACCCGTTAGGCGGTCAGCTTTCTTTTTATCTCGGATGAAATGAAAGACCCTAAAGGCGTGGCAGTTGACGCTGCTCAGGAGATATCTCGCCAAGATTTTATGATGTTTTCCCAACATCCTCGGATGTGATATTTTACAAAACTTGCTATAATAGTTATAAATTATTTGGCGAAATGCCAAAAGGAGGAAATGTCATGGCGAAAACAAAAACAAGCCAGGAGGGCTGGAGGACAACAAAAAAAGAACGTCGCAATTACATTATTGGTGATCTGGGACGCACCTTGGAAGGGTACATTGTAACCGCAATGATGAGTACCTTCATGATCTTTCAGGGCATTGATATGACGGCTGTTGCGGGCGCGATGCTGGTGGTCAAGATGATTGATGCCTTTGATGATGTGATCTTCGGCTACTTTGTTGACCGCATTCACATCACGGAATGGAAAGCCCTCAAGAAGATCACCGGAGATGGGAAATATCTTCCCTGGTATCGTCTGACCTATTTCCTGTTTCCCATTTTTACGGCCTTGTTCTTCTGTATGCCCAAAGGCTGGTCTGCCGGAGCCAAGATCGTATGGTTCTTTGTGTTCTATCTGCTGTATGACCTGACCTATACGCTGGTAGAAGTCCCCATGCAATCCATGATTGTGACGCTCACCGACAATACGGACGAGCGGAACTCAATCCTACAAACCAAGACGATTCTCAATTCTTTGGCGACCATTGGCGCCGGAATGCTGTGGACCATCGCCATCAGTGAATATGTGGGGATCGGCATCCGGGATATTGCTCTGGTTTCCTCCGTGGTTTTCTTCTTTATGATGCTCCCCATGTGCAAGGGCGTCAAGGAGCATAACACGACCCTTGCCAATGTTGATCCGGAGGAAAACGAGAAATACACACTGAAGGATATGTGGAACTGCATTCGGACGAATAAGTACCTGATGCTTCTTCTGCTCAGCACGGTCATTACCTCCTGCCTGAATACCGGCGGTGCCGTGGGATTGCTGGTTTCCTATTATCACTTCGGCAGCAGCCTTGTTATGGCAATTCCCATTCTCATTTCTCTGATTCCGGTAATTATTGCCCAGATGCAGACCAGAAAGCTGGTCAACAAGTTTGGCAAACTGAAAGTATTCATCGTTTGCGGTGTGATTGGCGCCCTGATTCAGCTAAGCATTTATTTTGTTGGTCCGATCTTCGCAATCTGCTGTGCGCTGCTGGTCATTCAGTCACCCTTCAGCAATATCAGCACTGTGGCGAAGAACTTCTTCCTGCCGGATACCATTGAGTACACCCGTTATAAGACCGGTAAAGACTGCTCCGGTATCTGCAATGCCCTGTCCTCCTTCGTCACCAAGCTGACCTCCAGTGTATCCGCTTCCCTGGGACTGTTTATTCTCGGTCTGTCCAACTACATTCCGGTGGCGGCGGAGAGTTTTGAGGACCTGGAGAGAGCCGGTGTGACCCAGCCGTCTGAAGCTTTGAATGTGATGTGGATCATTTACGCTCTGATTCCCCTCATCGGCACGCTGCTGGGCGTTCTGGTTATGGTTTTCTACAAACTGAAAGATCAGGATGTGGCACTCATGGCTCGTTGCAATGCCGGAGAGATCACCCGCGAGGAATGCGAGGCGCAACTCAGCAGAAAATATTAAGGAAGTGATCCTGTGGGAGCCGAAACAATCCATCATGTAATGGACAAGTACATAGCCAATCAGGAAATGGCAGGCGGCGCACTGATCGTCCGAAAGAACGACAAGGTGGTGTTCGACGGCAAGTGGGGCTATGCGGATCGGGATAAGAAAATACCTGTCACCAAGGATACGATTTTCCGCGTGGCATCCATGACCAAGGTGGTAACCGCAGTCGCTGTTCTGAAACTGATGGAGGCGGGCAAGCTGCGGCTGGATGACCCCATTGCTAAGTATCTGCCCGCGTTTTCGGACATGCGGGTCTGCGCGGACAAACGGTATGAATTCAAGCCCGGGATGAGCATGGCGTCCCTTCTTCCCAAGCTGCTGTTTTTCCGTATGGATCGGGTAAAAACGGTTCCTGCGGAGCGGGAGATGACCATTCGGGATCTGCTCAGCCATGCCTCCGGATTACAGCAAGGCGTTGCCGGCATGATGGCCATGATGAAGCACAACAAAAAAGATACGTTGGAGCAGCGCATACAGGCGTACAGTCAATATGCGCTGGACTTTCAGCCCGGAAGTGCCACCGGCTATTCCCCCTGCGCGGCTTTTGATATTTTGGGGTATCTGCTGGGCGTTCTAACCGGAAAGCCTGTTTCAGAAGCCTATCGGGAGCTGGTTTTTGACCCCCTCGGCATGGAGAGCGCGGCGTTTCATCTGACAACAGAGCAGAAGAAAAATCTGGCGCGTACCTATACCCGCAAAAAAGACAAGCTGGTGGACATCACCGGAACAAATAAGGATCTGAACGGAATTGTGCGGACTGCGCAGGATTCTGACTATGTTGCGGGCTGCGGAGGTCTTTACTGTACGGTTCGTGACTATGAAAAACTGGCGCGGATGCTGTGCCGGGAGGGCGATGGGTATCTGAAACCGGAAACCGTCCGCCTGATGCACGCCGAGGCACAAGAGAAGCATCTGGAACCGGAACCGGGTCAGGTGTGGGGGTTGGGTGTTCGTATCCGGCAGCAGGACGCCTTCTGCACCCCGGGCACCTACGGCTGGAGCGGCGCTTTGGGAACCCATTTCTTTGTCTCCCCGGAGGATTCCTTGGAGGCTGTTTTTGCCACCCACCGCGCCGATCTTGGCGGTTCCGGCTCATATATCAGCCGCAAGGTGGAGGAACTTGTCTTTGGTATCTGGGGCAGCAAAAAGTAAGCAACAGGCGCAGGCAAGTTCTGCCTGCGCCTGTTTTTACAGGATATAATCCGCACTGTTGCGGTATTGAATCGGTGTCATGCCCACGCGATTTTTGAACAGATAAATGAAGTTGTTGATGTCGTGGATTCCCACGGCGTGGGAAATTTTATTTGCGGGCAGCGTTGTGGTTTTCAGCATGATTTTGGCCTGATTGATGCGAATCCAGATCAGATAGTCGTTGGGTGAAAAGCCGGTATACCGCTTGAATTCTTTGGAGAGATGATACTTGTTGATTCGCGTTAATTTCGCCAGATCATCTAAGGAAATTGCCTCGGGGTAATGCTCTTCCAGATATTTCATTGCCTGCTGAACAGAGCGCGGTACATCCTGCTTTTGGATGGCGAGTTTGGACGCGAGAACCACAAGATAGAGAAGCAATCCGTCAATGGCATGGGAGGCCCGCAAATCTCGGTGAAGGCTTGGGGAATCATAGCTTTCCAGAATCTGTTCCAGATAGCGCGCAAACCGACCGGTTGTTTCTTCGTGAAACACAAACTGCCCCATTTTTTCATATTCTTCCGAATAATGTGCGGCAAGGGGACCTTGTACATGAAGAACCGCGACCTTCCAATCCTCCGCCGCTTCATAGTAATGCGGCTTGCAGCAGTTAATCAGGATTCCGTCACCGGTTTTCAGGGTTAGCTTTTTCCCGCAGTATTCTACTGCTCCGGTGCCTTCGAGGGTGTAGAGAACCAGAAACGAGTGGAAATTCTGCCGCCGGGTATAGGAACCTTTGCGGTAGTGGAAGATGGTAAATGCCTGCATATAGAACAGGTTCTCTTTTGCAAAATCTGTGATGGGAACCGGGCGGAAAGCGTCTGTACTGCCGACAATGTAAAACTCGGAGTTTGCCAAGTTTTCAGGATCATATTTCCCGCTTTTTAATGTCGCATCAGATACCTGTCGGGATGTCACAGGTTGATTTGTTTCTGAATGGAGAAAGGATATGCCTTCAAACAAGTAAAATCACCGCCTTTGGAAATTATCTGTGAAATTCATTATACCCGTATTATGATGGGTTTTCAATTGCAACTATAACAATATTTTATGATTTAGGAGGCAGATATGGAATTCAGAAAAGAAATGACACTTGCTGAGATTCTGGATCAGCCCTGTTTTGCGCAGATGGAGGGTCAATTCATATCCTGTGCCGCGGGAGATTGGTTCCGGGAGAAACGCCAACTCACACTGGAACAGCTCCAAGAGCAGAATCCCACCTGGAACTGCAAGGATATCCTCTATGGTCTTAACCGCTTGCAGGAGGTCGCAACGGGTGGAAATCAGTATGTCTATCCGGTCGGGGACGGCGCGCATTTGATGTATCTGCCTGCCAAGAAAAAAAGGTATGAAACCTACGCAATCCTGAATGCCGGAGGCGCGTATGGTGCGGTATGCACCATGGTGGAATCATTGCCGGTTGCGGCCAAGCTTAACGAGTTGGGAATGGATTGTTTTTGCCTGAATTACAGAACTGCCAACAAGGTCAGCTTTCTGAAAGGACTGATGCCGAAACCGCTGGACGACCTCGCAGCGGCATGGAACTATATTAGGGAACGGGAAAGACAATTCGGTGTTTGCGCAGAGAACTATATCGTTGGCGGGTTTTCGGCAGGTGGTCACCTGAGCGCTATGTGGGGTACGCCCCACCGTGGTGCAAGAAGCTACGGCATTCCGAACGCCAAAGCCCTGCTGCTCGCCTATCCGCTGGTGGGTCTGGAACATCTGCAAGAGCCGGCGGCAGAACTCATCCGTACAGGAATGCTTGGTATCGGGTATACGCAGGAGATGGTTTTGGAATATTCCGCAAGTCATCATGTGGACGGTGAATACCCTGCGGTCTATCTGGTTCAGGCATTGGACGATGACACAGTTCCAAAACAGGATGCCAAAGATTTGCAAGCTGCCCTTGTGGCTGCGAATATTCGGCATCAAATGGAACGTGGGGCATCCGGCGGACATGGCTTTGGACTGGGAAGTGCTACCCCGGCAGATGGTTGGGTAGAGCGGGCTGTCAGTTTTATGGAGGACAGGCTATGAGAAACCGAATGGCTGCATCGGATCGTTCCGTCACGGAACGGGAAAGAAAAAACATTGCTATCTCAACAAGGATCGCACAGGAAGGAATCGTTCTTCTGGAAAACAAGGGCGTATTGCCGCTGCACAAAGATGTAAAAACCATCGCGCTGTTCGGCAGCGGAGCCAGACGCACCGTGAAGGGCGGCACCGGCTCCGGTGATGTGAACACAAGAGGCTATGTGACTGTGGAGCAGGGTCTCAAAAATGCCGGCTTTCAGATCGTAACAGATGCGTGGCTTTCCGGGCAGGAAACTACCATGCTCCGTGCGAAGAAGGAATATGACGATCATATTCAGGAGCTTTCCCCTCGGGGAATCAGCGCCGCACTTCTGACCATGATGGGAAACCCTTTCAAGGAACCGGAATTCAGAGCGATTCAGCAGGAGGAGCTTGCCCCGGCGGATGCAGCGATCTATGTCCTTGCCCGCAACTCTGGTGAGGGAGCGGACAGGAAGGTCGTCCCCGGTGATTACCTGTTGACTGATACGGAGCGCCGGGATATGGAACTGCTGGCAAAAACGTATGACCGCTTTGTGCTGTTGCTGAATGTGGGCGGCGTGGTGGACATCGAGTGCGTCCGGGAACTGCCCGGCGCGGTAGTGCTGATGAGCCAGGGCGGCAGCGGCTGCGGAGACGCTGTTGCGAAAGTAATAATCGGTGAAGTGAATCCCAGCGGCAGGCTGACTGCCACCTGGGCAAAGCAGTATTCCCAATTTGCAGAACTGCGCAGTTCGTATCGTAAAACTGTTGGTAAAGTGTCAGCCCGGCATGGAAGGATGAGAAAATGGAAATCTACGCAATTAGAATCAATGGCTTGAATGACCCCGTTGGCTTTGACTTTGCGCCGCTGCTGTGTTCCTGGAAGGTGCGCGGAAATACCGGGAAAAAGCAGCAAGGGAGCAAAATACAGATCGCATCCGACAAAGCCCTTTCCTGCATCCTCTGGGAAAAAGAGGGCGGTCTGAACAGCCTGGGCGAGGTGCTGGATCTGCCCTTGCAGCCGTATACCCGGTACTACTATCAGATCACCGTCCGCAGCGATGTGGGAGAGCAAGCAAAAAGCGATATCCACTTTTTTGAAACTGCCAAGCTGAGTGAGCCGTGGCAGGCGAAGTGGATCGGCGTTCAGGGGGATGACACCCATCCCGAATTTTTCAAGGCGTTTGCACTGAGAAAAGATGTGCAGTCCGCAAGACTTTATATCTGCGGTCTTGGCATCTTTGAGGCAACCATCAACGGGCAGAAGGCAGGCAATGACCTTCTTGCTCCCTTTATCAACGACTATGAGGAACACTATCAGTATTGCACCTACGATGTGACGAATCTGCTGAAAGAGCGCAATGAAATCTCTGTCCTGCTGGGGGACGGCTGGTATCGGGGCCATTTTGGGTTGGGCGAACCTACGCATTATGACCGCCCTCTGGCGCTGATTGCGGAGCTGCGCATCGTATATTCCGATGGTTCCGTCGAAACAATCTGCACCGATGAATCCTGGCAGTACCGCCGCAGCTTTACCACGCTTTCCGACATTTACAACGGCGAAACACAGGATCATACCCGTCCCTTGGGTGACTGGCAAAGCGCGGTTGTTATCGGTGCGCCTGGTAAGCTGTGTGAGAGGTATTCCCCGCCGCTGCATTATAGGGAATCCTTTCCGGTGAAAGAGGTCGTTCATACGCCCGCCGGGGAAACCGTTCTGGATTTCGGTCAGAACTTCGCCGGTCATGTGGTCTGTACCCAAAAAATTCCCGAAGGAACCACCATGACGCTGGAATTTGGCGAAGTGTTGCAGAACGGGAACTTCTATCATGACAATTACCGTAACGCCGAATCCAAATTCACCTATGTGTCGGACGGGACTTGCCGAGAGATTCGTCCCCGCTTTACCTTTTTCGGCTTCCGCTATGTAAAGGTCAGCGGGCTTGACCATGTGGATACCGGCTGCTTTGAGGGTCGCGCCATCTATTCCGAGATGGATCAGACCGGATGTATCCATACCGGGAACGAGAAGATCAACCAGCTTTTCTCCAATTCGCTGTGGGGGCTGAAATCCAACTTTCTGGATATGCCCACGGACTGTCCCCAGCGGGATGAACGGCTGGGCTGGACCGGCGACGCGCAGGTGTTCTGTACCACCGCAGGGTTCCACATGGATACGCGGGCATTCTACCGCAAGTTTCTGCGGGATCTGCGCAGCGACCAGAAACGAAACGGAGGTGCCGCCGCCATTTACCTGCCCAATGCGTTCCCCGGTCTGAGTGCCGGGATCTGGAGCGATGCGGCGACCTTGATGCCCAAGATGCTCTATGACTATTATGGCAGCAGGGAGCTGCTTGCCGAGCAGTATCCGCTGATGAAAGATTGGGTGGACTATGTCTACCGGGCGGATAAGGCACGAGGACAGAAAAATCTGTATGACTTTGGCTTTCAGTTCGGTGACTGGCTGGCACTGGATGGCTCTACCGAACAATCCACCTTTGGTCGGACGGATAACGGCTATCTTTGTTCTGTGTACTACTTTGCCTCCACCCGCTATGTTGCGGATGCGGCTAAGGTGCTGGGGCTGGAGGAGGCAGCCGAATACGAAGCAAGAGCAAACGCCATCAAAGCAGCGATTCTTGCGGAATACTTCACCGCCACAGGGCGGCTTGCCATTGACACCCAGACCGGCTATCTGGCCGCCCTGAAATTCGGCGTTTACAAGGAAAAGCAACGAATTATCGACAGTCTGAAAGACCGAATGAAAAAAGATTTGAACCGGCTGAAAGGCGGCTTTGTGGGTTCGACCATGATGAACTGTGTTTTGGCGGAAAACGGCATGGTGGACAAAGCATACGACCTCCTGTTCTTTGAAGGCTTCCCCGGTTGGCTGTATGCCGTCAATCTGGGCGCAACCACCATCTGGGAACGGTGGAACAGCATCCTGCCGGACGGCTCCATCAGCGGCACGGGTATGAACAGTCTGAACCACTATTCCTACGGCAGCGTGGTGGAATTCCTGTATCGGTACAGCGCCGGAATCCAACCTGCAGCACCCGGCTTCCGAAAGGCGAAAATCGCGCCCTGTCCTGAGATTCGTCTGGGGCATATGGCGTGCAGCTTTGACAGTGCCGGAGGCAGGTATGTGTCCAGCTGGAATATCGAGGACGACGGAAGTCTGACCTTCCACATTGAAATCCCCTTTGGCTGCGAAGCAGAAGTATTCCTGCCAGAACAGGACAGCAAGCTGCTGACCGCAGGCAGCTATGATTTCCAAATCCGGACGCAGCGGGATTACCGGGCGCTCTATTCCGGCTCCACGCCCTATGAACGGTTGTTTGAGGATGACCGGGCTGTCGCGGTTTTGAAAAAGTATGTGCCGGAAATTGTGGCGGGGACAGATCGCGCCGATGCCGAGGCTATGAGCAAATGCCTGAATGATTCCAGATACCGGGCGCAGCTCTTCCGTATGCCCACGGAGGCTTTTGACAAGGCGATCCGGGAGATTGAAACGATTCGTGCATAGGAGGTGTTTTCATGGAGTGCCGATTATTCCATACAGAGATAGCGGAGGGAGTTTTTCGTATCTCGGATGCTCTGCACGGACCGAATGAAGATGGCTTTTCTGACGCTCCGGGACAGGCAACGCAGAATTCTTATCTTGTCGTCGGAGAAGAACGGGCAGCACTGATCGACCTGGCGGTGGACACGCCGGAGCTGTATCCTTATGCCTGTTCCATCGCCGGAATGCCTGTGCAGGTGCTGCTGACCCATGGACACCCGGATCATGTGTACCATTTGGACACCGTTTCCGAGGTATGGCTCCACCCGGCGGATCACAGCCTCGTGAAGGATGGGATTCCCGGGCTTTCCGCCCCGATGGATGTTTGTCTTCACCCGCTTGCGGACGGACAGCGGATCGATCTGGGTGGGCGGGAACTTCGCGTGATTGCTTTACCGGGTCACACCCTGGGCAGCGTTCTTTTCCTGGACGCGCAAACCGGGACGCTTCTTTCTGGGGATACCTGCGCCCGGCGCCTGCTGTATGGGCTGACACCAACGGTACCGCTGGAAGAACATTGCAGACTGCTGGAACAGTTGAACGAACCAGATTTTTCCGTCATGTATACTGCCCATGACCGATGCGGTCTGCCGAAGGAATACCTAAAAACCATCCTCAACTGTATCCGTAACGAACTTCCGAAAGCAAGGGAAACAGTTACCCTTCCCGTCGTTGGTCCCATGCGGAATCTGCATTGGGGAGTGGAAACCACTCTTTCCTATTTTGACATGGCCATTCAGGAGCAGTATCTGCCGGATCATCAGACCTTGCAGGTGACCCATTTGCGGGTGCTTCATCGGGAAAATCCCATTGGGATTGACGAAACACCGGACTTTAGCTGGATGCTGTCCAGCCGGGAAAGGAATGTGACCCAACAGGCATACCGAATCCTCGTCCGAACCGGGCAAGAAACCGTCTGGGACAGCGGCTACACCCTATCCGATCAGCAGAGCTTTATTCCCTATGAAGGAAAACGTCTGGCAGAACGGACACGGTATTTCTGGCAGGTCACGGTATGGGACTGTTTCGGGAATGCCGGCTGCGCAGAGGGCTTTTTTGAAACCGCTTTGCTGGACAGCACAAGCTGGAGGGCGCGGTGGGTTGAAAGTGTCATGGATCGTCCCGCAATTCCCATGCCGCCCTTTTGGCCGGTAAGACCGCCTGTCCGCTTTACAAAGCAATTTCTTGTGGACGGCGAGGTCTGCAAGGCACGGCTGTACGCCACCGCGCACGGCGTCTACCGTGTTTTCCTGAACGAAGAACGCCCGGACGACCGGGAATTTGCGCCGGAACACACCGTTTACAATAAAATTCTGTATTATCAAGTTTATCCTGTGGAGGCGCTGCTGCGGCAGGGGCGTAATACATTGTCTTTCCTTGTGGCGGACGGATGGTATTTCTGCCCGCAGACCAGGCAGGAAATTACGCAAGACAGCGGCAAACCGGCAATTTTGTACCAGTTGGAAATCGAATACCGGGATGGCCGCGTTCAAACAATTTGCTCTGACGGAACGGAAGCCAGTTCGGTGGGAATCTGCGAATATTCCGATCTGTTTCTGGGAGAAAAGCAGGATGCCTGCCATCCTGCCGGGACGCCGCAGGCGGTTTCTCTGTGCGGATTTTCTTTGGATAATCTTTGCGTCCAGCCCATGGACCCGGTACGACCCGTGGCCATGCTCCCTGCGAAAGAGGTCTACCGTTCACCCAAAGGAGAATGGATCGTTGACTTTGGACAAATCATGTGCGGAAGGGCGCGCATTTGGGTGAATGCTCCCAGGGGAACAGAACTCACATTTGAATACTTTGAGGTGACAGACCGCGAGGGGAATTACCGCAACACCATGATCGCGCCTCAAAAGGATATCTATGTTTCCGATGGGACAGAGCGCCTTTATGAAGCAGCCTTTACCTTTCACGGGTTCCGGTATATCCGCGTCAGCGGCTTGGATGCTGTCCGAAAGAAAGATTTTACGGCAGTGGTGCTTTCCACCGCAAAAGAAAATCTGGGAGAGTTCTCCTGTTCCGATAGCCGGCTGAACCGACTCTATCAGAATATCCGCTGGTCGCAGCGTAGCAATATGCTTTCTGTTCCAACCGACTGTCCCAGCCGGGAAAAGGGCGGATTCACCGGGGATATCCAGATTTACGCGCAAACAGCCATGCTCAATGAGGAAATGACCCCGTTTTTAAGCAGTTGGCTCAGGAACTTGTCTGCGACCCAGGCTGCCAACGGCGCTGTACCCATTACCGTGCCGGAAACCGCACCTTACCGGCGCTTGATGGCAGCCAATGCCCATGATTTTGGGGATGAACCGCCCGTGGGCGTGGCGGGCTGGTCGGATGCCGCCGTAATCGTCCCCTACACCATGTACTGGATAACCGGAAACCGAAGCATTCTGGAACGGCAATATGAGAGCATGACAAACTGGTGCAAGTATGTTCTCCGCACTGCCCAAGCCCGGCGGGGTGATCCAAAGCTGCCGGAAGAAGTGGATCGGTTTCTGTGGAACACCGGATTTCACTTTGGAGAGTGGCTGATCCCCAGCGACAAGAAGGGGATTTCCCAGCGGGAAGCCTGCGAAGGCTCCGCCTACTATATCGCTCCGATTTTCGGATATCTCTCCATTCGCATGATGGCGGAGGTTGCCCGTATTCTTGAAAAACCGGATGCAGAATACTACGCAGATACTGCCCAGCAGATGAAGGGCGCGATTCAAAAGGCGCTGATCCGGGATGGTCAGCTCATCAGCGATCACATGGGTGCTTATGTGCTGATGCTGGCGCTTGATCTGGTTCCCGAGAAACTTACGGAACGGTTTGGACAGATCTTGGTCGCTCTATTGGAGAAAAACCACGGATGTCTGGACACCGGCTTCCTGGCAACACCCTTTTTGCTGGATGCCTTTACGAAAATCGGGCGCAGAGATCTGGCAATTTCTCTGCTCTTTCAGACCCGGCAGCCCTCGTGGCTGTATGAGGTAGAGCAGGGCGCCACTGCAATCTGGGAAACCTGGGACGCGATACTGCCTGATACGGAACCGAATATCACCAGCTATGACCACTATGCCTTTGGATGCGTGGATGCATGGGTTTTCGCAAATGTAGCCGGGATACGGCCATTGGAACCCGGTTTCCGGAGAATTGAAATCCGCCCGGAGCCGGACACACTTCCACTGGAGCATTGCCGCAGGCGTTTTCAATGCGAATATGGAAATATTCTCGTTTCCTGGAACACACAAACCCTGAAGGTTTCCATTCCCTGCGGCGTTTCCGCAGTCGTGCAATGGTGGGGACAGGAATTCTGCGTAGGCAGTGGTGACTATGTGTTCGGAGAAGAACACGGAAAGGAGTTCCAAAATGAAGGAACGCGATAACATCCATTTTTTTGATACATCCACTTTGACGGAAACCGCCGGAATCCGGCAGCGTTGCAGTCAGGCGTATGTGCAAAAGGCATTGGCGGAAAGACTGCCCGGGGAACGATTTAAGGTTACCTCCGTGACCGTCAATGAAACCGGCAGCTACAAGGCAAAGCTCAACTGGCTGGTCAAGCTGCTGTGGAACAACGGAAAAGTGACCGGACTGCCTCCGTACTGCGAGGTACTGATCGAACACTGCACCGGAACGGAATGGGAAAATATTATCGTATGGTCGCCGCTTGCCTGGAACGACCGTTTTGCAGGCACCGCAGGCGGCGGCACCTGTACCGGTGGTGCGAGCCAGATTACCCAGCCCAATAATGGGCAGCGGGGGTGGACGCTACCGTTTGCGGTCATCAATGGATTCACCGCTGCCACCTGCGATGCCGGCAATGAAAAGTATGGCTCGAACTGGGCGGTAGATAAAAACGGGCAGATGGTCAGGGAACGCATGGAAAACTGGCGTGCCAATGCCACCCACAATATGACCGTGTTCGGAAAAGCCGTTGCGGAAATTCTGCATGAGCGCCCCATCCAATACGCCTATATGAACGGCGGCTCCGGCGGAGGACGGCAGAGCATGGTGGAGGCCCAAGAGTTCCCGGAGGACTATGACGGCATCTGGGCAAGCTGTCCTGCCATCAACTGGACAAAGTTCCTGATTGCCGGATTCTGGCCCATGGCTGCAGCAAACGAACACAAAGCGCCGCTGAAATATCACAAGCTAACCGCCTTTGCCAAAGCTGTTCAGGAGAGTGTGGGCGGCAGTGAGAAATACTATCAGATGAGTGGGCGGGTAGCGTTTGATCCTTTCACCCTTGTTGGGCAAAAAACAAAGCAGGGCGTGATTACGCAGGCCGATGCCGCCGTGATCCAGGATATGTGGGACGGACCGCACCGGGCAAACGGCGAACGGCTTTGGTATGGGTTCCGCCCCGGCTCCATCCATTGGTGTACGGGTCTGCCCGTTTTCTCCATTTCATTTATCCTGCCGTTCCTCCGGGCAAAGCCCTTTGCCCTGTGTACGACCTATGCCCGGTGGGTCCTGGATGACCCCAAAGCCGATTTTCGGGATATCGACCTTGCGGGGTTTGAAACGCTCTTTGACCGTAGCTTGGCAGCTTTCCCCAAGGTCACAGCAGACAATGCGGATCTGCGTGCCTTTGCCGCCCACAGTGGCAAGCTGATGATCGACCACGGGCTGGACGATCCCCTGATCCCGGTGGACGGCACCATCGACTATTATGAAAGAATGAAAACGATCATGGGCGAGGATGTCGTAAGACAATTCTGCCGTGTGTATTTAGGACCGGGCGACAACCACGGCAACTGCATCGGCAACGGCCCCGGCATCTCGGAATCTGACGGAATGCGCGCCATGATGGATTGGGTGGAAAAAGGCATTGCCCCCGGCGCCATCCGCGTGGTTCAGCTTGACCGCAAGACCGGCGAGCTGATCTGCGAGCGAACTCGTGAGCCAGTCTGAGTCAGGAAGGCGCTGCTCTATGAAACATTGCATATTTTTTGCTGAAAAGTTGACCACCATTTGACCACTACGGTGCAGTAGCACTATAAAATACAGAAAAAGCCTGTTGTGACATTCAACAATGGGCTTTTTCTTGTTCTGGGTGCAGTTGGGTGGAACCGACAAATATTACGTTTCAACGCCAGTCTATACTGCCCTGTCGTAGTTCTCCGACCCGGAAGGCCAGAGGTTCGAATCCTCCCGGTCGCACCAGAAAACCTCATTGCAATGTTTTTTTGCAATGAGGTTTTTCTTTTTTGATTTTTTCAGAATAATTTTAGCAACATATCATCAGTGGCGTCTGTGTACTGCCCCTGCTCAATTTTCTTGTTTCGCAGCTGATTTACAGCGTTTCTTGCAAGACAGACTTCCTCACTGGTGAAAGCAGCCTTTTTACTGGCTGAGAGAGAATCAACTTTGAGTATCAAATATCCAGTTTCACGCCAACCTGTGTTCATGGCTCGCTGCCGGTAGTAGTAATCGCCCAAGGCTTTCAGCAGGATACTTTTATTGGCGCGCGTCAGCTTGATTTTTCTCATAATCCTATCGCCTTTCCCAACTTTTCCTGCGCCTTGCGCTTGTTCTTGTCAAAGGCGTGGGCATAAATATCCAGCGTTGTACTTGCCTGTGCGCGTCCTAACAGACTAGCCACCGTGCGCACATCCACGCCCTGCGCAGTCAGCAGGCTGGCGTTCGTATGCCGTAAGCCATGCACATTTAAATCCAGCGGCAAGTTGTTTGCTTTCAAAATCAGCTTGAAGCGATAGGTAAATGCTCATGTGCCATAAAGTAACACCACAATATGAAAGACGGCTATCCCCATTATTCCGTAATCAGTAAAGGTGATTTGACATTTTTCTTGAAGTGGTGTATACTTTTCATGTAAGTATGAAAAACATGAATTAAGGAGATGCTGTACAATGTCCATGCCAAAAGGAAAGCACATATTTGGAACTGTTAAGGTTGGGGAGCGCGGACAAATTGTCATTCCCAAAGAAGCGCGAGAAATATTTGACATAAATCCCGGAGACACGCTACTCGTTTTAGGCGATGAGGAACAAGGAATAGCTGTAGTCAAAGCTGATGTAATGAAAGAGGTCGCTGTAAAGATTTTGAAAGGTTTAGGCCACTTCAAGGGAGGAAATGATGATGAAACTAAATGAAACTACGCTTCCCTTTTTAGAAGTGGATTGTATTCAACAGTTTGGGCAAGAAAAAGGAAAGCTGATTTTTGAGCAAGCAGAAAAAATTTATCAAGAACTTCTGAATAACGCCGACTATCGCAATAACGCCGCAATTCAAAATCATTTGCAATTAAAGCTATTTCCAACGTTGGCTTATTACAAGGCACTTCGAGGAGAGGGTATAAACCAAAATGAAGCGTTAGAATGTGTTAGAAACGAAACCCATAAAGCCGCAAACGTTCAAAAAGAAGAAATGAAAAAGTTAGGAAGTATGCCTTTTGCATATACCATCTATCGGTTAGGTGTAAAAAAGCATATGCGAAAAAATTTTCCCGATGACGGTTGGACAACGGAATGGGTTAAATGTAATGGCAAAGAGATACACTTCAATTTGCATAATTGCATTTATTGGGAACTAACAAAAATGTATGATTGTCCAGAGTTATGTTGTGTGTATTGTGAAAATGATGATATTTCTTTTTCAGGTTTATTACCCAAAATTCGTTTTGAACGAACTGGCACATTAGGAAATGGTTCGCCATATTGCGATTTTCATTTTCTAAAAGTGAGGTAAAACCAATGATTAAGAATTATTTATCTCATTTTTTGCCGGTGCTTTTGGCATTAGATTTAATTATTCCATTCTTGTTAGCTCCATTTTACAAAGACTATAATCATTTGACACAAGTAATGAGCGTTTTAGGAAATTCAAAAGCACCATTACATTCAATTTATAACATTTGGCTGGTTGCGTTTGGAGTTGCAATTTTAATCAGCACCTTACAGCTTTATCCTACTGTCGCACAAGTATCAAGTTCTATATCCATAATGCTTTTTTCCGTCATTGTGATTTACGCCGTAGGCGGTTGTATTCTTTCCGGGATTTTTTCAGTTGGAGAAACCAAAAGCCTTGAAACTCTTTCCGCAAAGATACATGGTTATGGTTCAGTAATAGGTTTTCTACTTTTAACACTTGCACCATTGTTTGTCGGATTATATTTTTTCAAAGTGTCTAATGGGTTATTAGGAATTTTATCTTTAATTTGCTTTATCTTTGCAATAGTCTTTTTTGCGCTATTTGTAATGGCTGATAAGCCGAATTATAGAGGAACAATAATTGCGTTTGAAGGACTATGGCAGAGATTATCCCTTTTGAGTATGTATCTTCCCATTGCGGCACTTTGTATCTTTCAGAAATAGCAAAGCCAGCCGAGCCAGTCAACGGTCAAGATGAACGGCGCATACGCGCCGCTGTTGACAGCCTCGCCCGCCTTTGCAGATAGGCAATTTCCAGATTTCTCTTGTATCCGGCCAGCGTAGTGGCCTTGAAATACGGTTCCTGCCGTTTCAGCCACGACTCGGCGTAGCGGTCAAAGTGTGTCTGGTCGTTTTCCTCAATGCCATACTTGAACTTTTTCTCGATGCGTTCAGCTTCAGCCATAACATACTGCTGAATTCCACGCTTGGGAACTTCCGGCGGTACTGTTATCGTTTGTGCTTTCATACGTTTCTGCCCGTTGACCTTATAGCCGTTGCAGACAGTGATTTTGTACTTGCGTTCGGACTTTTGTTTGATATAAGCCATTGTACCTCCTTGCTTGTAAATCAAATCAGCGTCATTGCTGATTTTAGCGTCATTTCTTTTTTCTACGTTTCAGAAGTAGCGTCATTTCTTGGCAGTTCAATAACTCATCGTGTCTACGTTTATATCTGTACCAAGTAAGCGGTTCTCTACGAGGTTACGCCCCATATTTTCCGCGCCAAGGCTTGGCCGATGACGCTAATGACGCTTGTGACACTATTTTTGAGATATTCCAGCCAGATAATTGAGTTATGTCAATATCAGCGTCATTTTCAGAATGGGAAAACTTCAGCAAGCGCATCTGCGATGTGCGATGCGTTTCATAGTGGATATCCTTTGGTACAAATACCGTGTCAAAGTGTTCCACGATTTTTCGGGTAAGCATATGGGGCAAAACGCCGTCAACACCAGCTGCAGATAACAACTCGGTAGCTGTTCCCTGCCACTTTCCGGCTTGCTCGATGTATTCTGCAACTCTCCAAAGATATTCCGGCATAGCTTTCAGTCGCTGTTCTTCTGCGGTTTCTTCCTCGTCCAACAGCCAAATGCAGTTTTCCTCATGCAGATACAGCGTTCGCCTGTCCAAATCGCGTCCTGTCAGGATAATGTCAGCATTCTTGCTCGTTCGTTTGCGCTGCATGACCCATGTGGTGTCCGCTGCACCCATCAGACCATTGGAACCGG
>OGZK01001398.1_pt1 | contig 23013 bp, 24 predicted proteins | sample 1576791 | NCBI WGS metagenome assembly OGZK01 (sample SAMEA3541556, study PRJEB24748) | human gut metagenome | biome: human gut; feature: human-associated habitat; material: faeces | place: China | collected 2012
TACATTGAAATCAACACTACGGAAGATACCGCAGTAGCGGGCTAACCCCCGCTACGAACCCCTTTGACAGTGTGTTTTCCTAATAGGCGCTAATCATAAGGAATTTAATTGCTTCTACCCTGTAGAATTCTTCAGTAGCAGTAAGGCCATCTTTACTCCGTTTATTAACCTTTAACTGTCCTCTAATTGGGCATACTATTTGTAGATTCCCAGTCAGTTCCATGATTGATACCCCTTTGCTGTGTTTGCTTATATTCAAAAGTGTACCATTTTCCGACTCAAAACACAAGGCAAAAAACAAGGCTCAGAAGTCAGTTTTGACCTCTGAGCCTTTGAATTATTCCACCGGCTTAATTGTAGACTCAATGTAGTCAATTTCCTCTTGCGTCAGATTGTACTTCTCATATAACATCTGGCCTGTCCATGGATGTTAAAAAACCAGTATAGGAACGAAGCCAAAATTTTTCTTTGCATATTTCGGATTTTATTTGCGATTATACACATCAACATTTATCTCGAAAAGGGACTTTGCGAAAAGAAATGCCAATGATCACGCATCTCTTGTACCGTTCCTATTCACAATCAAAGCTGCTTTTGCCGCAGTAGAATGGTGGCGCACACCCTATCCGTGATAATTCCGCGATCCCGCTGAGGATAGTATTGCAGCAGCGGCTCCAACCTTGCAAATATCTCCTCTTTTGACAGCTTGGGCAAGCGCAACTGCGCTCCATAAAGCGCTTGGACTGCTCCTGCCTGCCGGTTAAATGTCGTGCCGAAGGGACGGGCACGCTGTGCCGCGATCAGGGCCTTCGGCTCAATGTCCATGGGGGCTGTCCGCATATTGGAAAGCAAGCCCGCACCGTTATCAAAGATGGGGCAATAGTCATATTTACCGCCACTTTCCAAGACCGCAATATTGTTCAAATGACGGTCATCGTTCAGAAACAGCGCATCGATCTCGAACAGCAGCGTCAGATATTGTGGGAACAGCTCCAAGCCCGTCAACTCTGCCGTAGCCTCGGCTAAATAGGCAATGCGCTTCTTGTCACTGGATTGCCGCGACAGAAGGGCTTGAAGAGACACTTCGCTCTCCCTTTTGTACAGATGGCTCAGTGTAATAATGGACTGACCCGGCAGCAGGAAATCTTCGCTGCTGCACCCTGTCCGTTCGATACCATGGGCGGTAATGCGTTCCATTCTGTAGCGGGTAAAGCGGAACGGGTAGTCCTGCTCGCAGTTGCTGCGTTCCAGCAGCTGCGAGATCATCGTTTCCGTCAAGGCCTCATACCCAAACTGATCCAGCTTGTACCAGCGGTTGCCATCTACCCACTTCTCCTGATTACCCTTTGAAGATGTTTCGGCGATCCTCTCGTTTGTCACAAAATGTATGCTCATTCCGTTACCTCGATCCACTGCTGATCCTCCGCCATACGGCCTCGTGTGCGTTTGACGATCTCCCACGGGTCGTATTCATCCAATCCCAAAGTCTCCAGATATTCACGAATGCCTTCCCGCTGCCGGGGAACGCACCGCTCTTCCAGGAAGGCCATCAGATCTTCCCATGTAGGCAATCTGTTTTTCCCGAAAGCGGTTTTCACCAGCTGCCTTGTATGGTTCTCCACGCAAAGCGTATGATCCGTAAAATCCACCGCGATGGTAGTACACAGTGTCTTACTATTCCAGAATTTTAGCTTTTTCACGCAGTGGGACTGCGCTTTTTTTTCGCTGATAAACTCCTCTATGGTGACGACTTTTGTGATTACGATTCTGTTTTGGTCAAAGGTCAACTCCACCTCCCGCTCCTCATCGGTAATGCCCATGGCTCGAAGCCAGCGGGATGGGAGCGTGACCTTATGCGTTTTTGCACCGGCGCCCGCCGTTCCCCCGGCTGTGCTGCTGTTGATCCGCGCCAATCGTCTTTCCATGTCATCACCTCTATGTATCTTGAAATATATCATATTCGGTACGAATAGTCAATATATCCGTCTTGCAGAACACCGCCAGTGTAGAGGGGATAAAAAACCAAACTTACTATAGCAAGTGCCTCTTCACTCTCCGATAAAATGTGCTTTTGCTCATTCCTAACTGCCGCATGGCCTCGGCTGCGGTGATTTCTCCGCGCCGCCACTTAACTATGACTTTCTCAAGCTCCGGCGGTTGAATAGGCTTGCGCCCTTTGTAAACGCCGTTGTCCTTGGCAATGACGATGCCCTCCCGCTGGCGTTGGAGGATATATTCCCGTTCCAGTTCCGCCACCGCGCCGAATACGGTCAGCATAAACTTGCCGGTAGGCGTGGTGGTGTCGATAGCCTCCTTCTTACTGACAAATTCCACGCCTTTGACGGATAGTTGTTCTACTAACTCCAACAGGTCTCGGGTGTTGCGGGCAAAGCGGCTGATGGACTCCACAATGACCGTGTCACCTCGCCGGACGTATTCCATCATCTTCTGCAATTCTGGGCGGTTGGTATTCTTGCCGCTTATGCGGTCGATGTAGACCTCGTCCACCCCCAACTGCTCCATCAGCAGCTCTTGCCGTGCCGTGTTTTGATCTGCAGTAGATATGCGGATGTAACCGATTTTCAATTGCGATACTTCCTTCCCTTGTAAATTCACATTTATTTTGTTATACTATGTATGTAAAACAGTGTTTTGATGGGAGGTGCCCTCGGTGAAAACACATACTCTGAATGAGATCAAGGTTATTGTGTCACGTCTTGCCAGGCAATATGGCGCGGAGCGCATCTACCTGTTCGGCTCCTATGCGCGGGGTGACATGACAAACAGCAGTGATATTGACCTGCGAATTGACAAGGGAAATATCCGCGGCTTTCAGTTGGCGGGGCTTCTGCTCGACTTAGAGGACTCCCTTGGTGTACCGGTGGACCTTGTCCCCACCACCAGCCTTGATTCACATTTTCTTGACTCCATACGGAAAGATGAGGTGCTGCTGTATGAAGCCTCTTGACCGCAACATCGGCGCTCTGGAGCATATCGTTGTCTACTGCCAGCAAATCGAGCAGACTGTTGAACGCTTCGGCAACAGCGCTGAGACATTTCAGAACGATCCCATTTACCGCAATGCCGCCGCACTTTGTATTTTGCAGATCGGTGAGTTAGTGGGTAAGCTGACAGACGAATTCCGTGAACAGCACCCCGCCGTGCCTTGGCGTCAAATCAAGGCTATGCGAAATATTGTCGCGCATAGCTACGGCACTGTCGATCCCGAGATCACATGGGAAATCATCACGGATGAAATTCCTCAGCTAAAGGCATATTGCGAACAAATCATTGCCACCAAACAATAATGTAGTCCCAATAGAGTCCTTCCCGCAGATGGCACGTGCCAAAATGCGGGAAGTGACCCTATTGGGACTCTTTTTCTGTGTGCCGTTAGGGTACACCCTATTGGCACGGTTCCTCCACCGGGACGCAGATGATCTGACCGTTGACGGTGACGAAGAATTCCGGCTTGGCAAAACGTCTGAGCCAATAGGCAACCTGCTCGTCCTTTAGGGACGTAAAGTTCTCGCTGTCCGGCGGCGCGCCGCAGATGAAGAATGTCCCCGCGATGGCATCATAGATTTCTCCATTCTCATCCCGCAGCGTCCGGTTCAGCGGCAGCCCCAGCAGCTTGCCCTCCTCGTTGCAGATCAAGGCTGCGTTTCGTCCTCCGGGTTCGTACACAGCTTGAATAAGACCGCCAACAGCACGCTGCATACTTGCAAGGCTATCTTCCAATTCCATTTCACAGGCTTTCCTCCCAACTTCTACCATTACTACTCGCATTTTTCATACCTCCCCGCAGCATAGGATCTCCTCTATCTCCTCCGGGCAAAGACCATAACTAAGGAACACGTCTATGTCGTGGGGGGTGTAGCCGTAGGCGGACGCTACGGATTTCAGGTCGTTGATATACTCGTCCTGTCCGGCGTACACGTCCCAATACGGCCAACTGAAGTGTGCCGTACCGTCCCAGAGGTTGCGGGTATCAAAGCGCTCAACGCTGTACTGCCCCTGCCGGTCTATCCGCAATATATCCCCCTCCCGGACCATCACCTCAAAGGGCTGTTCCATGCGCGGCATGCCCTTTTTCAGCCCCTTCTTGAGTATCTGCTCCGTGCTGGCGTAGACATACAAACCCATGCGCGGGAAGTGATACAGTGTCAGCGGATTGTTACCCTTGATGATGTGGAGATTGTCCCTGCTGTCCAAAACAGACAGCGTCAGCGTACCTCTGAGGGGTTCTACGGCACTGCGGATGCTCCGGAAGCTCAGCTCGCCCTGCTGCGCCAGTAACTGCACGGCCACATAGGAATCTGTCTCGATTCGGGTATGGGGCAGCTTTTTGTCCTTTCGCAGGGTCAGGTCGTTATACAGCACACCGTTGTGCGCCAGCGCAAAGGGGATACCCGCTGTGCCCTCGAAGGGGTGATTATTGTAGTTGCGCTTCTCATCGCCCTGGGTGGTCATGCGCGTATGTCCCATAATGCAGGCAGCATCATCGGGCAGCCTGAACCGCATCAGGTGCGCGGGATAGGGGCGCTTGTAGACCGTCAGGTGTCCGTTGTGGTTGTAGGCAATGCCGGTGGCATCCGTCCCTCTGTCCTCACTGGCAATGGCCAACGCGGAGACAAGCCGCTTTTTCTGCGCGGCGGTCAGACTGTGGCCGTAATCATAAATTCCAAAAAGGCAGCACATCAGACTTCCCCCTCCACTTCCACAGGCTCATTGATGTAGAGATTGCGCTCCTTCAGGTACTGCACCAGCTCCGGCTCCTTGATGGCGCTGACGAAGCTGCTCCAGGGCAGATCGTGCAGCTCGTCATCGGACATAAAAATCGCCGCATCGCAGATGTGATCCACCATCTGCAATGTGGCGATAAGCGTATTCAGTTTCAGCGTCCCACGGAACATACGGAATTCGATGGTGTCCACGTTGGTGAGGTTGACGCAGGTGTAGCGGCTGCCGTGGCCTTTTTTGACGTGTTCCAGCATTTCACCCGGTCGATCCCGGTAACCGTAGCGGGCAGCCCACTGCTCCAACTGCCGCTGGGTACGGCGGGAGAAGCGCAGCAGCTCTGCCCAGTGGCGCTCTACGAAGAACAGCACACGGGCAATGGCGTTGTCCTGCGCATCCAGCGTGTCTCCAAAGGCCCTGCGGGACACATGTATGTGCAGCCCGCAGGTGCCCGCCTGATGGGACAGGTAGCCCATACCGATGGCTTTATCCAGCACCTCCGCCCAGGGCATCTCATGCAGTTGGCAGTCCAGTGACATGGGATGAGTGACGATCTCAAAGCCGTCGTCCAATGAGCCATCGTGCTTGCAGTAGGCCAGTGTCTTTGACTGGTTGACAATGTCCATCAGTGCCTCCGCGCTGCTGTCACATTCACCACCGTCATCGATCTCCAGTTCCACGCCGAAGTAGCGTGGGCCTTCGCCGTAGAAGATGGGGTAAGGCTTGAAGTAGTAGTCGTGGATGGGGCTGTTCTCGATGGTAGAGCAGCAATCGGCACAGTAGGGATCGTCGTTGTCCAGTGGATACCAGCAGTGGTCGGTGTCGATGATGCGCCCGCAGCGGACGCAGCGGGTGTAGTCCCGGTCATAGCATTCGGGGCAAATGGGGAAGTCATCGTTCTCACTGCGGTTGTGGGTGCGTAGGAAACGGCTGCCGCAGTCGGTGCAGACAAGGGTCAGGTCGTCCAAACAGTCGGGGCAGTAGAGCCTGCCGTTGAACTCGGTAAGCTCTCCTTCGGCAGTACCGCAGTGGGCGCAGGTGCGGGGTTCGGTCATAACAAAAGGTCCTCCAAAATATAAAATTGGCCTCCGGGGATCACCCGGAGGCCTTCACTTATATATTACATATTTGGAGTTCCCTGTCAAAACGGAAACGTAGGGTTCTTCTCCCAGTATCACTCATCAAAAAGTAAGAACTTATACGGCTGCACATCCAGCACTTCCGCAATGCCAAACAGCGTATCCAGCGAGATCGCTTTGTTGATATTGGGCGCTTCTACATGTCCGATAAATGCCGGACTACGGCCCAGCTCCTCCGCCAGCTGTTCCTGCGTCAGTCCTCTCAGCTTGCGATAATAGGCAATCTTCAAGCCAAGCTGCAAATATTTGTTTGCGTACTGTTCCTTCATAAGCATCAACTCCCGATAGTATCGTATCGGAAATGCGAAGCAATTGACATGAGCCTTTAATTATAGTATTATATCTATTAGATATGATTATGTACTTTTTGACACATAATCAAAAAAGAGTTTGAAGGAGTGAAAGAGATATGTATTGCCACGAGTGTGGGACACAGCTTCCTGATGGGGCGATGTTCTGCCCGAATTGCGGCACGGGCACAGGATCGGCAGCATCGACAACTCAGGGCAGCACAGCAGAGCAGCCACATACTCCGAGCGAACCGGCGGCCGCACCGACGACGGGCGCTTCGCCGACTGCGCCGGTAAGACATCGGCACTTTCCCTTCGGTACGATTGTGGCAGCGGTCATTTTGGTGGCAGCGGTGTGGATGCTGTTTACCAACTACGAAAATAGACCAATACGCGACCTGAAAGGTATTATTTTTACCCAATACGACGTTGGCGACTCGCTGGGGAAGGTCATCGGCGAGAATATGTCCCATACAAAATGGTCTTCTGAAAAACGGGGGAATGACAGCTATGACGTTACTGTATCAGGTGTAGAGAATATGTATGACTCTTTGGTCGAGGCGACTTTCCGGGTGACATACATAGATGATGCCGTGCATGGTGTCCTGACCCGTGCCTCTGTGAATGGACAGGTATGCACCGACGCCTCCGATCTAGCGGTGGTAATGCTGCTGCTTTACGGTCAGCTGGACGAGGACACGCTGGCAGGACTGATGCTATGGAACAGCATATGGTGAGAGGGAGGACACTATGATCGACGGATATTGCCCCAAGTGTCACGAAAAAAGAAACGGTGAGCCAGGAACAGCCTGCGGCATCTGCGGTACGATATTGTGGGGATACGACTCCCCTGTAAACTATTTGTTCGCCGAAGACAGAGGATTCAGCTATATTCATTACAAGGAAATCAACACGGAGGCAGAATTAAAGGACGACTGTGTGGAGATCACGCAGACAAATACGTGGTTCGCATTTTTCAAGCGTCCTTCGTCCAAGGTATCTATTCCTTATGCGGACATACAGGACATAGAGATTTACCGCAGCTGGAATTATTGGAATTTGTTGTTTGCCGCGCTCATTACCATAATCAGCGGTGTGTGCCGGTGGTACTGGATCCTGTTCGTGCTGTTGTTCCTGTACACGGCAGCGGGACGTATTATAGCTATTCACTACAAGGATGACGCCGTTTTGCGTGTACCGATTAGCGCTTTTGGGAAAGAACCCCGCGTAGATCAATTTGTTGCGGAGCTGAACCAACGTATACTAAAGGGGGTACAATGATGGCAAAATTCTGTATCTATTGCGGCAAGCCTATTGATGAAAAAACGAAGTTCTGTCCATTCTGCGGCAAGGCAGCCACGACAGAACAGCCCGTGGCAGTGCAGTCTGCGGTAAGCCCTACATCCGCCAGCACTCTTCCTGCAGAGCCTGCCCCGGCACAGGTTCCTTCACCTCAGCCGACACCGACTTCGGCACCGGCCACTGGCCACACGAACTGGCTGCTGATCGGATCCATCGCTGTGATTGTGGCCGTGCTGGTGCTGGTCGTGCTCCTAGTGCTCCGTGATATGGACACTAAGGATCAGCCACAGAGCACACATGCACAGGACACCCAAAGTCAGTGGCCGGATATCCCCGGGTTCAGTCAGGATGACGTCGAAGGCGTGGCATATACGCTGCTTCCGGAATGTGAACTTCTGTCCTATGGCCGTGTCTACTACAACGAGGATGAGCAGAACGTATTCCTCTATGATTGCCGCCTGAAAGCACCAGAGGACAGTCTGCTGGATCTCACAGATGCCACGGTGGATATACGGGTGGATCTGAGCGACCCCGACATAAACATGTGCAGCTTTTCCGGCTTTGACGGCACGCTCAAGCTGAAGACCGGCGACTACTTCACCATCTATGATGATGGCGGCAACGAAATTGAGGTCTCCTTCGAGGCTCAGCCGTACGTTGTTTCCGGCGGATATGCCATCCAATTCCCCAACGTGTTCGTGGCGGATCTGACGTGGATGGATATACGGGGAATAAGCGACCCAGCCATGTCTTTGGATATGTCCTTTGACATCGCTGGCGACGACAGCCCCTTTGCCTACGCACTGAGCACCGAGGATGATGCCTATACCATCTTTTTGGACACATCCTTCCGCCCGGTGGCCTACACCAGTACCAACTATTCTTAAGTGTAAGCAAAAGGGGTGCCTTTCTGCGCACGGAAAGGTGCCCCTTCTATTTTCTTACATGCTTGTACGGGACTTCGCCTAATCCTCATCTATCACGAGATAAAATTTGCGCTTAGACACGGATTCGTTCCAATGCAGCTCAAGCCACCTTATATTTATGTTTGCTATTTCGCTTTATAATCACGCAAAATGCGGTTTTCACTCAATCTGCATTACAAAAAAATACAAAAAAGACCGAGGCACATCGTCTGAGTGCACCTCGGTCCTATTTTTTCTTCTTTACGGACGGCGTGTATGCTGACCGGATTTTGATTTGCATTGCGCGGTAGTCAGCTTCGTTGATTACCTTCCGTTCCAATAATGCTTCATTGAAGTATTGCAGCATTCCTTCGTGATATGCACTCTCTTTTGTCAATTTCCCTGTCGGCATCGCGCCTTCCTCCTTTCCAGCTTATTATCATGTCCGATGGCATTTCAAAAAATACACGGAACCAGGTGGCCATTTTTCTTGATACTAACGCTATCCCGTCCTTCGCCCAGCTCATTCAAAATCATCAGCAGCGACGGGAGCTGTTTGACGGGGTATTTTTCCCGCAGCGGCAGGGGATGAATGCCCAACCTTTGAAAATGGGCTAAGCACGTTTCCCACTGTTCTTCTGTCAGCCCTTTCCGCGCTTCTTTGAGGGACGAACTATTCGCCGTTCTCAAAATACTTTTCAGCCGTTTTCGCATTTTCTTCTTCATTCCGTCTGATTTATCAACGATTTCCAGCTGCGCCTTCAGCTTGCGGTACATTCCGCCATACATGCACTTCTGCGCATATTTCAGAATCAATTTCCTGCTATTCTGGCTCAAAGCCTGTATCGCATCTACAGTTGTTTCCAGATGTTCCTTCTTGCTAAAATCCCGGATCCACGCGCGACCACAGTGTAGCTCAACTCTTAAAACGCTCTTTGGCAGCTTCTCTCCCTTCATCAGGCCCTCGCGTTTCATTTGCAACAGTTTGTCATACGCTACCAACTGAGCCCGTCCATTGTCCCAACGCACGGCATGACGCCTCTGTTCGGATTCCTTGACGAATGCGGAGGACAGCGGTTCGCCCAAGCGCAGCAGACGTATCAATTCCGCTGCTGCATTTTTGCGATTCCAGCAGATATTGACACAGAGGTCCAGCCGATGCAGTTGCCATGCGTTCATATCTTCCGGCAGCCCCGCTTTTCGCATGACCAATGTGAAATTATCCCGTATTTCCTCCAGTGTGTCCTGATACGGCGGCACAATACCAAGATACGAAGCATCCGGTTCCAGCAACTTGCGAGGATTGACCGTCAACGAGATCATGTTCTGGCGCCCACGCGCCAGGAACACCTGAATCCCATTTCTCGAAAACGCATTACACCGCCACGCGAATACCCCGCCGTTTTCCTTCACCGGATAAAACTCGCCTCCGCGGCTGCATTGCCTCAGCCGATCAAACGCATTCGCAAATACAGCGTCTGTCGGATTCCATCGCAGTTCCAGAGTGTGAAAAGAGAAACCGTCTGATGTCAAAAAGATCTTCTTGCCCATAAAGTGCCCTCCCAACATGGCTTTTATTTTCCTGTTGGGCTCCGTATCTTTTTAAAATTGCTTTTCTTTTTTCTTTGTTTTTCCCCCTTCCCTGATAGGATAAGAGAAAAACAGGGCTTTCCATTTTCCCGGTTTTATTTTCCTATATATATATATTCTGACCATCCTCAGTTGCTGCCCCACCGCGCAGCGCAGAATCAGCATGCCTCTCCGCGTTTTTGCAGCATGCTCTCATGCAGCATAGCAAAATAAGCTGTTGCTTTTGATACGCATAGGGCTTTTCTTTTTCGCGCAACCGCAACCATCTGATATGTGGCAAATTTCATGTGATGATTCCGGCTCTTTGCTCTTGCATTCCTCGGAAAGCCTGAAATAGTTGCTGAAATTTGCAATTTTGTTGGTTGCAGGCTTCTGCAACTGCAAAAGAATACAAAAGCGCCGGACTTTTGTTTGAAAGTCTGGCGCTTTTGTATTCTTATTTCTATGCCTGTTTTTTCAGTTTTTCTGTATAGAAAGCGGCCACATTCACAGACTTTTCTCCTACCTTGATCGTGCTGTAATCCATCCCTTCTCTACAGGTCATAATGCCCATATCGCACAGCCGATTTGTTAGTGCGCTGTATGAAAGCCATTGCCATTTTCCTTGTGCCATCTTTTTGAATTTCGCATACCCAAAAACAAGAAGTTCATTGTCGTTCACGATTTTTCTCCGGCCGCCATCGGGTATTTCTGTTTCACCCTTTTTGATCTCTCCTGCTTCCTGGCAGCATTTACGAATATCTTTCAGCAATTCTTCAACGACCTTTTCTGTACGCTTTTCCGTATCCGACCATAGCTGTCTTTGCTGTGATGCCCACAATTTACTATCCTCTGAAAGTTCTTTCAGATCTTCACCTCTCCCATAAAGTACCAGGAAATTAGTCGCCAATTGGAAAAACTTCTGATATCCCCTGAGTCGCTGCCGCTCACTCTTCTCGGATTCCAACTCTTTTTGCGCTCCCCGTGCTGCTTTACGAAGCTCATCCTTCCAATCTTGCATCCAATCGAACTGCTCTGTGAGGTCTTCCGGGAAGTCCTCCCCCCAATTCTCCAGCCCATATCGGAAGCCATCCAGCAAGACATTCGCCTTGGTCGGCAGGCGCTGCGGATCATCTACGATGATATTGATTACGGCACTGCTTATGATCTCTTCCGTGCTTACTAAAATAGGGACGAGTTTTCCAAAGGGAAATTTCTCCCAGCTGCGTTTTCTCTCTATGGTCTCCTGCATCTGTTCCACAGCCCTCTGCTGAATGCGCGGCTTATCCACCTGGATATATGGTCTTACCTCGCAGGAGTTGCTGATTTCCTCCCTTTTTGACAGGGACGGGCCATAGTTTACCTCTCCACGCACAATAGGATCTTTCCGCAAGAAGTCTTGCGTCCAGATATGCAGCTTCTTTGCGACCTCCTCCGCCATGTCATCATCCTTGCACACATAGTTCAGCAGATACCACGGCATCATCTTTTTGGGAAGCGCTGGCATCAATTGCAAGGAGATGAGATACGTTGCCAGCGGCCACACCAGCTCGCTGCTCTTCGCGTCGGGATAGGCGCAAACCGACACATTGTCTTCCCAGTTGTCTTTAGAATCCTTTATGCGCCGCAGGAAGTTCCTGGGAAACTTTTCCTCAATTTCCTCCATTTCCGGCAGGAATATTTTCCACAGTTCCCGCATCTGCCGCTTGCTGTTCATCCAGTCCTGCTCGTTCATACCCAGCGGCTCCATATTGCCGCGGCGTTCAAAAAACGGCAGCTCCATCAGACAAGCAATAATCTTATCGTCATAATACACCTCGAAATAGGTATACCGCCGGAAGGCTGTTCCGCCTTCTGCCAACTCATGCAGCCGGAAGTATTCCACGCAAACGGCACCACAAAATACCGTTTTGCCCTTTGGCGTCCGCAGCACAACATAGGGGGGCTCAGCAGAATACTCTACAAAATCAGTAATGTCCACCGTTGTCGAACAGCGTGTGCCTATTTCTTCCAGCCATTCCATTTCTGTATTCTTTTGCTCGCTCACCTGAAGAAGCGGCGGCTTCTCCCCAGCGCTCAAGCGGCGAAGCAGCTTGTCCCTTCTCGCGCTTACCCGATCATATATTTTCTCATCCACAAAAGAATAGAAGTCCTTCCTTGCCATGCAGCACCCTCCTTTGTTATAATTCTATACTTTTCATTATATACGATATTTTTTCTATAGCAAGAATTCTTTCTCTCCTTGCCTTCTCTTGCTTTACATATTACAATAAAGAACATGATACAACGAACTAAATTGGAGGCACACCATGGACATTCACGACATTCGCCAGCAGCTGCGGACAAAAAGCATATATGACATTCCTCTGCGGGTGACGTACTATGCCCGTGTTTCCTCAGAATCGGATGAACAGCTGAACTCGCTGGGCAATCAGATCCAATACTATGAGGACTTCATCCGCCGGAACGCCGCATGGGCGTTCGTCCCCGGCTACATTGACGAGGGCTTGTCCGGCATATCCACCAAGCACCGGGAGAACTTCAACCGCATGATCGATGACGCGGCGGAGGATAAATTCGATCTGGTCATCACCAAGGAGATCTCCCGCTTTGCCCGCAACACGCTGGACTCCATTCAGTTCACGCGGCAGCTTCTCGGTTACGGCGTGGGCGTATTCTTCCAGAACGACAATATCAACACCTTCGATGAGGACTCGGAGCTGCGGCTGTCCATCATGTCCTCCATTGCCCAGGACGAGCTGCGCAAGCTCAGCAGCCGCGTAAAATTCGGCCATCAGCAGGCCATAAAGAACAATGTGGTGCTGGGCAACAGCCGTATTTTCGGCTATCGTAAGGAAGATCGCAGATTGGTCATCGACGAGGAACAAGCGCCTATGGTACGGGAACTGTTCGAGCTGTACGCCACGGATCAATACAGCATGAAGCAGATCGAAACCATCCTTTGGGAGAAGGGCTACCGCAACCTCAATGGCAAGAAGATCGCCCATACCACCATGTCCAACATGATTTCCAACCCCAAATACAAGGGGTACTATGTGGGCAACAAGGTCAAGGTGGTGGATATGTTCACCAAAAAGCAGAAATTCCTCCCACCGGAGGAATGGGTCATGTTCAAAGACGAGACGGGCGAGATCGTGCCCGCCATTGTCTCCGAAGAGCTGTGGGAGCAGGCCAATGCGGTTCTGCGCCGCCGCAGCGACGACGTAAAGAACCGGCAGGGCGTCTGCAACCACGCCAATCTGCTGACCGGAAAGCTCTATTGCACCTGCTGCGGCACCGCCTACTACCGCCGGGAGTCTCAGGACAGACAGGGCAACAAGAACAGCAAGTGGGTCTGCTCCGGCAAGATCAAAAACGGCGCAGACTCCTGCGACTCCTTCCCCATCTATGAGGACGAGATCAAACCCCTGCTGCTGGATGTGTTCCGCGATACGGAGGCCAGCGCAGAGGCGCTGATTGAAGAATATGTAGAATTATATAAATCTCTGAACCGTGGTGGTAAGCTGGATAAGCAGATCGCCTCGCTGCAAAAGCAGCTGGAAACAGTAGAGCAGAAGCGCATGAAGCTGCTGACCTATAATGCCCAGGGAAAGCTGGATGATGCAGATTTTCTCGCTATGAACAAAAAATGCTCCGCTGAGGCAAAGGAACTGCAAACGCAGTTGGCAGAGGCGCTTACACAGCAGGAATCCACCGGCAGCCTAAAGCAGCAGCTGGACACCATCCGCGCCGTCCTGCGTAATGCCCAGAAGGATGTTGCCAAGGGTGTCATTACCAAGGAATTTGTCACCCGGTATATTGACAAGATCTTTGCCACGCCGGAGGAGGATGGTTCTCTACGGCTGGACATCAAGATTTTCACCGGTGAGAGCTGTGAAAAGCACCTGCAAAGCCTGCGGCGTCAGGCAGCGGCGCAAGCTGTTGTACCGCAATCAGTTGCGGCGTTTTCACCGGCTGGTGATCCTGAAGTTTCTACGGGTCACACGTTCAAGAAGATGATCGAGTCCTACGAGAAGAACCTGTAACCTCTCCCACAGAAGGGGCGTCCGGCCTTTGGCCGGACGCCCCTTTTCGCTTACCGGCATCACTGCCCAGGACAGCTCGCCTTTTCGGTGAATATCTCCCTCAAGCACCGTTACCGTGTATCCCAGCTCAGACAAACGGTCGGGCGGAAGAAGTATTCGGGAAAATTACCGGCCGCCGCGATTGGCTCACCTCTTCTTTGCGTTTCTCCGGTCTTTTGGCAGTCTCCAATACCTGAGCGTTGATACAGCGTTTCGTATCTGCTGAATTTCTTCCGTTGAAAGCTGATATATCTTTGAGAGAACAAGCTCATCTCCTAACTGATATGCAGCCTGCAGGCCCCTTTCTTTTATACAATCGTCCAACTCCTTGAACACGCTTCCGGCTTCCTCCTGCGATATTGCATTTACTACCTCTATCCTATCTGTCTCGCCCGGGATCAGGACTAATACCCCGCCGCCTAAAGAGTGGACGTTGAGCTCGATCGACAGAAGCGTAAGGCTGTTGTACCACATACACACCAGTTGTTCCGCAGTAATGTCTGACTTTATATGCCCTGCAAGCAAGCTGTTCGATACCACGTATTTCCCGTCATTGACTACTAATTTGGGAGCATCTCCGAAAACCGTCAAGATCAAATCAGGGATCTCAATGCCCGGCGTAATATACCACGGCTTTCTCTGCCGGCACTTATAGCGCAAATGAACACCGGTCTCCACCCCATGCCCGATATACCGTTTGTCTGCGGCCGTTACATTCCCGGGCACGAAAAGATTATTGAGCTGCTGATCGGGGCCTGCAATTGCACCTATACCCGTTCCGCCGCTTATTTCCTTTCCGCTGCTGATGCACGGGAGGAGACTTGCAGAAGGAAGCTTATAGCGCCTGCAGGTCTCCTGATTGGGGTGGAAATAGTTTTTATCGGCGCAAATATATCCGATATTGAATTTGCACAGGTCGATCAACGGTATGATCGTTTTTTTCTTCCGAAGCATTTCTATCATATTTCTCTGCTTTTCGCTGAGCATCGAAAAGGCAAACGGCTTTTTCCTGTGTATAATGTCGGAAATCTTAATTTTGTTTCTGCGTGATATGTTGTTTGCAAGCAAATCATCGACCCTGTCGTAAATCTCAAAATCCACGCAATGTGTACTTGCCCCGTATTGGTCTGCAAGCAGCAGAACGGTCTCCACATCAACATCAGGAAAAAAGTCCTCGTGTATGCGAATGATCTTAACAGCGCCAAAATTGTTGCCAAGATACGTCCACAGGGGATATGAATACTTCACATAGGTTATTTCAAAGGGCAGCACAAAGGCCATGCGCCCGTTTGGAGCCAGCATATTTGACGCATGGATGGTAAACGGCATCCAAAGGCTGCCGCTCGACAACATCTTGATTTTGTAATCAGCCATTCGGTCAATGGCCCTTGCACGGTCTTCCTCCTTTAGATTTCTCAGTCTGACATAGGGAGGATTCCCGACTACCGCTGAAACTGCAATTTTTTCAGAGCATTCCATGAAGTCTTTGCAGCAGCCGGCAAATGACGTCGGTGCGGAGTCTGCATATTTCGAGAAAACAGCAGGCTGCAGCTCGACGCCGATGACCGTGGGCGTATCGTTGCCAAGCGCAGAAAACCTATTGAAAGCAGCGTCTAAAAAAACGCCGTCGCCAAAGGCAGGCTCCAATAATGTGTCGGATCGATCTCTCAAAGCCCACGCAGCCATATAATCAGCAATACGTTGAGAAGTATAATATGACCCTGTTAATCGAGTGACTTGCATACGGCGCCTCCCGCGACGATCTGTTCAATTTTTTCCATTTTTTGAATTACTGCATTTCCGGTTTCGGTGATATGGTAACTGCCTTTTTTCTGCTGCTCCACACACCCCACCGACTGCAATTCCCGCAGCCACTTGTTTATTGTTGCCGGACTGCTGCCATACTCGGCGGCGATCTCCTCCTGCGAGAAATTGACAGCTGCGCCGCGAGAGGTCTCTCGTTCCTGACTCTTTAGCCAGCTCAGAAAGTGATACTCCTTTGAGCCAAACAACTGTATTCGCTTGTCTGCCACGATAGCGTCACCCATTTCTATGATAATTTATAGTATAATAAACTAATTTTTAACTGTATTATACTATAATAAATTATCGTGTCAAGCATCACGCAATATACAAAACAGGGCAGACTTTTCATTCGGCGTATTTACCGTCAGTCAACATCGATTCCTACAAGAAAAACCTGCATCCTTTCCCGCAGACGGGGCGTCCGGTCCTTCGGCCGGACGCCCCGTCTCTTATCAGTATCACTAACATCCCATATCACATTCCATAGCTTTACTTTTCTCGTTAATTATCCTACTATACAGTCACAGCAACGAAAGATCCCATTTTTCGATAATAAATTCACGTTCTAAGGAGGAACTTATCATGAAGAACATTGGTGCTTACGTTTTCATCACTATCGTCTCTCTGGTCATGGTCGTGGCCACCGCTTTCCTGATGACCGCCGCCGATGAGCCCATCCGTCAGGCCGGTATGTACCTGCCTCTGATCTTCGGTGCTCTGGCTACCTGGAGCGCCTCCAGAGCCGGTCTGCTGGAGATGGACTATGAGGGGCACACCGCCCCCACCGCCGCGCACGCCGCCTGAAGCCTCGGAGCGCGCTCTGCTCTCCTTCCTGAAGCTTTTCTCCAAAAGGAAAGACCCGCCTACGGCGGGCCTTTCCTTTTCCCTTTTCACAGCCGCCCCAGCAGCAGGCACGCCCCCGCCAACAGCAGCAGCGGCTCTGTCTCCCAGCACCCCCACGCCTCCGGCAGCGGGATATCCTGCGGCTCGATAACGGAGCCGTCCAGCGCCGTCACCTGCCGCTGCACACACAGCACGCCCCGCTGTGTCAGGCTGGACAGCGTCAGCGTACTCTGGGGCGACGGCCCGTAGCTCACCGCCTGACGCACCGCCAGCGGCTCCGTCCACACCCCCTGGGGCAGCAGCAGCGTCCGGCACCGCAGGCCGCCCCGGGCCGTCAGGCGGCGCGCGCCCTCCCGATCCAGCGCCAACAGATCCCACCCGCGGCGCAGCACCTCCCTGTCGTCGGGCCTGCACAGCTCCGGCGGCAGCGCCCGCTGCCACGCCGCGCCGCTGCTGCGATAAAAACCGTGCTCCGCCATGTTCCTCACCTCGTGTTTAGTCTGCCGCGCAGGGAAAAACTTATGCCGCCCATTTTTTTGCTGGGCTTTTTCGCCGGAATGTGCTATACTGGCGCTACTACCCTAAAGGAGGCTGTCCCATGCAGTTCCGCGCCCATCTCCATACCGTGAATCGCCACCGCCGGCTGGTCCGCCGCTATTGCCTGAAGCTGGGTCTGGTGTGGCAGGGCCTGACCCACGACCTCTCCAAATACAGCCCTACGGAATTCTGGCGCGGCTGCAAATACTATCAGGGCTGGCGCAGCCCCAACGATCAGGAGCGTCTGGAAAACGGCGTCAGTCTGGCCTGGCTGCACCACAAGGGCCGCAACCGCCACCACTTCGAATACTGGATCGATTACTGCCGCCGCGAGGACGGCACCATTTACATCGGCGGCTGCAAGATGCCGAAGAAGTACGTGGCCGAGATGTTCTGCGACCGCATCGCCGCCTGCCGCGTCTACCAGGGCGACCGGTATACCGACGCCTCGCCCTACGACTACTATCAGCGTTCCAAGGACCTCTCCCGCACGGACGCCAGCCGCTTCATGCACGCGGACACCGCGGCGCTGCTGGACCGCTGGCTCCTGCTGCTGAAGGAGCGGGGGGAGGACGCAGCCTTCGCCGCCATCCGTCAGGAGCTGCGCGACAGCGCATTTTAAGGCATCGTTAATAGAAAAACGAGGATTTCCATATCTTTTCCTTGCTTTTCCCCCCTATTGGGTATACAATATTTTGCGTACATTCACACATGAGAGGTTATCAGAGACATGACCCATCCTTATAAAACGCGGGAGGGCGGCGCCACGGTAACGGTGTTCGTCCCCTACGACTGTCAGAATCACTGCCCCTTCTGCATCAACAAACAGGAATACGCGGACTGCACCGGCTTCAGTCTGGAGAAGATCCTCGCCAGCATCCGCACCATGGACGCTATCACACCCCGCTGCGACTTTGTATTCACCGGCGGCGAGCCGCTGGCGGACCTGAACGCGCTGCAGCAGATGCTGGACGCCATTCCTACCACCCACAAGGTGTATATCAACACCACCTTCCCCGCCCAGGAGACCACCAGCTTTGACGAGATGCTGGCCTTTACGGAGCGGAACAAGCACAAGATCACCTGCATGAACATCTCCCGCCACCTGGTACACTACGTGGAGGAGAGTCCCGATGAGATCCTGGGCAAAATTGCCTGCCCCACCCGCATCAACTGCGTGCTCTACAAGCACTATCCGGCGGACAAGCTCCCTGCCTATGTGGAGCGCTTCCTGCCCTACAACATCCCCATCCAGTTCCGCTACGACTACACGGAGACCACGCCGGAGAACCTGTATGAGGAGGACAACGACAAGATCCTGCAGGACCTGAAGCGCCTGTTCACCTACAAGGGGCTGGACGGCTGCCGCATGCGCAACGGCTTCCACTTTGTATACAAGGGCCTGCACATGACGTACCACAAGACCCTGCCCTACTCCACCATTGTGGAGACCGGCGAGGACGGCGTGACCTACGACATTCTGTACGATATCCTCATCAAGCAGAACGGCGACATCCACAGTGACTGGACCGGCGTGAAGATGGACGTGGACGCCTACCGCAAGGTGGTGTTCGAGCCCTACGACCTCCGGGTACTGGACGGCGTGGTGGACTTCTGAGACAGCAAAAAAAGATGACCGCATATGGCGGTCATCTTTTTTTGCCTCATTTCAGATTCAGCTTGAACAGATTGCTGTCAGCGGCGAAGTTGGTGATCTCGTACAGCACCAGCACATCGTCGGCCTCATCGGCCAGCGGCTGTATCTTCTCGCGGCAGTACCGCAGGTCCACCATGGTGATGGTCTCGTAGTCGCCGCACAGGAACGGCACAAGGCTGTTGGCAAACGAGTCCTTGACGAGCAGCAGGTGCTTCCCGTTCTCCACGCCGGTGCGAAGCACCGCCTTGGCGTAGTTGCCGCCTAAAAACAGCTCGTACTTGTCCTTCTTCTCCAGTGCCGCCAGATCGTACAGGCTGCCCCGCTCCGTCCCGTCGCAGTCGGCGGACTCGATGGTGATGTCGGGACAGTAGTCCACCTCGTCGTACACGCTGTCCGGCAGCAGCACCTTGGAGTACAGCGTCCCGCGGAACCGGTCCGTGGCCTGTACCAGCGCATAGCTGCGGGCGGTGTGCCCCGTGGCCTCCGCCCACAGGCCGTAGGCCGCCTGTGCCCCCGCCGTGGTCCAGTGGTGGTCCGTATGATAGTAGGGATCGGCCACACCCGCCAGCGCCTGACGCGCATCGGCAAACGCCGTCCCCAGCTGCTCCTCCAGCATGGCAAACGCCCTGCCCTCGTCGTAATACGGCGCGTCCTCGGGCAGACTGTCCCGCAGCACACCGGCGGGGCTGGGCACGATCAGCGCCGTGCAGTTCTTACCGCCGTTGGCGGCGAAAAACGTCTCCACCGCCGCCAGATTCTTCTGATAGCTGTCCCAGTTGAAGGTATCGTCCGTCACCTTGGCAAAGTAGCGGCCATCCGCTCCCAGATACGTGCCGCTGATGTCCTGCCGCCCCTCCAGCCGCTGGAGGGCGGAGCGTGCGCCGGTCCAGAAGTCCCGCAGCAGGATCTGGTCGCTGGTGTAGTTCTCCACCTCCGTCATGAACTTGCCGGACAGCACATTGTCCGCCGTCAGCTCCGGCGTGGTCTGGAGATAGCGGTTCTCATTCTCGGAAAAAGCCCGATCCGGCGTGAAGAAGAAGCTCCCCACCGACAGTCCCAGCAGAATAACGCAGATGGCGACAAGCGGGGCCAACATATTTCGTTTCATGTTCGCCCCTCCTCAGAACCGGAAATACAAAAACGGGTTGTAGCTGTCGCCCACCAGAAACGCCACGGACACCAGCAGCACCAGCACCATCCACACGGTGCGAAGCCCATCGGACACGGCGGGCTTCATGCCCTTCTCCCACCGGTCCCACAGCTGCTTGGGCAGGGACGTGCAGCCGATGACCGCCAGCACCAGCACCAGCCAGAAGCTCCGCAGCAGATAGGCCGCGCCGCTGTCGAAGAACGCGCCGGAGAACATGTGGCCCAGATAGGCCCCCAGCTTCCCGAAGTCCGTGATGGCAAACAGCACCCAGCCCAGGATGAAACACAGGCACGTGTACACATGCCCCACCCAGTGGGGCGCCCGGTCCAGCCGCTTCAGCAGGAACGTCTTTTCCAGCAGCAGCAGTGCCGCGTAGTACACGCCCCACAGCACGAAGTTCCAGCTGGCCCCGTGCCACAGTCCGGTGAGGAACCACACGATGGCGATATTCAGCAGCTGCCGCCCCAGTCCCTTCCGGTTGCCGCCCAGCGGGATGTAGACGTACTCGCGGAACCAGGTGGACAGGCTGATGTGCCACCGCCGCCAGAACTCCGTCACGGTGCGGGACTCATAGGGATAGTTGAAGTTCTCCAGAAACCGGAAGCCGAACAGCCTGCCCAGGCCGATGGCCATATCGGAATAGCCGGAGAAATCGAAATAGATCTGGAACGTGAAGGCCAGCGCCCCCAGCCACGCCGTGACCACGGAGGGCGCGGACATGGCCGCGATCTCCTCCCACACGGCGCCCATCTGGTTGGCCAGCAGCACCTTCTTGCCCAGGCCGATGACGAACCGCTGCATACCGGCGCTGGCCCCTGCCAGCGACTCGCGGTTCCGGTTCTCCAGATCGGCGGCCACCGTCTTGTACTGGACGATGGGCCCCGCGATGAGCTGCGGGAACAGCGTCACATAGGCGCTGAAATCGATGATGTTCCGCTGGGGCGGCACCAGTCCCCGGTACACGTCGATGGTATAGCTCATGGTCTGGAACGTGTAGAACGAGATGCCGATGGGCAGCAGCAGCCCCAGCGCGGGGATAGCTGTACCCAGCAGACCGTTGAGATTGGTGATGGCGAAATCCGTGTACTTGAAGAATCCCAGAATGCCCAGGTTGCCCACCACGGACACCACCAGCACCGCCTTGGCGCCCTTGGGCTTTCCCACAGCGCGGAAATGTCCGATGGCCAGACCGTTGCAGTAGTCGAACACCGTGGAGAACAGCATGATGAGGATATATTTTGGCTCGCCCCAACCGTAGAACAGCAGGCTGAACACCAGCAGCAGCGCGTTGCGCAGCTTTCTGGGGCAAATGAAGTACAGGATGCCCACCAGCGGCAGAAACGCCAGCAGGAACGTGGTACTGCTGAAAACCATGTGTCGGCTCCTTTGCTCGATAGTTGAAAAACGGGGCAGGCGGACCTGCCCCATCTTTATGCACGCTTGTCCGCGTTACTTGACGCCCGCCAGCTTGCCCATCTGATAGCTGCCGCGGATGGCGGACAGGTTGTTGACGAAGATGACGTCGGTGGCCTTATTGGTCTTGGCAAAATCCACCACGCTGCCGCTGTAATAGCGGTAGTCGATGACGTACACCGTCTGATAGTGATCCACCAGGAACGGCACGAAGGCGTTGCCGAAGGACTCCTTCACCACCACGCAGCTGGACCCGTCGGACAGATCGGGGTTGCTGATCACGGTGTAGGGGTTGTCGCCCATGATGAACGCGCCGTACTTCAGGCCCGCCGATGCCTCGGACTCGTCATAGATGATCTTGCCGGCGGTCAGGTCGCTGTCGGACTTGCCGTACTGCATCCGCGCCTCGGTGCTGATGGGATGGTACGCCGTCACCACGTCGGGGTTGTTCTTCATGGCGTCGGGCTTCCCGCCGTCGTTGTAGAACGAACCCAGGAACCCGTCGTACTGGCTGACCTCATACTCCGACAGCGCGTGGGGCGTCACGCCCTTGGCGCCGCAGAACTCGCGGTAGGCGTAGTACGCGCCCAGCCCCGTCCAGTGATGGTCGGTGCGGAAATAGATATACTCCCCGCGGTGAGACATCATCACATCGTGGAGGGGTACCGTTTTCACATTCTCCCCCATAGCGGCCAGAATATTCTTCTCCGCCTGGGCCTGATCGCTGCCCGGAATATCGCTGTACAGCGCGTCCGGCAGCGTGATGCCGCTGGACAGCGGCACCGCCAGCGCGTACACCGTGCTGGTGCCGGACAGCTGCTCGGCCACGGAGGTCACGATCTCGCCGTAGTTCTTGGCCAGGCTGTCCACATAGTTGTACATCTCAAAGCCGGTATCCCCCACGATATACACGCCGCCGGACTGGTAGGGCGTGGCGTCAGTGGTGATGGTATCCAGCGTCTTGCTGCCGGTCTGACTGCCGCTGTTATCCGGCTGCTGGGTATCGCCGCCGGTCTGGCCGTCCTGCCCGTCGGCGCCGCCGGAGGGCTGCTGGGCATCGTCGGGCTTCTGCGTATCGTCGGGCTGGATCACTGCGGGGCCGTCCGCCTTGTCGGCGGGCCTGTCCTTCTTGAACACATCCGTAAAGATGGCCAGCGCCCCCAGCACCAGCGCCGCCGCCACGATCAGCAGCAGGATCACCGGCACGGGACTTCTGCGGCGGCGATAGCGCCGTCCGCTGTATCTCCGACCGCTCACTTCACATACTCCTTGATGACGCTGCGGGCCGTGTCGGTGTCGGAGGTGACGCACAGCACCACGCAGGTGCCGTAGGTCTCAAAGATAGCGCTGTTGATGCGGTCCACCTCGGCGGGCAGATACCGCTCCATCTCGGTTTTCTGGCTGTCCAGGAACTCCTGCATGGACGCCCGCAGCGCCGCGGCGTCGTCGCCGCTCTTGCACTGGATGACGAATACCTCCTCGGCCGTGGAGCCGGAGGACATATAGGCCGCCGCCGTGCAGCCCTCGGGCAGCTGGAAGTAGTAGCCCAGCTCCTCGTCGGAAACGGCGGTCAGCTC